>Ga0187891_1001247_pt1 | contig 22365 bp, 22 predicted proteins | sample June2016WEW_21_4_FD_132990 | JGI IMG/M metagenome (GOLD analysis project Ga0187891, IMG submission 132990) | Peatland microbial communities from SPRUCE experiment site at the Marcell Experimental Forest, Minnesota, USA - June2016WEW_21_40 | ecosystem: Environmental > Terrestrial > Soil >... | reverse complement strand
GTCGGTCGCCCTTCCCGTCGCTGGATATGACTACAACAGTGTCTGGACTCCTTCTGTTGGCGGGACTTTCACCCGCAGGAATGGCAGCTAGCCTCGCTGCACTGGTCCGGCCGTGCTCCTGCCTCACCAGCGACTAAAGCTGGCCAGGGGCGCCAAGGACAAGCTGAAAGCCATCATCATCTGGATTGTTGCGATGCATACTCGACTTCCGAGTTGGGTCAAACTCTACCGATTCATAATGTCGGAGGCACTTCCGCTTTGCCTCTAATCGCCACCAAAATAGTGCGCCGCCGCGAACGTCGAAAAGGGCCGTGAGGAGACATCACCATTGGGCCCGATTTTTCGTGGAAAGACGGTCACCGCAAGCTAGCTCGTCAGTTGTCCCCGCACTCGTCGAATTAGAATTGAAGGGCGCATTGCCCGCGGTCACAACCGTACGCACAGATGCTGCAACATTGCCTTTTTCAGGCGATCACGACACGGTTCCGGCCGCTGTTCTTGGCAGCATAGAGTGCACGGTCCGCGACCGCGATCGCATCCTGTGCTAATTCATTAATGCCGCTCGAGATTGCGCCGCCGAAGCTCGCCGAAATCGCCTTAGCTTCCCCGCCAAGGTCAAAGGGACAAGCGATGATCGCTTGGCGTAGACGCTGCGCTGTTTTCATCAGAGACTCGCGTGTTGTGGTACCTGCTACAATGATAAGGAACTCCTCGCCTCCATACCGACCAATCCGGTCGCTTTCGCGGACCTTTCCAGCGAGGCGTCGCGTAAATTCCTTCAAGGCCAAATCACCGGCACCATGACCAAGGCTATCATTGATCTCCTTAAAGTGGTCGATGTCAGCCATAATAATTCCGACCGACTTGTGCGTCCGGGCTGCCTCCGTTAATGCCCGCTCCGCCGCCCGCATAACCGCGCCACGGTTCAGTACCCCAGTCAGGGCATCACGGTTTGCGCTCTCTGTGAGCTTCCTGCCTTCCTCCACCAGTTGCCGGTTGCGTTCGATGATCTCCAGGTAAGAACGACTATCGTCGATTACAGCCGAAACCTGGCTTGCAATTTGGCGAAAAATGGTCTGGTGCGTCTTTTGGTACGTTTTTTTGTGCCGACTTGTGAAGAACAGGAAACCGATCGCCCGATGCCCAACAATGAGTGGGCAGGTGAGACTAGAGCGCCCTCCTTCAAGCACGATCTGTTGCGTTGCATCCGACTGGGGCTTGGCCTTTAGATAGCTTTGCAGATCGTTGAGGATGCGCGGGTGGCCGGTTTGCAGTATCTGTTCGAGGCTGCTTCCAGCCAACGGCTGCGAGTATCCCGCCGAAATTTTGATCGGGCCAAGTTCGGAACGCACCCAATAAGCGGTCACGGAGGCTCCGTTTGCTGAAAGAAATGCACATCCAATGCGTTCGAAGGGAATCAGCCCTTTAAAGCTATCGAATATCCGGTTCAAGACATCGTCGACCAAGACACCCTGCTCGAACGTCCCAACCAAATCGAAAAGCTGTCGAAGCTCACGTTCTCGTCGGCTCAGGGTATCCCCAAGGAGCTGCAGTTCCTGGCCAAGCCGCGACAATGGATCGGCGCCGTCGAGGCGGAGATTTGGAAGCGACCTACCGCGCCGTAATTTTGCGACCCAGGCCGCATACGCGTTCACGCGATCTCGCAACGCATCGGGATCGGCAGCCACCCTTATCAAGGTCTCGTTCTCCTTCTGTGATGCACTCAGGAGAACGATGGAACCGAATTGTTAATTTCTCAGAACGCTTTTGTCGTGACTGATAGTGTAACGGATGCAACGGCATTTAATGTTGTTTCGATGCTTTTTTGCAACTCTCGGACCGACCCACCCGAGCGCCGGCGGCGCGAGCAAATTCGGCAGATAGAGGTCAGAGCGTTGCAGAAGCTGAAGCGCCCGAGCCGATCAAATGTAGTCAGCATTTCCTCAATGAAGGGAATCTAATCGCCTGCGGCGCGACTTCCGAATTGGGTCAGGCGTGTCGCTTTTGTAATGTCGGCGCTTAGTCCGCTAGTCCTCTGATTGCGAACGAAAAAGCTGACGTGGGTTAGCATGGCGCATTCTCCTCGCTTTCGTAACAGAGGAGTACGACCATGCAAGAGAACCAGACTCTCGAACCCTTCACGCCTCGGCGCATACCATGGAGCAAAGGAAAGCTGATCGGACCCAAACCACCGCTCCGGCAGAAGCACGTCTGGGCAATCCGAACGAAGCTCCACATCGAGCAGCAAACCCGTGACTTGGCGCTATTCAATCTTGCGATCGACAGCAAGCTCCGAGGTTGTGACGTTGTTGCGGTCAAGGTCGATGACGTTGCACCCAACGGCTACGCCATTGATCGGGCGAGCGTGCGCCAAAGAAAGAGCGGGCGGCCTGTTCGATTTGAACTGACCGAGCAGACCCGGCAGGCCCTTGACGACCACATCAGGATGGCCGGGAAGAAACCCGGTGAGTTCCTATTCAATGGTCGACGGGCAGCACAAAGGATGACGACGCGTCAGTATGCGCGTCTCGTATCCGACTGGGTCGCGAGCATCGGACTTGATCCGCATCTCTACGAGACTCACTCGCTACGCCGGACCAAGGCAACGCTGATCTACCGCCGCACAGGGAATCTGCGTGCCGTCCAGCTCCTACTCGGCCACACTAGACTAAGATCGAGAGCACCGTTAGGTATCTGGGTATCGAAGTGGATGATGCCCTCGCCATAGCGGAGCAGGTCGATATTTGAACTTACGGGGCAGGGCTAAGAGCTCTGCCCTTTAATATCTCGGCTCGGATTCGGCTGGCAGCGTCCGCTATTCTCGACGCGATCGGGGGACAAGCGGACCATGCTTGGACAGGGGAAATGCGTCGAGTCTGACCCATCAGGTCGCTTTGCTGAGAGACTTTTGTGCAACGCAACGGCATCGCCTCCTGGGCGGACTGCCGCGTTCCGATTGCACTTTTGAGCCCGGCCTTAACGACCCGCTGGCGAGTCATCGAAATCGCTGGTATAGTTAACAAAGCGCTAATACCCCTAGCTAATTAATAAGGGCGCCACATTGGATTGGTATCTCGTGTTGGCAGGACTGTTGCTTGTCGGCGCGTTCGCTGGGGCTGTCTGTGAGCTAATTTGGTACCCGCTACGGTCCTTTGTGGCTCTTCGGACTGAGGCGCGCGATCTCCTAACATTGCATTGGGATGCTAGGAAAAGTACTTCGCCAATTGATGCCATAACTCATTACAACGAGGTTGGCCTGCACCTCCTTACGTTCGATCAACGGCATCAAGTTGCCGCGCCCTTGATGGGGTTGCTAGGATACAATCCGCGTAGGGCAGGCGCAGCTTTAATCGCGATTGCAAAAGAATGGTCACTTAACGCGGCGGGATCGCCGGACGATGAATGGCGCATAATTGATCGAACCCTTTTTCCGCATCGAAGACGCGGCACCGTCGTGGAGTGATTGTCTCGTCAACGAAGCGTCATTGAATATCGCCATCGGCAAATCGCAACTTTAGTTTGTCGTGGACTCTCAAATAAGGCGATCGGTCAGAGATTAGGCCTTACCGAAGGTACCGTCAAAGTTCATCTGCACGCGATTTATGAAAAGCTAAATATTCATTCCAGAACCAAGCTCGCGATAGCTTTGATAAATCCTAGCAACTCAAAGCGCGGTTGACCCTTTTATGAGCGTTCTGCGCTCTCTGTAGCTAGGTTGCCCGCATCGGACTGGCCGCGTGGCGATACGCCAGGCAAGCGGCACGGCCATGGCGGCGATGGAGAAGCTGATGCTGGCGTCACCCGATCAGCAGATCTCGCTGACCGATCCTGACAGTCGCTCAATGGCGACCAGCGGGCGCGGCTCCGGCGTGGTCGGCTACAATGTGCAGGTCGCAGTCGATACGGAACATCACCTGATCGTCACGCATGAGGTAACGAACGATGGCTCGGATCGAGCGCAACTCGCGAACATTGCTTGCCAGGCGAAGCAAGTCCTTGGCGTCGACGAACTCGAGGCCGTTGCTGATCGGGGCTACTACAGCGGCGAAGAAATACTCGAATGTCACAAAGCCGACATCACGGTTACGCTTCCCAAACCGATGACCTCTGGCATTGAGGCAAAGGGTCGCTTCGGCAAGCAGGACTTGTCTATCTCAGCAATGAGGATGTGTATCGCTGTCGGGTCGGCGAAAAGCTGAAGTACCACTACACGAATGAGGAGCACGGCCAGAAGCTGCGACGCTATTGGACAAATGCATGCCGTGACTGTGCGCTCAAGCCTCGCTGCACGACCGGCAAGGAGCGACGGATCACGCGCTGGGACCATGAGCATGTCCTGGAGGCCGTCCAGAAGCGCCTCGACAAAACCCGCAGGCCATGCGCCAGCGTCGCGAGACGGCCGAACATCCCTTCGGCACGCTGAAGATGAGAATGGGCGCGACGCACTTCCTGATGAAGCGCCTGCCCAAGGTCGCCACCGAGATGGCACTGCACGTGCTCGCCTACAACCTCACCCGCGTGATCAACATCATGGGTACTCAGCCACTGATGGCCGCAATCACGGCATAGTCAGAACCGAATAGGGGCCGACTTCGCTAGCTCGATGAGCGCTGATACCCTAGCCCGCACGGGTTTTTACACGACCAAGACCCGCAACGGACGTGATGCGATGTCGCGCTGATGTTGGCTTTCAGGCTAAGGCGGACTTGGGGAATGACCGGCGCCCGCCGCGCGCAGCTTCAGGTTCGGCAATCCTAAATGGCATACCTGAGAAGCAGGAATCATTCGTTCGTAACCGCAACCGAACCGAGGCAACAAAATAGTACGACAAACGGTACGAAAACGAGGCGACACAACCCCTACAATCTTATGATAGCAAAGGGTTTTTACCGCGCGTGTTCACTCTCCATCATCGGCGCCACGGAGAATTTGTGTGTTTTACCGGTCACTTCCCACCGTCTTTCGCTTGGCCAGACTGGGCAATAGCGAAATTTGACGGCACAGTCACCCTCGGTGGGGTCGAACCCCCGGCCACGAGATTTTCATGAACGAGAAGGAAAAGGCCGCGCTCGGATCAATCGCCGCGTCCGCGGGGCTCACCGCGGCGAAGGCCATTATCGGCTTGTTGACCGGCTCGCTCGCCATCCTCTCAGAGGCCGGCCATTCGCTGCTCGACCTCGCGGCGACGGTGCTGACCTATATCGCGGTGCGGGTCTCCGGCAAGCCGGCCGACGCCGAGCATCAATACGGCCATGGCAAAGTCGAAAGCATCACGGCGCTCGCCGAAACCGCGTTGCTGTTTCTGCTCGCCGCCGTCGTGATGTACGAGGCGGCGAAGCGGCTCATCGGCGAGCGCGTTTATGCGGTCGAGGCGACGGCCGCGGCTTTCGCCATCATTGCCGCATCGATCGTCGTTGATTTTTTCCGCGCCCGCACGCTTGGGCGCGTCGCCGAAAAAACATCGAGTCAGGCGCTCGAAGCCGACGCGCTGCATTTTCGTTCCGACATGTGGTCGTCGATCGCCGTCCTGATCGGGCTGGCCGGCGTCGCGCTCGGCTATTCGCGGGCCGACGCCGCGGCGGCGCTGGTGGTCGCGATCTTTATCTGCGTTGCCGGCTGGCGGCTTGGCCGGCGCACGATCGACACCCTGACCGACGCGGCGCCGGCGGGCGTGAGCGAACGCGTGGCGGCGATCGCGCGGCGCGTCCCTGGCATCGTCGCCGTCGAGCGGGTCCGCGCGCGGCCGGCCGGAGCGGTGCTGTTCATCGAGCTCGGCGTCGGCGTCAGTCGCGCGCTGCCGCTCGAACGCGTCACCGCCATCAAGGATGGGCTGACGCGCGCCATCCGCGCCGACATGCCGGAGGCCGAGATCACCATCACCACCGAGCCGCGCGCGCTCGACGACGAGACGGTGCGCGAGCGCGTCATGCTGATCGCACGCAACCGCGGGCTCGCCGTGCACCATGTCGCGGTGCAGGCGATCGCCGACCGCTTATCGGTTTCGACCGATCTCGAGGTCGAAGGAACGCTGCCGCTCTCGGCCGCGCACGACATCGCCAGCCGGCTCGAAGAGGCGATCCGCGAGGAGCTCGGGCCCGACGTCGAGGTGGAAACGCACATCGAGCCGCTGCCGGCCGTCGTCCTCGCCGGCCGCGACGCCGCCGCCGCGCGGGTCGGCGAGATCAGTGAATCGCTCACCGCACTCGCCGCCGGGATCGCCGGCCTCGGCGAGGTGCACGACGTGCGCGTGCGCGAGACCGCCGACGGCGAGATCGTCAATTTCCATTGTCGCGTCGACCCGACGCTGTCGGTCAGCGCCGTCCACGACCTCGTCGATACAGTAGAGCGCGGGCTACGCCGCCGCTTTCCGAGCATCGCCCGCGTCATCAGCCATGCCGAGCCGCGGCGGTAAGCATTGCCAAGATGAAGGATCATTCATCTCCACGTCTTCATCTGGATAATTTACGCTGAGATAAGAAAGACCGCCTTGCTCAGAGGTCAGAACGACTATAGCGTCACGGCCTTAACTTTAGAAGCGAGAGCAACAACGTGCGAAAAGAGGTGCGAAATGACCGGGAACGCTGAGAGCAAAGTTCGTAGATTCCTGACGGGCTGCCTGGCAGCAGCCGCGCTGGTCGGCGTCTATTGTCTCGCGACTATCGGCGTATCAAGTCTGGCGATGACTGCGACTGACATTTCTGCGCAGGCCAAGGGCGGCCACGGACATGGCGGCCACGGACATGGCGGTCACGGCCATGGCGGTCACGGCCATGGCGGTCACGGCCATGGCCACGGACATGGCGGCCACGGACACGGCCACGGACATGGTGGCCACGGACATGGTCATGGCGGCCACGGTCATGGTCATGGCGGCCACGGTCATGGCCGTCATTTCTGGCATGGCCATTGGTGGGGCTATGGTGAAGGCCCGTGCTGGCGTTTGACGCCGGCAGGCTATGTCTGGATTTGCGATTAAGCGGGCCTCTCAGTATCTGACGGTTTCGGGTTCTGCGGCGCGCCACGAAGTGGTGCGCCGCAGCGCGTTTTGCTTTTGGGAATGAGCACGGCGGCGCCTTCGAAGCGGCCGGCCCGCAAATCAGCAAGTGCAGCGTTCGCGTCGGTGAGCGGATAGCGCGTGACCTGCATTAGCCTCTCAATTATCGTCGCAAGGTAAGCCAGATCGGCTCATTGCGCCGCCGCAATTCTTGCAGGCTCGAAGAGAGAAACAGGCATGGCCGATTCTCATGGCCGTTTCGTCTGGTACGAGTTGATGACGACGGATATGGAGGCCGCCAAGGCCTTCTACACCAATGTCGTGGGCTGGGGCACCCAGGACGTGTCGACGCCCGGCATGCCTTATATCCTGTTCACCGTTAAAGGGTCCTCGGTCGGCGGGCTCATGCGCCTGCCGGAAGACGCGAAAAAAATCGGCGAGAGATCGAGCTGGATCGGGTATGTTGGAGTGAGTGACGTAGACGCTACCGCCGACCGGATTAAGCGGCTTGGCGGAACCGTGCACGTCCCGCCGCGAAACATCCTCAACATCAGCCGCTTTTCGGTTGTCGCCGACCCGCAACTGGCAACGCTTGCCTTGGTGCAATGGCTGACGCCGCGCCGTGAGGAGCCAGCCGATCCGGCTGCACCCGGCCGTATCCGCTGGCACGAGCTGTTCGCCGCCGACTGGGAGAAGGCGTTCGCCTTCTATGGCGAGCTTTTTGGCTGGCAAAAAACGAACTCCGATAGCGACGCGATGGGCGCGTATCAGTTGTTCTCCGCCGGCGGGCAGACGATCGGCGGCATGTTCACGAAGCCTCCGACGGTTCTGGTCCCCTTCTGGCTTTTCTACTTCAACGTCGGCAACATCGACGCGGCGGTGAAGCGCGTGAAGGCCGGCGGCGGTCAGGTCCTTGAGGACCCGCTCGAAGTGTCGGACGGCGGCTGGATCGTCCAATGCACCGATCCTCAGGGCGCCATGTTCGCGCTGGTGGGAACGCGCGACCGCAAGCCTATTGGATATTTCGAGCGCGCCCCATCGGGCAATCCGTCCGACCCGCGGAACCGGCGATGGTCTTGGTAGGGCCGGTAGCCCGAGATTATTCAGTCGTAGTGACCGAAGCCGCGCCGCGGCCCATCGCAAATTGACCGACCGGCCCCTCGACGTGGAATTCTATTCCCGTCATCTTCGCGAACAGATCGATGTTGGTAAGCCCGATCGCACATCCGCCCAGCCCCATGTCAGTCGCCATGACGTAGAGCGATTGCGTCAATACGCCGACGTCCTTCAGAATAAGCGAATAGGCGACCGAGCTGTACTTCCATGAGACCCGGCCAAACCGCGCGGCGATCGTAATCAGGACCTGAGGCACTGCGGGCGCACCCATTGCATATTTTGCTCCCGCCAACAGCGCTTCGAGCTCTGGCGTGCCGGTGCTGATCGGCATCAGCGCATGACCGCCGGCGTCGTAATGATAGAATCCGCGGGCAAGCCCCTCGCATTGATGGACGGCCAGATAGAGCTCGAGCTCGTAGGCGGCGCCCCCCGCCGGATACGGCCTGGCGGCGTACTCGACCACCGGACCGCCATCCTCGACCCGGCTTTTCGATCTCGCCACGACACGCGCGGTGCTGTCGAGAAACCGGGAAAGCTCGCCGAGCGTGATCGGTCGCCGGTCGTCGAAACTGCGCGTCGAATGCCGTTCACGCAGTACCCGCGCGACGGGTGACATGGCCTCCGCCGACGCGGCCGAAACCTTGCGCAAGTCGATCTTCTTGCCGGGCCAGCGGGGCCGCACCGCCGGCAGCGGAGCAATCACGCCGGCATATGGATAAAATCCGCCCAGCGGATTGGCCTGTCGGCCGGCCGTGCTGCGGGTGTGAAACAGAAGATCGTGAAAGTCCCAAAGCACGAGGTCGTCGTCACCTTCGGCGCGCCGGAGGCCGCCGTCGCGCGCGGCGTCGATCTTGAAAAGCATTTGGCAATCCACCAGCAAGGCGCAAAGCTCTATTCCCGGAAAACCCTCCTGCCGACGCAGCCGTTTGATTTGTTGCGGCGTCGACAGCATGGGGATGACGGCCGCGATCTTTGGATCGCAAAGTTTGAACACCGCCGCGGCGCGCGGCGATTCCAGGACCATCTCGTTGGCGCGCCGCCGCAGGTAGGCGAACCGCGACAGGACAAGAATGTCGGAATTGCCGAGCGCTGGCGTTTGCGGCCAATAATCGGGAGTCTGCGGTTCGATGACGAGGAGATCGTCATCCTTTGGCGAGCGCCTCAGGCAGTACTCCAACAGACCGCGTCTGGCCAACCGCCGGACCAGTAGATCGATCTCCTTGTCGATGCCGCCGCCGGAGGCGAATGAGGCAAGTGGCAGACCCGTGCGCAGGCCCTGCGCGCGATCCGCCGCGCCCGCGCTGAACTTTCCCAGGCCGATCGCATAGCCCTCGAAACAGGCGGCGATTTCGCCGTCCGCGCGCGCTTGCAGCGTGACGTGACCGCTGAGCCGGGCAAAAATGACCGGCGGTACAGCTCGCCGCGCTGATTTTGTTCCGGGAGCGCGCAAGCTGGGATGACCCTCAAGTATGGGGATGAATCGGATTGAGCTCGTCTTCCGACAGCGGCTGGTCGCGCCAGCCGAGCTTGACCGGAACATCGTAAAGCCGGCCAGGCGCGAAGCGGCGATAGAAATGCCGCAGCCCCGGAACGATCACTCTGACCACCGGGACCTGGATATCGGGACGCGTCTGATCGAGCACCAGGAAATCGAGGCCCGCTCGCTTGGCGAGCCGCACGCAACTCATCACCTGCTCGCGCGTGTCGTGATGATCGAACGTCGAGCCGGACCCCGGCTGGATCGCCGCACTGTTGCTGGGCGTCAAATAGGGATGGTCCTGCAAACGCAACGGCGTGATGCCGTCGAGGCTCGATTTTTCCCCGGTCCCCCCGCCTAGGAAACCGATGGACATGAATTGGTTCAGCTCTGTCAGCGCCCGCAATGCCGCGATTCGCGGATCGAAGTGCGCGCCAGATCCGAACTCGATATTTTCCTGCCCGTTTTGCATCCAGTGCGTTATCGCGACATAGGTCGGAATCGCCAGATCGCTGGTGACGTCAAGCACCCAAAGCCGGCGCCCAGTCTCGGCAAACTGGGTTCGCACATCGCGGATGTAGGAATCGTCGAATTGGCTGAGGTCGATTTCGGGCCGCTGCAATCGGTTGTACCACCAGATTGCGTAGGCATCGCGTTCCACCAGCTCGAGGAAACCCTGAACGATGGCTTCCTCGAGCGTATTGCCGGCGGCGCAGCCGTTGGAATCCGCCAGGAAGGCGGCCGGACCCCGGTAGAAAAAATACAACAGCGTGGTCGGAAGGTATTTGAAGCGCTTGTCGCGCAGCGACCAGACCGGCGACCATTCGATCTCGGCCGATCGGTCGAGTGGGATCGGCCGCTGCGGTTCGTCGGGATCTGCGGTTGGCGCCTGGCCTTGCCGGTATTGGGCATCGCTGAACAGCAAGACCTTGTGGGGATGAATGATCTCGCGCGACGGAAAATCGGTAAACCGCCGTGTCACTCTAATCTCGTCGCCCTGAAAGATCCCGGTGTAACGCTCGATCGCCTCCATGAGCGCGCTGGCTTCGCCCTGCTCGGCGGTGCTGCCCTTGCCGAAGCTGGCGCCGCCCAGTCCTGCCCTGAGGTCGTTGACCGTCTGCGCCGGCGGCGCAAAATTGTGCGTGGCATGGAAATTGGTGTTCAAGGGCAGATCGGCTTCGATCCGTTCGAGACGCGACACCACGCCGGTGAGCGGGCTCACATATTTGCGGAAACGCGCCACCGTGGCGCGCGACGAAACGGTCCGGTATCCGCCGCTGGTCATGATGAGCTTGCCGCCGGCGGCAGGTTCGACCGGCACCGGCGCGCGGCGCGGGTCGCGCAACTCCTTGCGGCCGCAAGCCGGACATTGCGGGCGCGCCGCCACGTAATGCTTCACGATGGTCGAGCCCAACAGGTCGAGGCTGATGATGTGATCGCGTAATTCCGTACGAAAGTCGGTGGCGATCGCTTTCGCGATCTCGACGGATGCGAGCTGGATGGAGCTTTGTCCTAACGTGTTGCGTGCCAGCGGCGAGACCGCGACGCAGCGGCCGCCGCCGCGCTCGAGCAGCGCCTTGACCTCTCGGTTCCGCTTCATCCGCTCGGCAAGACACATCCAACAGGCGCCCTTGCCCGGGCTGAACGTCGGCCCGACCAGGGGAAAAATACCAGAGGGTTGCGCGAGCAGCCAAGGCGTGTGGTCGGACAAATGCTGGCGGTTCAATTCGGCCAGCCGCCCCTCGAGATAATCGCTCACCAACGTGACCGTCAGGTCGGGCGAGCGCTTGACGACGCGAACGCCCAGTGCAGCCAGGGCGTCGCCGAGCTCACTTGCCCCCTGCACATCGATCGCTTGAATACGCACCCGACAGTTCTGAAGATTTTTCTCCGCGGTCTCCGGCAAAAGCCCGAGGCTCGCCCAATAGGCGGCTGCCGTGCCGGCGGAAGAACGCGACGTCCGCACCACGTAGCGGCGGTCGACCAGCCGCTTCAGAGCTTCTTGGATTTTATCCGACGGAAAATGCTGCTCCAGCTCGCGAGCGAGTTCGCGAAAGCTCCTTCCGCCTTCCGCTATTGCGGAGGCCAGCGCACAATAGAGCTCGCCGTGCAGGAAAAACTTCCGGTGCTCGGAATAGAGGCACACGACGTCGGGCGGCAGCACATAGACGGTGAAATTCGGCGCGAACTGCGGGACGTCTTTGCTCGTATGCTGCGGAAAGCTGGTCGCGCGATCGCCTGTCATGAGGTCAATATACACACGTTGTCACAACTGCGGACCGCCAGTGCAAGGCGTATTCTCCGGTTACGGGAGTTCGCCGTCTCGCTCGCGCTGGCGTTCTGGATTTAGCGTTTCTCGATCAGGCTGGCCACCCGGTCGGCCAAATGCGCACGCCTGCCGCGCATCCAGGTGGGCAGCAATACAAAAAAGACGCCATTGGCCGGGTTGAACTGGTCAAACCCGGCCATGACGATCCGCGCATGTCAGCGCAATGGAAGGTGCGACAGCCTAGCAGAGGCCGCAACCGCCCCACGACAAACAGCACCCGCAGCCGCAGCCGCCCCAGCAGCCGCAGCCACCTAGCCCGCAGCCATGTCCGCCGCAACCGCGTCCGCCGCAGCCACGTCCGCCGCAGCCGCGTCCGCGTCCGCCGCAGCCTCGGCCGCCGCCGCCGCAGCCGCGTCCGCCTCTCGCGACTTGTATGTTGTTGCCGAGCTCAGATGCTGCGTCTTCCTTGTCGAAGACGTAGAACGTACCCAAGCTGACGTCGGAGATTTCTTCTTCGCCGAGAATAATTTCGTGACTCAGCGGGATGTATTGCGACGGCAGATTCGCCGTGGGGGGAGCGGTCGCCGCCGATGCGCCGCCCGCCATCGCCAAAGACATCCCGGCGATTCCCACCGCCGGTACGGCTTTCCTCAGACGTTTTCGCTTCGAAGCGTCCTTCGCATGCGACATAGCCAGTCCTCCTGCTTTGCGCTTTTCTTCCGAGAAAACCTAGGTTTAGAGCAATAACAGCTATGTATGTACCATTATTCGTGCGCTTTGTCTATGCACAGGCCCGATTACTCGGGCGTTGGATAGCCCCGTCCCCAGATTGGTTTCGTCGGCGACGGCCTGCATCCCCGAACGGCGATCGCAATTCACGGAATAAGCACGGCGGCGCCTTCGAAGCGGCCGGCCCGTAAGTCGGCCAGCGCCGCGTTCGCTTCGGTGAGCGGATAGCGTGTGACCTGCATCTTGATGCCGGCCTGCGGCGCTACGCGCAAGAATTCCCGCGCGTCCGCCCGCGTCAGATTGGCGACCGAGACGAGCTGGCGCTCCTCCCACAGGATGCGGTAGGGGAAGCTCGGAATATCCGACATGTGGATGCCGCCGCAGACCACGCGGCCGCCTTTCTTCACCGCGCGAAGCGCCGCCGGCACCAGCGCGCCGACCGGCGCGAAGATGATGGCGGCGTCGAGCGGCTCAGGCGGCATGTCCTCGGAGCCGCCGGCCCAGACCGCGCCGAGCGAGCGGGCGAATTTTTGCGAAGCCTCATCGCCGCCGCGGGTAAAGGCATAAACGCGCCGGCCCTGCCAGGCCGCCACCTGGGCCAAAATATGGGCGGCGGCGCCGAAGCCGTAGAGGCCGAGCGCCGCCCCCTCCCCGGCCATGCGGTAACAACGCCAGCCGATCAGGCCGGCGCACAGTAGCGGCGCCGCGGCCGCGGCATCGACGGCTTCGGGCAACGGAAAGCAGAAGCGCGCGTCAGCGACCGTATGCGTCGCGTAGCCGCCATCGCGGGTGTAGCCGGTGAACAGCGGTCGGTCGCACAAATTCTCGCGCCCGGAACGGCAATAGGGACAAACGCCGCAGGTCGCGCCGAGCCACGGCACGCCGACGCGCTCGCCGGGCGTGAAGCCGGTCACGCCCTTGCCGATCGCCGCGACAGGGCCGACGATTTCATGTCCCGGCACGACCGGAAGCTTCGGCTGCGGCAGTTCGCCGTCGACCACGTGCAGGTCGGTGCGGCACACCCCGCAAGCGGCGACCTCGACCAGGATTTCGCCGCCGGCCGGCTGCGGGATCGGCCGCTCGCGCAGAACCAGCGGTGTGTTCGGCCGATCCAAAACCATCGCGCGCATGGTTGACATTGGACGATCCCCGAATGCGGCAGGCTAACTCATGTGCTTTCAATTAGCCTGCGAAACTTCTACATCAAGCCGATCATGCGCACCGAAGAACCACATCCCGTCCGCCTCAAGGATTACCGGCCGCCCGATTGGCTGATCGATACCGTCGACCTCGACGTATCGCTCGATGCAAGCGCAACCACCGTGCGGGCCAGGCTCAAGCTCAAGCCGAACAGCGCGGGGACGCCGGCGCCGCTCATTCTCGACGGCGAGGAACTCCAGCTGCGTTCGCTCAGGCTCGACGGCAAGCCGCTGGCCAACGACAGCTTTCTCGCCACGCCCGAACGGCTCACCATCGCGCAGCCGCCGAACCGGCCGTTCGAGCTCGAGATCGAGACCGTCGTCGATCCCGCGGCCAACTCGCAGCTCATGGGCCTTTATCGCGCCGGCACCACCTATTGCACGCAATGCGAGCCCGAAGGCTTTCGCCGCATCACCTATTTCCTCGACCGGCCGGATGTGATGGCGGTCTACACCACGCGCATCGAGGCGGACAAAACCGAGGCGCCGGTGCTTCTTGCCAACGGCAATCTGGTCGCGCACGGCGATGTTCCCGGCACCAACCGGCATTTCGCCGTCTGGCGCGATCCGTTCAAGAAGCCCTGCTATTTGTTCGCGCTGGTCGGCGGCAACCTCAGTCGCGTCACGGACAGCTTCACCACCATGTCCGACCGCGAGGTCACACTCGCCATCTATGTCGAGCCGGGCAAGGAGGAGCGCTCGCGTTACGCCATGGACAGCCTCAAGCGCGCGATGCGCTGGGACGAGGAGGTCTTCGGCCGCGAATACGATCTCGATATCTTCATGATCGTCGCCGTCTCCGCCTTCAACATGGGGGCGATGGAAAACAAGGGCCTCAACATCTTCAATGACAAATACGTGCTGGCCTCGCCGGCGACCGCGACCGACCACGATTATGCCCATATCGAGGCGGTGATCGCCCACGAATATTTCCACAACTGGACCGGCAACCGCATCACCTGCCGCGACTGGTTTCAGCTCTGCCTGAAGGAGGGCCTCACCGTCTTCCGCGACCAGGAATTTTCCGCCGATCAGCGCTCGCGCGCGGTCGAGCGCATCGGCGACGTGCGCGCGCTGCGCGCGCATCAGTTCGTCGAGGATGCCGGACCGCTCGCGCATCCGGTGCGGCCCGAGCTCTATCACGAGATCAACAACTTCTACACCACCACGGTCTACGACAAGGGCGGCGAGGTCGTGCGCATGATCAAGGTCCTGCTCGGGCCTGATCTGTTTCGCCAAGGCATGGACCTGTATTTCGCCCGGCATGACGGCGAGGCGGCGACGGTCGAACAATTCGTGCGATGCTTCGCCGATGCGAGCGGCCGCGATTTCTCGCAGTTCATGCGCTGGTACACGCAAGCCGGGACGCCGGAAATCGCGGTGACGCCGCATTACGATCCGCACGCCAAAACCTACCGGCTCGACATCGCGCAGACGATCCCGCCGACGCCCGGCCAGCCGCACAAGGACCCGATGGTGATTCCGCTTGCGGTCGGGCTGGTCGGCAGCGATGGCGGCGACCTGCCGCTCACGCTCGACGTCCGTCCGCTCGCGCGCGGCGTTATCGAGGTGACAGAGCCGAGCCAGAGCTTCGTCTTCACCGGCGTCGCCGAGCGGCCGATCCCGTCGCTCAACCGCGGCTTTTCGGCACCCATCAAGCTTAATTTGCCGATCGAGGCCGATGACCTTCGCTTCCTCGCCGCGCACGATTTTGATCCGTTCAACCGCTGGCAGGCGGTGCAGACGCTGGCGATGTCGCTTCTCACCGCCAACGTCGCGTCGTTGCGCGCAGGCGCACCGGCGTGCGACGACGAGGGCCTCATGGCCGCGCTGGGCGCCATCCTCGCCGACGCCGAACTCGAGCCCGCCTTCATCGCGCTGACGCTGACGCCGCCGGGCGAGCCCGATATCGCCCGCGAGATCGGCCGCGACGTCGACCCCGATGCGATCTTTGCCGCGCGCCGGCACTTGCGCACCGCAACCGGCCAGCGGCTCGGCCCGGCGCTCGCCGACACCTATTCGCGGATGATCACGCCCGGACCCTATCGGCCCGACGCCGCCAGCGCCGGACGGCGCACGCTCAAAAACGTCTGCCTCGATTTGTTGGCGGCGACCGACGCCAGCGAGGCCATTTTCCGCGCGCGTTCGCAATACGAGAACGCCGACAACATGACCGACCGCATGGCGGCGCTCGAGACGCTGGCATCGCACGACCGGCCCGAGCGCGCCGCGGCGCTGGAGGATTTCTACGCCCGTTATGCCGACGATCCGCTGATCATCGACAAATGGCTCGCCCTGCAGGCGGTTATCCCGGAGCCGGCGACGCTCGATCGCGTGCGCGCGCTGACCGAGCACCCGGCCTTCTCCATGGCCAATCCCAACCGCGTGCGTTCGCTGATCGGTTCGTTCGCGCAAGCCAACCACACCCAGTTCAACCGACCCGACGGCGCCGGCTACCAATTCGTCGCCGATGTCGTGCTCGCGCTCGACCCGAAGAATCCGCAGGTGGCGGCCCGTCTGATGGGCGCGTTCCGTTCCTGGCGGGCGCTGGAAGCCGGCCGGCGCGCGCGCGCGCAAGCGGCACTCCGCCGCGTCGCCTCAGCGCCGACGCTGTCGCGCGATGTCGGCGACATCGTCGCCCGCATGCTGGCCGAGAGCTGACAGACGCCGACCCGTAAGCAAGACCGGATGGCTTCGTCGCTTCCGCCTTCGCGCTATGCGCTTCGGCGGGCGTAGCAAGGTCGGCGGACTTAAAATCCGCCGTAGCTCGTCGAGCGAGCGTAAACGAGTCGCGTCTCGCCATGACCGAGCAAAGGCGCGCGCCGCAAAAAGTCCGGGATAGCTTTTGAAAAAAATGTTGACTCTGGAGTCTCCGGACTCTCGACAAACCGATTCGCATCGATTCTTATCAGGGTGATTCGGCAAGAGATGCGGCACATCCTTCCGATCGCGGGTGCAGGGGACAGTCCGAACGGAGGCCGGCGATGGCGCGCGCCGACATGGCGAGTGCGTCTCTACGTTCCGATTCGATTCAGGGGTTGGCAAAATCGATTGCCAAACCCGCGTATCGGCGGTTGTTGAGCGCCGAGCCGCTGCTGCGCCGCGCCGTTCCGGTTCTCATCATCGCCTTTCTGATAACGATTTGCGTCGGCGCCGTCGTGCAGATGCTCGAACAGCGCCGCCAGGTCATCGTCGACGCCCGCCAGGTCATGGAGGCGCTCGCCGACGAACTCGCCATCGCGCTCGACCATCCCGGCAGAGACGGCAGAGCGAACCCCAGTCGCACTTTCGCGCCGCTGGAGCGCGCCCTGCCCGCCTGGGCGACGGCGCAAGGCCGGTCGATCATCGTCGGCGACGCCAACGGCACGATCGTCGCCAGCGTGCCGAGCGATCCGCAAAAGCTCGGCCGGCAGATTCTCGACGTGCTCGGACCGTCGCAGCCGCTGACCACGTTCGGCGCCGCCGCCGGCACGCTGGAGATCACGCTGCCGGACGGCGCCGCCGCCTTCGCCACGGTGCGGGCGTTGAGGAATCCGCTGGGCATCGTCGCCGTGGTCGAGACGACGAACAACGCACTGACCAACTGGCGATCGATGACCGCGCTCACTGTGACGCTGTCGGCGACGACCGGGTTCGTCGTGCTGATCCTCGGCTTCGCCTTCCACTGGCAGGCGACACGCGCGCGGGAGGCCGATCTCATCCACGACACCGTGCGCAGCCGCATCGACACCGCGCTCAATCGCGGCCGCTGCGGCTTGTGGGACTGGGACCTGGCGCGCGGCCGCGTGTTCTGGTCGCGCTCGATGTTCGACATCCTCGGCCTGCCGGCGAAGAACGAGCTATTGACCTTCGGCGAGCTCAATGCGCTGGTGCACGACGGCGACATCGACCTCTACGCGCTCGCCAGGCTACTGGCGGACGGCAAGCTGCAATCGATCGATCACGCTTTCCGCATGCGGCATGCCGACGGCCGATGGCTGTGGCTGCGGGCGCGCTGCGAATTGGCGCGCCAGGAAGGCGAACCCGGCCTGCATCTCATCGGCATCGCCGTCGATATTACCGAGCAGAAGAGCCTGGTCGAAAAGACCACGGCGGCGGATTTGCGGCTGCGCGACGCCATCGAGACCATACCAGAAGCCTTCGTGCTGTGGGACGCCGACAATCGCCTGGTGTTGTGCAATTCGAATTTCCAGGAACTGCATCGCCTGCCCGACAGCGCGGTCGTGGCGGGCACGCCCTACGAAACGGTGGTCGCCGCGGGCCGCAAGCCGATCATTCGCACCACCATCGCCAACGAGGACGGCCAGACCCAAGGCGCGCGCACCTTCGAGGCGCAACTCAACGACGGCCGCTGGCTGCACATCAGCGAGCGCCGCACCAAGGACGGCGGCTATGTCTCCGTCGGCACCAATATCACCAAGATCAAGCAGCACGAGCAGAAACTGATCGAGGGCGAGAAACGGCGGATTGCGACCATCACCGACCTGCGCCAGTCGCAGCAGGCATTGGAACGCCAGACCGGCGAACTGGCCGACCTGGCGCAGAAATACGCCGAGGAAAAGACCCGCGCCGAAGAGGCGAACCAGACCAAATCGAAGTTCCTGGCCAATATGAGCCACGAGCTGCGCACGCCGCTCAACGCCGTCATCGGCTTTTCCGAGATCATGGAATCGGCGATGTTCGGGCCGCTCGGCTCGGCAAAATACAGCGAGTACTCGCGCGATATCCGCGAAAGCGGCCAGTATCTGCTTGACGTCATCAACGACATCCTCGACATGTCGAAGATCGAGGCCGGCGGCATCCGGCTGGCGCCCGAAACGGTGGAGCTTGACGACATTCTGGCCGACTGCCTGCGCGTGATTTCGGGCCGCGCCAACGAAAAGCACCTGACGCTGAATTCGCATATCGCTCCCGGTATCCGACTGCAGGCGGACCGCCGCGCGGTCAAGCAGATCGCGCTCAATCTCCTCTCGAATGCCGTGAAGTTCACGCCCGACGGCGGCGCGGTCGCGTTGCGCGGGCGGCTGCGCGGCGGCATGGTCACCATCGCCATCGAGGACAACGGCATCGGCATCCCGAAGGATGCGCTGCACAAGCTCGGCCGGCCGTTCGAGCAGGTCGAAAGCCAGCTGACCAAACGGCACCAGGGATCCGGCCTTGGGCTGGCGATCGCCAAATCGCTGGTTGAATTGCATGGCGGCGCCATGCGCATCCGTTCGGTGCTTGGCGCCGGCACCATGGTGGTGGTGCGCCTGCCGCTCACAGCGCGCGTCACCCTCCCGCGCGACGCGGGAGAGGATGACCGCCCAGAGGGCGGTCGTGGGAGCGTGGCTCGGACCGATTACGCTGCCGACAAAGCCGTTGCTTGAGCGCGCCGGACTTGGTGCCGGACTTGGTGCCGGACTTGGTGCCGGACTTGGGCGCGCCCCCTCCACCATGCTACGCATGGCCCCCTCCCCCGCTTTGCGGGGAGGAAAGCACCGCATGGGACGGCGTCATGGTTCAGAAAATCACGACCGGATTTCGGGAGCTGGTCGATGCCGCCGAGCGCGAGATCGAAACGCTGTCGGTCGAGGAGGCCATTGCCCTTCACGGGCGCGATGACGTGACCTTTATCGACGTTCGCGACATCCGTGAGCTCGAGCGGGAAGGCCGCGTGCCCGGCGCCTTTCACAGTCCGCGCGGCATGCTTGAATTCTGGATCGATCCGGAAAGTCCCTACCACAAGCCGATCTTTGGCGAAGAAAAGCGCTTTGTGTTCTTCTGCGCCGGCGGCTGGCGTTCGGCGCTGGCGGCGCACGCGGCGCAGCGGATGGGGCTGCGTCCGGTCGCGCATATCAAGGGCGGCTTCGGTGCGTGGCGTAAAGCCAACGGCCCCGTCGAGTCGGCGCCGACCAAGCCAAAATCCACTTAGATCATAGCGGCTATTGGAGGCGCTCGGCGCGTAGCGCCAAGCCTCGCGGCGTTCTTATCTAGATTATCGCGCGACAGAGCGGGTCGTTCCGGGGAGGCAGTCCGCCAGCGTATAGCGATCGAGATGCTGGTAGAACGCTTCTTTCGCGGCTGCCAGCATGCTGCGTAAGCGGCAGCGCGGCAGCAGCGTGCAAGCGCCGCCGTCGGGGCGGAAACACTCGACCAAGCTCTGATCCTGTTCGTGGCCGCGAACGAACTCGCCGATCCGGATTTCGCCGGCCGGCCGCGCCAGCATCACGCCGCCGCGTGCGCCGCGGATGGTGCGCACGAGGCCAACTTCGGTGAGATACTGCACGATCTTGTGCAGATGGTGGCGCGATACGGCCAGCTCGCGCGCCAAAACATCGGTGCTGGCGTGCTCATCGGGTTGCGCCGACAGCCGCATGAGGACCCGCAGGGCCAGATCGGTCGAAGTGAGTAATCGCATGGGGCGCTCCAAATCGGTATTGACTATACCACATTATGCCATAGGGTCTTGGGCTATCTGATGCCGGGCGCACGCCGGTCGCCTTCGCCAGCCCGCGCAGCAGACCTGCCGACGGCCGAGATCAAACCGCTGCAGGACGGCCGAAAATAATCTCATGATCGCGAGAATGACGCTTTACGTCGCCGCCGCCCTGCTCATCGCCGCCCACTTTCTGCGCCTGGGCGATATCGTCGGGACCGTGGCGTGCTTGACGGCGCCGGCGCTTTTTTTGGTGCGCCAACGCTGGAGCCTGCTGCTGCTTGAGGGGCTGGCCTATGTCGCAGCCGTCATCTGGCTTGCAACAGCCTGGCAAGTCGTGGCGCTCCGTTGGTCGCTTGGCAGACCCTGGCATCTCGCTGCCGTCATCCTGGTCGGCGTAGCCGCCGTCAGCGTGCTGGCTGGCAGTCTTCTGCACAGCAGGACTTTCCGACTGCATTATCGCGGTCGCTGAATCGAGGGCGCCGGGCGACGTCCGTCAATCATGTGACAGACAGCCAGCACAGGGTGACGCCACAGCATGCGCGGGCCGGCCCAGCGCATCACCTGCCTGACGCGTTCGCGCATGCTCGCCTTGTAGCAATGCACCGTGCAATTGACGCAGGTCGGTTTGGCCTCGCCGAACAGGCAGCGCTCCAGCCGCCGGCGCGCATAATTGTGCAGTTCGAGGCAGTCGCGACAGAGGCAAGCGTCGTTCGCGCCGTGATGGCTGCGGCAATACATGCGCACCATCGCGGCGATGGTTTTGAACTCGCGCGCCCGCCGGACGAACTCTGCCCGCAGTGCGGTGCCCCTGCCCGATCCGATCACAATGGCTTACCCGCTCAATATTAGTATTGACTATACCACATTTCTGGAGTTTAAGTGGTATTATAAATACCACATTATTTGCGGGGGGTCTTCATGAGTGTAACCGAGCCATCCTTAAGGCCAGAAGAAAATCCCATCCCCGACAGCGTCGAGGACATCATCGGCTACATCCTCGAACGCTATCATCAGGTTCACCGCCGCGAGCTGCCTGCATTGCGCGATCTCGCGCGTCACGTCGAGGAGCGGCACGCCGGGCACGCCGCGGTCCCGGCCGGGCTTTCCGACCTGCTCGCACGCATGCATGCCGCGCTCGAATCGCACATGCAGAAAGAAGAGCAAGTGCTGTTCCCGCTCATGCTCGCCGGCGGCAATCCGATGATCGTTCATCCTATCGACATGATGCGTCACGAGCACGATGAGCATGACAAGGAGCTTAAAGCTCTCGCCGCTTTGACCGGGGACATGACCGTGCCCGATGACGCCTGCAAATCCTGGCGCGCGCTCTACGCCGGCCTTGCCAAGCTGGCCGCGGATCTGACCGACCACATCCACATCGAGAACGACGTCCTTTTCCCACGGTTCGAAAACTGACCGGAGGACGGCGGGAGCTGGCGAAGTTTTTGTCGCGCTCGCTACGGCGCCCGCCGCAGAATGCGAACGAGCGCGGTTTTTCGCATGTTATCCGCCACAAGCTGCCGGGTCGGCAGCGTACACGGCACCGCTCGCGTCCATGAAATAACAGTTACCCGCTGCGGTGAAATAGGCCGAACCGTCCGACCAATCCCAGTCGATGATTGCCTCAGAAATCAGAGTATCGATCAGACTTGGATCAATCAGAGCGCCATAACCCCAACCGCCATACCAATGTCGCCAACGCCCGTACCGTCCAGGGTGGGATCCGCGTCCACCATGATGGACGTGCGCGGCATAGTGCGGAGAACGAAAGTGCCCATGAGGTCCGTGTCCTACCTTCACAGGCGTTGGATTAATATTTCTACGATGAAGGGGACCGCCCGGTGATCCTCCGGGGTATCGGTGCACGACGGTGCGCTGATTGAAGTGTTGCACCGGACGATTGAAGTGCTGTACCGGGCGATTGAAGTGTTGCACCGGACGATTGAAGCGTTGCACCGGTACATAGCGCGGTGCGCTGACACGCGGCGTGAAATGAACCGCTGGCGCCCGATAATAAGCAGAGGCCGGGCCTGGAACAGTTGAAGACAACAATATGCCGGCAGCCCCGACAGCTATTGATGCGATCAATTTTTTCATGGAAGCCTTCCAAGAGTTAGAGCGGCCATTAGAAAGTTTCGTTTTTCATGACACTCTCGCCGC
>Ga0187891_1001245_pt1 | contig 22374 bp, 14 predicted proteins | sample June2016WEW_21_4_FD_132990 | JGI IMG/M metagenome (GOLD analysis project Ga0187891, IMG submission 132990) | Peatland microbial communities from SPRUCE experiment site at the Marcell Experimental Forest, Minnesota, USA - June2016WEW_21_40 | ecosystem: Environmental > Terrestrial > Soil >... | reverse complement strand
CCGGCTCGCAACAGGTCTTAGACAACATGAAAAAAGGAATCACTCCTGAACTGACTGCGAGAGTTTTCAGCTGGGTGAGAGCGCTGGGTTTGAAGACTACGCCCAACGTTCTCCTTGGCTTTCCAGGCGAAACCAAGAAAAGCGTGTGGAAAACCGTCAAATTCGCTGAGAAGATCTCTCCCGACGACGGGGTCTGGTACAATGTTGCGACACCTTTTCCAGGAACACCGCTGTACGACTTAGTTAAAGAGAAAGGCTGGCTGAAAGTAACCGACTTTGACAAGTACGACACTACTGAACCGATTTTTGAAACCCCCGAGCTAAGCATGAAAGAACTGACAAAACTACATCAGCAAGCTTACCACCACTTCTACCTGCGCCCAGGCTACTTCTTTCATAACTGTCGCAAAAGAAAGTTCTGGACAATCGCTACAGCACTAAGCATTGGGATACACCTTAAAGGCTGGGCAAAACTGAAACTTACTGACAAAGCAGACCCAAACCCCCAAAGATACGCGCATACAGGTTAAACAGCTAGAAAAAGCAATCTTGGCTTTCGCTGGACTTTACGGAAACAGAAAAGTGCTTTTTGTCCTCTTTTTCTAATAGTCGAAAGCTTTGTTTGTCTATGTTTTATTGATGAGTTCAGCCTTGGATATGTCCAGAACTGAAATCCCGTTCTTGGATGATTTAGTGCTTTTGACCACTTTTAGGCGTTTCTTGAATAAAGGCGCGTCAGTAACAAGTGTATGAAACTCAATATCGCCAGCTTCAACCCCTTGTTCTTTGACAGATCTACGGATTGTCTCTATAAAGTCAGCATCTACTTTCCGTCCCAACCAATCTTCGCTTAGCTGGTCTGAATCTACAACAATAACAATTGCTTCATAGCCCTCTTTAGTGAATTCTATAAGATTTTGATCCTCGGTTCTTCCAGCTAAAGGAATAATCACTTTTACGTCCAGTTCACTGCTGATTTGACGCAGCCGATTCATGTGCATTGAAGTTTGACCTCTCTCGGCGCCCCAGACCACTCCTTCAACGCCAGGTTTAAGCTTACGAATCGTTGTTCTGAACTGGTCCTCAAAGGTCGCCCAAGAAACCTCTGATTGAACGAGGGGTATCTCCATTGCCTGTACTTGGATAGCGACAATTTCAGAATTAACTTCATGGGGGACGTACTTGTAGGGTTTAGAACTTGAGACCCTCTTGAGTACGGAACTCATCAAACTTTTCACGGCGTTTGGTTTGGGCGGTTGCGGGTACACCCATTTATAGTTAATAATACTTGTTACGCTGAAACCCTGCGAAATAGCTTCTTGCAAAGATAGATAGCTATCCTTACCCCCACTCCACATACTGGCAACTTGCGAAAGAAATCCCTCGAGAATAAATATCTCGCCCGGCAATTATAAAAACCTAACGTCTTTAAGTCTTTAAGAGTTAAATGCAATTTTACAAAAAAGGTTCAGAACACAAATAGCCCCAATTTATTTGAGCAGAAGGTTAAGTTATAGAAAAACTAGTTTGCTGTTTGCTTGATAACCGTAATTGATATAAACTGTTTATCCAAAGTATCTCAAAAGCAATGTTTAGGTAACTCTTGGTCGGTGTTAAACGTCTTAAGTATACTAATAGCTATTGGAGTTCTAATTTTAGCCATAGTGCTAGATTTGTTTCTGGGCGATCCATCACCCAATTATCCTGACAAATGGGTTTTCAAGCTACACCCGACGGTCCTAATGGGAAAATTAACCAAAAAAATAGAACCCTATTTCAAAAACCCAGATCCAAAAATAGAAAAACTCTTAGGCGTCTTCTTGGCGTTGACGGTGATTTTTGCCTTTACGCTTCCAGTTTACTTAAGTTTATGGGCAATCTACACTTACATAAGCATCTTTGTCTACGCTTTCGTAGGTATTATCCTTCTTAAGATGACCATTTGCATTAAACTTGAGACTGATTGGGCAAAAGCCGCAGCCAAAGCCATCCAAGCAAACGAGGTTGAAGAAGCAAAAAAGTATAGTCATTTTTCAAGAAGAGACTCCAAAAACCTAAACGGGTCACAGATGAGCAGCGCAGTCATCGAATCCATGGCTGAAAACCTAATAGACTTCAAACTGTCACCTATGCTGTCATTCGCTTTGTTCGGCGTTACTGGAGCAATCGCTTTTCGAGCAATAAACACACTTGACGGCATGGTAGGCTTCAAAGATAAAGAACACATAAACACAGGCTGGTTCAGTGCAAACCTCGACACAGTGGTCAACTACATTCCAACAAGATTGACTGCACTCTTCATGATTGTGGCTGCCGCAATCCTTGGCAAAGACGCAAAAAACGCCTGGAAAATCGCCCACAGAGACCACAAGAAAACGCCAAGCCGAAATCACGGGTGGCCAATGGCGGCGATGGCTGGTGCACTGCGTATCCAGCTGGAGAAACCTGGGCAGTACATTCTTGGAGACAGCGTAGAGCCGTTGACTGGTGACAAGATTTTGGGTGCTTTGCGGATTAGGGATGTGACGATTGTTTTGTGGGTACTGATGTGTGTCGGCGTCATCGTGGGTGTGCGGTTGTTCTTTTTGCCGTTTTAGTGCAAAGTTTTAATCGCAGCTTTATTGTATTTCTGGTTTAGAAGTGTAAAGTTCACATGCGTGTTTGCTTGATTAATCCGCCGCGAATTCAGCCGAAAGCTTGGGGAAAACCAAACGTTTTTCCGCCCATAGTCTTAGCGTCAGTCGCCGCTGTTTTGGAAAAGAAAAATACTGTCTGCATTATTGATGCTCCAACGGAAGGCTGGAAGAACCTTGTGGAAATGGATGAAACTAAGTACCGTGTTGGTTTAAGCGCTCAAACCATTGCTGAACGCGTGGGACAATGGAATTCTGATGTTGTTGTTGTTGAAATTCCCTTTTCAGGTTGGTCAAAAACCGCTTTTGAAGTGGTCTACGCAGTTAAGGCTGTTAACAAGAAGATTGCTGTTGTGCTTATGGGTCAACATCCTTCAGCTAGACCAGAAGCTTGTCTTTCGGATTCTGATGTGGATTTTGTTGTTATCGGCGAACCTGAGAATACGATTTTTGAGTTGGTTAATGCGCTTGAGTCAGGGAAGCAAAATTTCACCGCCATAGATGGTTTAGGCTTTAAGAAAAACGGGAAACCGGTTCTCACAGGTAAACGCGCTATAATTGAAGATATGGATTCTTTGCCGTTTCCCGCTAGGCATTTGCTTCCGATGAAAGTTTATTACGAAGCAGTTAAGGAGAATCCTCTACGCGGTGAGATAAGCAAGCCATGGACTATCCTGACAACGAGCAGGGGCTGCCCGTACAACTGTGTTTTCTGCACAACCTGTATCGTTTGGGGTAGAACTTGGCGTGCCAGAAGCCCCAAAAACGTGGTTGATGAGTTGGAGCATGTGGTGAAGACCTACGGGGTTAAGCAGATCGATTTTTATGACGAGAACATGACGCTGGATAAAAAGCGTATGGCTGATATCTGCGACTTAATTGTTGAGCGAGGCTTACATATTGATTGGTTTACGCCTAACGGTGTGAGGGCAGATACACTTGATGAACCGTTGCTGCGAAAGATGAAGAAATCTGGCTGCAAAAAGATTCGTGTGGCTCCTGAATCGGGAGTGCAACGTGTTGTGAACGATGTTATTGGCAAGAATTTGGATTTGAAGTATGTCGAGCAAGCTGTGGTTACGTGTAAAAAGGTCGGGATTAAAGTTGGCTGTTTCTTCGTTTTGGGGTTGATTGGGGAAACCAAGGCAGATATCGAAGAGACCATAAAGTTTGCGTATAAGCTTAGACGTTTAGGCGCTGACAGCCTCATATTCAGCATCGCCATGCCGCTTTACGGAACACCATTATACGAACAGGCAAAAGAAGGCGGTTTTCTAAGAGAAGGCTTCTGCGACTACGCACTCGCCGCTACTGAGCCGTTAATTGAGACAGCGGAGTTTTCAGCGGATGACTTACGTGAATTATGTGCAAGAGCTAATTTGGCAAACCCAACTTTTACCAGAGACAAAATTTTAAGGGCTGCTCGAAACCCGAAAAAAACTATCAAGATATTACTCAAAATAAAATAGCGAAGTCAGCCCAAGAATCAGGCCGCTTTAGCATCTAGAATGCGTAGCTTGGCTTTTTGAGGAGAATCAAACATTATGGAAGAGAAATGAAAACGCATATAACCCTAGTGAACCCGCCTACTTGAATGGGCCTCACTGGTTTTGGGAAAAAACTTTTATGCTGACCTGTGAATGTAAGCGAGAGGGAAAATAGTTGAAGTGGTATTATTGGCTTGTCATTGCCATCTTGGTCGTTTTGGGAATTTCCACATTAATTCCCATGTCTGGACCAAGAAACTTAATCGGGTACTCTTCAGTGGATCCGTTGGCGCCGATAAGCGGAATATTACTCTGGGTTATTGCTGGAGCAATCTATTGGTTTGGAAAGAGAAAGGAAAAGAAACCGTAATTTCCCTTATTTAAAATCTATCTTGGTTCGCTTCTCAGGCAGTCCCGCACGTTTTGCTTAATGATGTAGAGCTTGAGCGCGCTCTGTTTACTTCTTTGCTTTCACTTTTCTGATTGACCGTGAATGTACCTTTTTTCCCCTGAGAAGAGATGCGAGGGCTGCAATTCCAGCTAACCCTGTGCCTATGTAAAATGCGATACGCAACGAAGACATGAAGCTATTAGCAATCGCGTTTGGTAACCAGTGCAGTCCGGTGAGTGTGATAACTACTTGGTTGCTCAGTGTCGCCGATACGGTGCTGGGCAGTGAGATATGATTGATGAAGCAAGATTGTAGCCTAAGAAGGCGAAGAAAAGGGATTCAGTTGGTGAGAGAGCCGTGAAGTAATGAATCAGCTGGGGTGCGCCTGCCTCTGTTAGAGAGGAAGCGAAGGCCGCAGGTAGGCTGCGAGACAGCGAAAACCACGACGATTGCGAAGAACGCGGCGATGCTAACCACCACCCCCGTATTCTGCAACGTAGATCTCATTCCAGATGCTAAACCCCCTGTACTCCGCTGAAACCGAGTTCATTATCGATGCAATGTTAGGCGAGGAGAACATTCCCATTCCGAGACCTTGCACGTAAATCAGCACGACGAATTGGAAGTAATCAAAATTGTAGGGAAACATTGCCAAGCCAAGGAATGTTGCGCAAGTAATTACCATGCCAAGACTCGCCAGCCCCCTTGCCCCATATTTATCCGACAAGGTTCCGCTGATTGGTCCCATAGTCACGAATCCGGGGAGAGCGGAAGCAAATAAACTCCAGCCCAAAACGTTGTATCGGTGTAACTAATGCCATGCAAAGGTAGCCAGATTCCCTGCAATAGCATGCTTAGCATTATCAAGACTCCGCCTCTGGCTACTGCAGTAAGAAAATCAGCAAACAGGCCGGCGGAGAATGTCCGAATTTTGAACAAAACAAAGCAACATATTACCTATCGACCAAGTGGATGCTTGGAGTAAACCACTTTTCCATCTATAATCGTCATCTCTACGTTAACATCTTTAATTTCGTTCGCTGGGACAGCAAATGGGTCAACCGATAGTACTGTTAAATCGGCTAGCTTGCCCTCTTCAATTGAGCCCTTAACCTTTTCCTCACAAGAAGAGTAGGCGGCGTCAACCGTGTACATGCTCAAAGCTTCCCCAAGCGTTAAGCGCTGCTCAGGAAAACTCGCCCTCAGCACAGCCTCTTGCATACCAAGCAACGGACTCAAAGATTCCATGGGGCAGTCTGATCCGCCAACAACCTTTACGCCTTCTTTAACGAGGGTTTTAAGCGGATGAAGCCACCTAGCTCTCTCAAAACCAAGACGCTCCGTGGCTGACCAAACGGCGAATTCCGTAGCGATAACTTTGGGCTGAACAGAAACCACGACTTTTTGGGCTTTCAGACGCTTAATTAGCTCTTCGTTTAGAACCGCTGCTTGTTCAATGCGGAAGCGAACACCACGGGCAGACGCAGTTTGCTCGATTACCAATAGTGCCGTATCCACAGCCTTGTCGCCCATCGCATGTATAACAGGCTGAAGACCAACAGCTAAGACCTGCCAAACTGAAGCTGCTAACTCCGCCTCAGAGTAGAGCAATTTGCCGCTGTTATTTGGTTCATCACTGTAGGGTTGGGATAACGCAGCTGTTTTGGAGTCCAAATACCCATCGACATCAATGCCAACGCCGCCGACATGCAGCATTAAAAGGTCAGATGATTGGAAGCCAACGGTTTTCTGCAACAGCGCTTCTGGAACGACCACGTTAACTCTGACAAGAAGCTTGCCCTGTACAGGAAGTCTCTGAATTATTGAGAGCTCACTTTCAGAGAGCACCAGCCAATGAACGCTGGTGATGCCTGCTTCAACAATTTTGCGACAGGCTATCGCCGTTGCCTCCGAAAGCTCATCGATGCTTGGTTCAGGAACGGCTTGCCAAATTAGATTGGTTGCGGTGTCGCGTAGGATCCCAGTTAGCTTGCCCGTCTGGGGGTTCTTATCAACGGTTCCACCTTCAGGTACAGCCGTATGCTCAGTCAAGTTAGCCGCTGCTATGGCTTTGCTGTTTACAGCGCACATCATTGCTGCTTCATGATACAGAATAACTGGGTTATCTGGTGCAGCCACATCCAAGTCTGAGAGGGTGAGTAAACGTTTTTCTTTGAAGCGGACCTGGTTCCAGCCTCTGCCAATGACCCATTTTCCAGCAGGCGTTTGCTGCACTTTCGCCTTCAACAAATCCTGGATTTCCCTGATGGATTCTGCACAGGTTAAGTCGAGCCACATAAGGCACCTTCCAAAATCCGCCACGTGGATATGAGTGTCGATTAAGCCCGGAACCACCGTTTTGCCGTCCAAACTAACAACCAGAGTGCCCTTGTCGATTAGCTGGTTTATTTCTTGGTTAGTGCCTACTTTTACGATTCGATTTTTTTTTATGGCGAGTGCTTGAGCAACGGGCTGGTTTGGGTTCAAAGTTCGAATATTTGCGTTGATAATGACTAAATCGGCTGGCAACCTGATGTTTTCTCCATGACTAGGTACACTTCGCCTATTGAATACATGCCATAAAAACCCTTGCTTTATCCGCCTACGAGTCCTGTTCAACAAAGCCAACAGAAAATAAATGCTGATAAAACCAAAAACATCATTCTCAACAAAAATGTCCGATTCGGCGTCCTTTGCAAAACACATAATAGTTGGCTCAGCCGTTTTCCATATAAAGTCGGGGAAAGAACGTGAAAGCTCACGTAGTACTTGCAAATCCACCTTACCCAGAGGATGTGCCGCAAGCCGTCTTTATCCCTCTTGGCATAAGCTACTTGGTGGCGGTGCTTGAGGAGAAGGGTTATGAAGTGGACGTGATTGACTGCCAAGTTTCCAGACTAAGCCAAAAAGACTTAGAAGACAAGTTCAAGAGTTTAAACCCCGACATAGTTGGCGTAACCGCCGCAACGGTTACTTACTTTCCTGCTCTGCAAATCTTGAAAGCCGCAAAAGCCGCCCTGCCAAACTGTGTAACCATGATTGGTGGACCGCACGTTACGGTTTTGGATGAACGAACCTTCACTGAAAGCCCAGACGTAGACATCGTCGTGCGAGGGGAAGGAGAACAAACCATGCTGGAGCTTGCCGCCTTAGTATCCAGCGGCAAAATGAAAGGCTTAAGCAAAGTTGCAGGCATCACTTTCAGGAAGAACGGTAAAGTTTATCGTACACCTGACAGGCCTTTCTTGGAAGACATTGATGTGCTTCCTTACCCAGCGCACAAGCACTTTGAGGTAAGCAGGTACAGGATTAACGGGAAGCTTTACATGCCAATAATAACCAGCAGAGGATGCCCATTTAACTGCGCCTTCTGCTTAGCGTCTAAAATGTGCGGAAAAGGCTTCAGGGCGAGAAAACCCAGCAAAGTTGTTGACGAACTTGAATGGCTAAGAGACACGTTTGGGGCAGGAGCCTTCGCCTTCTACGATGACACATTCACTTCTGACGTGCCAAGAGCAATGGAAATCTGCGATGAAATGAAGAAAAGAAAGTTTGATTTGCCATGGGACTGCCGAACAAGAGTAGACAAAGTTTCTAAGGAGCTTTTAGTTAAGCTTAGGAGCACAAACTGTCAGCTCATCCATTTCGGCGTTGAATCAGGCAATCAACAATTGCTTAATACTATGCGGAAAGGCACAACTGTTGAGCAGAACGCAAACGCCATAAAACTGGCTAAAGAATCAGACATTCTCGTCGCCATATCCCTCGTTATCGGTTACCCAGGCGAAACCCCCGAAATGCTTCAGCAAACAATCGATTTCATCCGCAAAACAAAGCCTGACTATGTTTACATGTGTGAAGCCGTTCCTTACCCAGGCACTCAACTGTATGATTACGTGAAAGAGTTAGGACTGGAGTTCTCTGAGAACTGGAACCTGTATCATGAGCAGATGCAAGTTTTCAAAAACACGCTCCTGCCTCTTGAAAAGCTTGAAGGGGCTAAAAAAAAGGTCTATGACGGCATCTTCACGCCAACGTACTACCTGCGAATGAGACGCAGAGGAGACTTCCATAGCCAAATCATGGCGCGTATGACGCTGAATCATCTCGTTTGGAAATACAGGGCGACAAGATGGGGGTTTAGGCAGCTAGGCAAAGTTAGACCCGTAGAGAAGAGTCCAGGTGGGCACAGTACCCCAAGCAAAGACCAGCAAAATTAAAATCGATTAAAGCATTCTAATTTTTGGATCATCCTGCTTTTAAGAAAAATTATTAAAGAAAAAATGGGTTGACGCTGTTAAGATTGTTTATTTTTTGGTTTTTTTGTGATTAAATAGCTAAGCGCCACAATTGAAACAAGCAAAGCAGCAGTTACAATGACGATTGCTCCAGCCAATGCGGGTCCTAAAGTTACATTATGTGTTGGCGTTGGCGTTGGAGTTGAAGCTTGATTAGTGATATCATTTGAGAAGCAGTATACATTCCAGTCGTTACATCCTACGTATAACATTCCGTTGGCTATGGTTGGTGTAGACCAACTACTGGAAGACGTGGTGGCGGTTGCAATTTTTGTGCCGCTGTTTGTCGCGTCAAGGATGAATATGTCGCGTTCACTAGTTACAACGTAGATCTTGCCGTCGGCGTATGTGGGTGAATTATACAGCTCGTCCCCTGTGAAGGCACTCCAAATAGTGTGATCGTTGGTTGCATTAAGACAGGCTATGTTGAATTTGTCGACGATGAAAAGTTCACTGTTAACATAAATTGGGGAAGAGACTATAAACTCGATGGCGCTTGGATCAGTGAATGTCCAAACAATATCACCGGTAGTCGCGTTTACACCGTAATAGTTCCTCAGGTCGGAGGATGCAAAAACCATGCCGTCTGCGACCGATGGAGAACCCAACAGCTCTGTACCCCCAGTGAATACATATTCATAGGGAAGGGATAATTTCCAAATTACAGCCCCAGTATCGGCGTCTAGTTTGTAGAGAACACCTGCCGTTGGTTCTTGGGAAGTAAAATAGACAGCACCGTCAGCAACGGCTGGAGAAGATTCGATTGGTCCGTTGGTTTTAGTCTGCCAGACTATGTTGCCGTTGGTTGCGTTAAGAGCGTACAAGTAGCCGTCCAATGATCCAATGTAGACTATGCCTCCAGACACCACTGGTGAAGATGTAAGCACTATCGTCGCATAGGTGAAAGGCAGGTCGCCGTTGACGAATGTTTGCCAGATAAGGGCACCTGTGTAAGCATTGAGGCAGTAAACGTATCCGTCATCGCCTCCCGTGTAAGCTTCGCCGTTTGCCACGGCAGGTGAAGAGGCGATAGCAGCCTTAGTAGTGAAGCTCCATATGAGATTACCACTCCAAGCTCCAACTGCATAGATTTTTTTGTCCTGTGAACCAAAATAGACTATTCCATCTACAACTGTTGGCGAAGAGATGACTGCGCCACCAGTTGAGAATTTCCAAGCCAAAGTAAGGTTTGAGGGGCCTTCTTGGGCGGTTGAGGAGTGCGTTGGATCTGCTCCCCAATTTGTCCAGTTGCTAATTGGAGTTGTACTGGAGCCTATCGCCCACACTTGATCAAGCGAAGCATATTCGGTTCCTGAGGTTGTGTCAACCGCGGTTGTCACATCGCCTGGAATGAAATATAAGTTACCGTATGCCACAATGGCGGATTCTCGTGGAGCTAATGCTTCTATAGGAAGCTGCCAAATAAGCTGTCCAGTGTACGCGTTTAAACATGCAAACTGGGAGACGCCGATCTGGCCAAGGTATTCCGCGGACTGCCCTGTTGTTGCATAGACCATGCCATCCGCAATTGTTGGACTTCCTGGAAAGATAAGTGCACTACCCGGCCCTTTGTATTGCCACACCAGGTTGCCGGTGTCAATGTTGATGGCGTAAAGATACCCATCTTTATTGAGTTCGTAGACCATTCCGTAAGCTACTGCACAACCTACGCAGAAGTATCCGTTTGTGTCTGGTGTATATGTCCAAAGGATTTGGCCGTTTGTAGCGTTGAAACAGTACATTGTATTGTCATCTGTTCCCCCTCTTAAGAATCTGCCATCATAATAGGAGCCACTAAAGATCATTGGTCCCTTTGTAAGGGTATCCCAAACGACTGCGCCTGTTGTGGCGTTGAGCGCCATTTGTTGATTTTCGAAAGATCCTGGGAATACCATGCCGTCACCGTATGTTGTTCCGGTGCCAGTGTTGCCTCCACCTGGAATATAGGTTTTCCAAACCAAGGTTGGTGGATTTGAGGGATAAGCAAAATTCCAAGCTTCAATGTAGGAACCGACTTTTACGTAAAACATTCGCTCTTCTGGGCTGTAGACGTTGGCGCTGAAGATACCAGTGTCGGCGCAGAATGAAGTGCTAGTCCACAGTATATTTCCCGTGTTTGGGTTAAGACAAGTGCCTTCCACAATCATGTGTGAACTATCGATTTCGTACGCTATCGGCCAAGTTCTATTCATCGGCACTGCTGTTTGCCAAACGATGTTTCCTGATTGGTCAACTGCAACAACTGAAGTGTTAGTGCATGCAAAAATCATTCCGTCAAAGGCTGCAAGATAGGGTTGTATTCCGCTAATGTTAGCTTTCCAAAGTATGTTTGATGTGTCAGGCGCTGGTCCCGTTGAGAACCGCGAAAAAGATGAATCACCTTGAAACTCTGGCCAATCGTACGAATTCAAATTGCCAATGTTTGAGGCTGTACTTGTGTTCACTTGCGCAGTTGCATTTGTCTGGAAACTTGAAATAGAAGCAAGAACTGATGAAACAATTAATATCGCCAAAATAGTTATGACTAGAATTTTTTTGGGAATTGGAATTGCCTCCAAATATTTGGGCGATTTAGAGTTTCACATAAGAGGTTAATGTTTGCACCGACAGGCTATGATGAACCATTTCACTATAAACTTTGCGGAGAATTATGATTCCACGATTTCCATTGCATTAAAACAGAAAAGATGCAAGGATGACGAAAAAAACAAAACAAGAGAGAAACGCACAATCTTTTTTAAGTTGAAAAGAAACGTTAAGATAAATAATGTTTCAGCGAAGAGAATTTGAGGGTGGATTTTAAACTTTGACAAATAAAGGTCCTTTGCTTATGACTTCATGGAGGGCAACAGGCGCCTGCAACGCCCGCTGCAAATACTGCAACGTTGACGCTACAGGTAAGCATGCTCCCAGAGAAATGACCACACAGGAGGCTCTACAGTTAGTTGATGAAGCCCACAAGTTCGGCGTCAGATGGTTCGGTATAAAAGGCGGCGAGCCCCTAATGCGTGAAGACATTTTTGAAATCGTGGGTCACGCAAAGAGCTTAGGCCTTAACGTGTGCCTATTAACTAACGGGTGCTTCGTGGACGGAAAAATCTACGATAACCTAGTTAAAAATCAAGTTTGGACTTCCGTAAGCATCGATGGCCCAGAAGAAATCAACGATCAACTAAGAGGAAAAGGCTCATACAAAAAGGCTTTAGCGGCTATCCAGAAATTGTCGGAGGGAAAAATCTTAAATGGCTTAGCATGCGCAATAACGAACATTAACTACAAGCATTTAGATCATGTTGCTGAGCTAGCTGACAAGTACCATGCCAATTTTGTGTGGTTTAACCATCTTGTTCCCAGCGGAAGAGCAAAAACAACAATGGAGTTGACTCCGACTCCTGAAGAGTACGAGTGGACTCTAAACCATATTTGGGATTTGACCCAAAAGTACGAGGGCAAATTTGAAATCCATGTTCATTGCCCGCATTATGCTCGAGTGGTTAAACAAAGAAATATTCCGAATTTTAACGAGTGGTATGAACATAAGTTTCATGGGAAATGCACCTATTTCGCTTTCGGCGGGTATTTGAGCGTCACGGAAAACGGCGATTTAATCCCCTGTTTCTACACTGACCTTCAGCCTTCAGAGCCTATGATGTTGGGGAATATAAGACAAAAAAGCCTTACCACAGCTTGGAGTGAAGTCCAGCAATCAAAGTATTACCGAAGTTTCCAAGATCGAAACCTCCTGAAAGGTAAATGCAAAGTCTGCGAGTACAGAGAACTATGCGGAGGCTGCAGAAACAGATCATATGCTTACACGGGAGACATTTACGAATCCGATCCTGCATGCGCCTACGTGCCTGAAAGTCTCCGCAAAAAATAGCTCATTCCCAATTTCTTTATTTTTAGAAGACAAAAAGAAAAATATCTTATAACCTGATAACATCCAACATAGATAAGAGTAAAAATGAAAAAAGAAGCTATTTGCCTCATCTTGATATCGATTTTTCTGGCGTCGGGCGTTCTAGGAGCAATAACTTCCTCAGCAGACCAACCAAGCACAGATTCATGGCCAATGTTCCACGATGACCTCACACACACGGGCTATTCAAATTCAACAGCCCCTGAAACAAACCAGACTCTTTGGGAATTTAACACGGGCGGTCAAGTGGGCTCGCCCTCGGTAGTTGACGGCGTAGTGTACGTGGGCGCGTATGACCATAAGATTTATGCTTTTAGCGCTTCCACTGGAGGTATAATATGGGATTCACTTACCGGCGGCATTGTGATTTCTCGTCCCGCCGTGGTTAACGGCATAGTTTACGTAGGTTCGGAGGACCATAACCTTTACGCCTTTAACGCCGCTAACGGCGCCAAATTGTGGAACTATACAACAGGGTTTTACGTTGATTCAGACCCAACTGTTGTCAATGGAGTAGTTTACTTTGGTTCAGAAGACAGCAATGTTTACGCTTTGAATGCTATAACTGGAGCTTACATATGGAACTATACGACGGGCAACAGGATCATGTTATCTTCTGCCGTGGTGAGTGAAGGAATAGTTTACATAGGCTCATTAGACGACAAGATTTACGCTTTAAACGCGACAGACGGCGAACTCGTTTGGAGCTACTTAACAGGCGGCGAAATAGCTTCTTCTCCAACAGTCTTCAACGGCGTAGTTTACGTCGGTTCATCAGACGATAAAGTCTACGCCTTAGATGCTTCGACTGGCAATTTAATGTGGAACTTCACTACCGGCGGCGCTATTTACTCGTCCCCAGATGTTTCTAACGGATTAGTTTACATAGGATCATCAGACAACAGAGTTTACGCATTGAATACGTCTAATGGCATATGCCTCTGGAACTACTCAACGAACGGGGATGTAGCATCTTCACCCACAGTTGCAGTCGACGTGGTTTACGTCGGGTCAGAGGATGACAAAGTTTACGCATTGAATGCTTCAAACGGTGAACTATTATGGAGTTACACGACAGATGATATAGTGGTTTCTCGTCCTGCTGTGGCTCAAGGAGTGGTTTATGTAGGTTCGTGGGATGGCAAGCTTTATGCTTTAAACGCCGCAGACGGCGGGTATGTTTGGAGCTATGCAACCGGCGGCGAGATCGATTCGTCCCCGACTGTAGCGGCGGGTTTAGTCTATGTGGGTTCTCATGATGGATTGGTATATGCTTTGAATGCCTCTACTGGCATGGTGGGTTACAATTCTGAACTTCATAACAATGTGGTGTGGAGCTACACCACCGGGAACATGATTATGTTTTCTTCACCAGCGGTTGCAGATGGCATCGTTTACATGGGCTCATATGACGATAACGTTTATGCTTTAAACGCCACAACAGGCGCTTACATATGGAGTTACAAAACTGGGGGGCCATTGATTTCTTCTCCTTCAGTGTATAACGGTTTGGTATATGTGGGCTCAGAGGACGACAGTGTTTACGCTTTAAACGCCTCTACGGGCGCTTTTATATGGAAGTACACTACAGGCGCCATGATAGTGGTGTCGTCTCCAGCGGTCTCCGATGGCAGAGTGTACATCGGCTCAAATGATTATAATGTTTATTCGTTAAATGCTTTTAGCGGAGCGCTCATCTGGAAGTACACTACAAACAGTTATGTAGTCTCTTCTCCGGCTGTTTCAAAAGGCATAGTCTATGTAGGCTCATACGATCATAATATCTACGCTTTAAACGCCATAACGGGACGTCTCGTCTGGAATTATACCACAGGCGGTGTTGTAGCCTCATCGCCGGCGATAGCAGACAACATAGTCTACGTAGGCTCAGGGGATAACAAAGTGTACGCTTTAGACGCATCAAACGGCAAGGCAATATGGAGCTATAAAACTGGAGGAGAAGTGGCTTCCTCACCTGCTGTAGCAGGTGGTATAGTTTATGTAGGGTCATATGATGGCAAAGTTTATGCTCTCGACGCGTTGACTGGTGCTTACGTTTGGAGTTATGCAACTGGAGAAATGGTTGTTTCTTCACCCGCCATAGCTAACGGCATAGTTTACATAGGCTCATACGACCATTTACTCTACGCGTTTGGTTCTTCATCAAGCCAACAAGCTTATTCTGTGTCATTCAAAGCTTTAGGCTTGCCCGCTGACGCCACATGGAAGGTGACCCTAAACTCTCAAACCCAGAACTCGACTTCTAATTCAATCATATTCAACATGCCGAACGGCAAATACGCCTTCACCATAACTCCGCCCGCTGGATACGCAGCTTCACCAGCCTCCGGGTCAATTACCGTTAATTCTATGAACGTAAATCAACAGGTGACTTTAACACCAATCACTTCTGGACCTTCCCCAATAGCGATTATTTTGTTAATTTCGGCGATAATTGCGGTGACAGCGGTGTTGCTGGCAATCGTGTTCTATAAAAAGAAACATAAGCCGTAGTTGCCTGCACTAAACTTGCAGTTTCCGTCAATCCCGCTCAAAAACCCGTTAATTAGTTAATTAGGAAAAGCTTAAAATCCACAGAAAACATTACCTACGAGCTATTGAAATTCAGAATGATTAATCATTCTAATAATCTTTCAGGCAATGTGTATACTGATGAAGACAAATAAACCAAAGATTGCACTAGTTAATTCGCCACTCCTTGAAGGAGTCACCCATCACCCGCTTTTTCCGCCTCTTGGCTTAGCATACATGGCGGCTGTGCTGGAGCAGAACGGTTTTGAAGTAAGAATTTTTGATTGCCCAGTGTGCGAAATGAACCATGAAACACTTAGGAAAGAGCTAGATTCTTATCAACCTACAATGATTGGAATCGGCTCATTTACTCCGACGATAAAGTCAGCACTTAAATCTGCGCTTGTAGCAAAAGAAGTTTGTCCTGACGCTAAAGTTTTAATGGGAGGTCCCCACGCAAGCTTTGCAGACAAACAAATTCTTACGGATGAAAAAGAAGTTGACATTATCGTTAGGGGCGAAGGAGAAGAAACGATTTTAGAGTTGGCGCAGCAATCGCCCGACCTGCAGAAAATCAACGATATTAAAGGTATAACTTTCCGAAAAGATAACCAGGTAATTCAGACACCTAACAGACCCCGTATCCAAGATCTTGATGCATTGCCGCGTCCAGCCTACAAGTATCTTCCAGTTGACAAATACAGAATTATGGGAAAGAAACTTCTGCCAATAATCTCCAGTAGAGGCTGCCCTTTTCACTGCTCGTTCTGCGTTGCATCTGAAATGTTTGGCGCAATTATTAGATCAAGAAGCCCAAAGAACGTGCTTGACGAAATGGAGTGGCTCAGAGATACGTATGGAGCAGAGGGAATAGCTTTTCAAGATGACACTTTAACTGTTGATAAGAAAAGGGCGGTTGAAATCTTCGACGGAATGATTGAGAGAAAAATAAAGATGCCTTGGGGTTGCTTTTCCAGAGCAGATGTGGTTACAAAAGAAGTTTTAGCCAAGATGAGCAAGGCAGGCTGCAACGAAGTTGGTTTTGGAGTTGAATCAGGCTGCCAAGAAATGCTCGACGCATTCCATAAGAAAGTTACGGTTGAGCAGAGCGAAAACGCAATTAAATGGACCAAAGAAGCAGGGATATTTGTCGCAGCATCCATCATTATAGGTTATCCTGGCGAAACAAGGAAAACACTGCAGCAAACTCTTGATTTAATCCGCAGAGTAGAACCTGACGACGTATGGTTATGTCACGCTACACCCTACTTGGGAACTGAACTTCGCGATATCGTGGAGAAGAATGGGTGGAAAATGGTGGAGGACTGGACGCTGTACAACACGATGAACCCCATCTTTGAGGATCCCCAGTTGCCGTCGAAGGAGATAGCTCAAATGAGGAAGAACTTCTACAATAAATTCTATGGTCCAGGCTATATTATGCGTCAAGCCGTCAAAGGATACATAAAAGGCAACTTATACAGCAAGATTATGACAAGAACAGCCGTAAACTACAACCTCTGGCGAGCCAAAACAATGGTCTAATTTTGGGTTGGTCATTTTTCCCATCTTTCTGTTAAAGCTGCTCAGTACACTTCGCGTATAGCTTTTTCCGTCTTGGTTTGATCATGCAGCCAGTTGGCGAAACATTTAAGCATCAGCCGATTGTACTTTGGAAGAATAAACTCAGTGAAGAAAAATGAAGCCGCATGTAACTCTTGTGAATCCACCTTCCCCGCGTGGATCCGCGGTGCATTTGCCCTTAGCGGTGTTAGGCTTGGGGTATTTGGCTGCTGTTTTGGAAAAAAATCATTATGAAGTTGACGTGATTGATTTTCCGGCGCTTAAGTTTTCGTACGAAGATTTTAGAAGTGAAATCAGCAAGCGTAAACCTGGCATAGTTGGAGTAACGTCAACTACGCTTACGTATAAATGCGCGTTGCGTGTGGCAAAAATCGCTAAGGAAGCGTGTCCCAACTGCTTAACCGTTCTCGGGGGTATCCATGCCACTTTCTGGGATGACAAAGCGCTTGAAGAGTGCCCGGAACTAGATGTTGTAGTGAGGAGAGAGGGCGAATACACGCTGCTTGAGCTTGTGCAGAAGCTGGAGGCAGGCGAAAGTTTTGGTGAAGTGTTAGGAATAACTTACAGGAGTGAAGGAAAGATCACGCAGAATCCGGATAGACCGCCGATTGAGAATCTGGATGACATTCCCTTTCCCGCTCTTCATTTGTGGCCTATGGAGCGCATCCGAAAATACGAGGACATATTCTATTTAATGTCAAGCCGCGGCTGCGCTTACTGGTGCGAGTTCTGCTCAACGGTTAGGATGCATGGTCGAAGATACCGTGCGAGGAGCCCCAAAAACGTCGTGGATGAAATGGAGTTTCTTCAAAAAACGTACGGTGCAACTCAGTTTACATTCGCCGACGACGTATTCACCCTCGATAAAGTCCGAACCGAAGAAATATGCAAAGAAATCAAGAGCCGAAAGCTGAAGGTAAGTTGGAGCTGCGGAACCCGCGTGGACATGATTACAAAAGAGCTGCTTATCACGATGAAGGAGGCAGGCTGCATGGCTGTTTGGTTCGGAGTTGAATCTGGCTCCCAGCAGGTTTTGGATGAAATGAGGAAAGGAATCTCCCCTGGGCAAACGATGAAGGTCTTTAGTTTGCTAAGGGAGATTGGGTTAATGCCGGTTCCGAACGTGGTGCTTGGTTTCCCCGGTGAAACTAAGGAATCTGTTTGGAAAACCATAAAGTTCGCGGAAAAAATAAGTCCCGATTACATATGTTGCTATGATGTCGCAACGCCTTTCCCGGGGACACCCATGTACGAGTTAGTTAAGGAGAAAGGGTGGCTGAAGATAACTGACTTCGACAAATACGATATAACGACCCCTATCTTTGAAACACCTTGGCTAAGCATGAAGGAGCTGGCGGAAATCCGCGCAAAGGCTTTCCGGCACTTCTATCTTCGCCCCACCTATATTCTTCGCATGTACACCAAAGGACCAAGTTATGGTTTAATGGCAACACTAACAGCTTTCTCATATCTCCGCATAGCTATCAGAGCCAAATTTCAGCGCGGCAATTTGACCAAAGAAAACTCGTACGCGAAATCGGACATAAGAGTCATGAAGTGACATCTCCCAAAGACAATTCACGACGTTTTGCGAAAGAAAATCGCTGCAAAACAAAAATTCTAGACGATGCTCTGTCATGTCTGCTACATTTTCATTAAGAGAGTTGAAAGAGCAGTAAATTTTTCTCTGTTTGATTTGAGATTTGAGATAACAGAATGCTTAATAATTTGCTTTTGGTCAACCCATTCGATTAGTGGGTGTGGTTGAATGAAAGTTGTTGTCCACTGGAGCGGAGGAAAAGAAAGCTACTTGGCGTACAGTAAGGCAGTTGCGCAGGGACACGAAGTTGCCTATCTTCTCTCTTATGATTATAAGAAGCCGCATATTTTTCACAGTTTTTCCGTGATGGAGGTGCAGTCCAAGGCTTTGGGGGTTCCGCAGCTTAAGGTTAAGGTTAAAAAAGATGCGGATGTAGTTGAGACTTTAACTCGTTTGAACAGAAAGGAGGGCATTGAGGGCATAGTGACAGGTGACATATCGGGTACGAGCGACGCGCAGATGCATCAGGCTTATTATGATATGCTGAGTAAGGCGGCTGGGATGAGTTTGATTTTGCCGATTGAGAATCCTTCTAAGGACACCTACGATGTTCTAAAGGAGGAGGTAAACGCAGGCATAAAACCCATCGTGAACTGCGTAAATCGAAATTACATCAGTGAAGAGTGGCTGGGTCGTGTTCTTGACGGCGCTTCGATTAAAGATTTGAAAGCGTTGGCTGACAGGCGTGGCATAGATGTTTGCGGCGAAGATGGGAAAAGCTATCACACAATGGTTATTGATGCGCCGTTATTCAAAAGCACGATTGAAATTGGCAAGTTTAAGAAGAAAGTGATTAAGGAAAAGACGCAGTCTGAGAAGAGCATTTGGATTATGATGAACATAAAAGAAGCATTCCTAAGACCAAAAAAATAACTGCCCTCAACATTTCCCCCAAGCCTGAGACTTCTTGCTTATCGCCGAGCCGCCCAGTTTCTGAAGGGTGCAGTTCCGTAAAAACGAGTCGCCAAATTATCATTCCCCGTTAGGCTGAGATAGTGGCTAACTTTTTTAAGAGGCTAAGCAGCATACTTTTTGATTTAATATGCATAAATCAGCTGTGTTTGCAGTTGCTTTAACTTTGCTTGTTGCAGCTGCGTTGTTAGCAGTTGCTTCTGCTGATATCTCAGTCGGCGTAAAGAAGGGTGACTGGATAGAATATCAGGTTACGGTAACGGGCAATCCGCCTCCAAGATACAACGTAACGTGGGCGAGCATTAATGTGACCAGCGTTCAAGGTGAAAATTTAGGTTTATACATCCTAACCAGGTTCACAAACGGGTCTTTACTTATAGAGAACATAACTGTGAACTTGTTGACACGCCCCGGAGACAGCTTCGTTATACCTTCAAACCTTCATCCCGGCGACGTTTTCTACAATCAGTTCCTAGGCGGAAACGTAACCATAACTAGCGTGGTACACCGAACAGTTTTAGGTGCAGAACGAACCCTTGTCTCAGGCTCAACAAACATCACCACTTATTACTGGGACGGGCAAACAGGCATCCTTGTCCAAGCAACCTCAACAATCCCAGTCGGTGTCAATACCGGCTTCGGAACAAGCGAAGGCTTCACCGTGCATACAAAGACATCTGGAACAAACATTTGGCAGCCGCAGATTCTCGGATTGAATTCGGACGTGTTTTATGCGCTTGTAGCTGCCGTAGCGGCAGTTGTGGTGGCCTCAGTGGCTGTTGTGGCAATTTTGGTTTGGCATAAGAGAACATCTTATAAACCGGAGCCTTCAAAAGCTTCAGTTAACGCCACCCAATAGAAGTCTTTAATGCTTCAATCGGATTTTTTGAGGTTGTTCTAAAGTTTCGATCACGTGACTGGGTAAGTTTTCAGCATCTATTAATTTTGGCTACTTACTTAATTGAGCCTTTTCCGGTGTTAGCTGAATTTTTGTTGTGATTGAAGGATTCAAACTTTATCGTGTTTTTTGTTAATAGATAAATGAATTTTTCAGTAACTTAGTTTAAATATAGAAAAACAAAAAAAGAAAGAAGGTTGGTTGTTTATTTGTTGCCAACTTTTTATGGACGTTTTCGTAGCATTAACAGAGCTAAAACAGCGCCGACGATTATTATTACGATTATGATTGCTATAGAGAATGGTACGAAGTATAGGTCAGCTAATGGAGTTGGTGAAGCTGTAGGTGTTACTGCTGGTGCTACTCCGTTTTGTACTACCATGCCGCATTGTGCGTTTGATCCCCAGTAACTGTTGGTGCCAGCGAAAGTTGCTGTGATGACGTAGCTGCCTGGGACGGTTGGAGGAGTCCAAGTGTAGGTGTATAAGCCTGTGTTTGTGGTGTTAGTTGTGCCGATGACGACGTAATTGCCGTTGGGGTCAATAGCGGTTAACGTTACTGGAACGCCGACATAGTTGGTTGGCATTGGTTGTTGCTGGTAAACGTAGGCCATCCATTGTTGCATGATTGAGTCAGCTGCAACTGGAACGCCATTTGGAAAGTCTAATGTTTGTTCTGTTTGCTGTGTACCTGGAGAAATATCCGTTACGTGTCCCTCGATCACTACTGGGCTGTTTGCTGTTTGTACTGTCTGTGGTGCTTGTACTGTAGTTTGGCTTGGGCCTTGGCCTAGACAGTAAATTTGTTCGTCATAGCTGTTATCAAACACGTTGTAGCCGTCTGCTAAAGCATAACCCATCGAACCGAATTCGTTATCATAGGCTAATATTGACCAGATCTGTACTCCTGTCGTAGCATTAATTGCGCGAGCCATTGCACCCTTGTAGACTGGATCGGTAACTGTGTGTTCAGCAGTAATCTCGTATATTACACCGTTGCTGATAGCCTGTATCATTGTTGGGTAATCACCGTAAGATGTGTTGAAACCAGCTTTAGTACTGTTGTTTGAACCGAATGGGCCGTCGCCGAAGGTCCACTCTATCTTTCCAGTTAATGCGTTATAGCAGTAGAGTATTCCTGAGAAACTACTTGTGTAGAGGTTGCCGTAAGCAGCTTGCGCTGGTAAAGTGACGGTTCCTTCGTTTCCGTAGTAGTCGAAGGATTGTTGAGATGGACTTGTCCATAGCAGGTTGCCGTTTGTCAGGCTGTATGCGTACCAATTAATGAGTTCCGAGGACGTAAGGTACCAGACACCGGCTTGGAAGTCAACGCAGCCTTGTGACATAGAAAGGTTGCCTAGTGGACAGTTGTATGTCTGCTTCCATAGTATTTGACCGAATGTGGAATGAGTTGTGTTGAGGTCGACATAGAGGTATGTGTAAGGAGCATAACTGTCGCTACTTCCGCTGTTTGTTGCGGCGTAACCACCAGATAGAGTTCCTTCTCTTAGAAGCATTCCTTGGTCATACGCGGCTGCAATGACAGACGGTGATGACATATCTCCTGATGTAGCGTTCATGATGTTGTGCCAGGATATCGATATGTTCCAGTCATAGGTGGTTAATCGTGGATATGCTGTTGAATTAAGTACATAGGTGACTAAGGCGTTTCCGTGATTTGCAACGCCTGAAAGTCCGTCGCCAGCAACAGGAGTGCTAACTCCGTTGATAGGGACGTTTGCTTGAACTACGACCGCTTGGCTTGGTGGGTAATTATAGGTTAAGGCAGGTACGTCTGTGTCCAAGGTGTAAGCTGCAACTGGGAAGTTTGTCCCTACTTGGCCGACAATAAACGCTCCGTTTGTTGCATTTACATATGATGGCGTAACACTTCCTGCGCCGTTGAATACGTCTATGTCGTATTGCCAGAGTTTAGAGCTGTTCCACTGACTAAGATACCACGCTGGATTATTTGTGGTGCCGTCGTTTGTCATGACATAATGTAAAATTTCACCTTCTGGACCCAGTACTGAAGTGCCTGAGGGAACACCAGTTACGTTGAACAGCATGTCTCCTGTGTATGCGTCAAAAGCTTCGGCAAAGTTGCTTGTAAAGAGTATT
>Ga0187891_1001243_pt1 | contig 22377 bp, 19 predicted proteins | sample June2016WEW_21_4_FD_132990 | JGI IMG/M metagenome (GOLD analysis project Ga0187891, IMG submission 132990) | Peatland microbial communities from SPRUCE experiment site at the Marcell Experimental Forest, Minnesota, USA - June2016WEW_21_40 | ecosystem: Environmental > Terrestrial > Soil >... | reverse complement strand
CCGGGTCAGAGGTGGCCAGTGGAACTAAAATTCCATATTTGGGCTGCTATTTATCTCTAATTGCCCGATTTTTCCGGCACCGACGTCTTCTAAGCAGCGTAATTCAAAGCACGTACGAGAGGGGCGCGCTGCCTTTACTTTGACAGGAAACGGGGCAAGTCTTTTGCCCTTTGGTGGAAGGTGCGTGGGACTTTCTTAACGGATGGCTCATACTGTAGAATTCGACAGGCTATTTGCAACTTACTGTAAATGAAAGCTATAAATAGAATGAATGGCCATTTTGAGCGTAGAGAGGTGCTGGCATACGCATTGCTATCTGAATTGGCGAGGCGGCAGGCGAGATTATCGCCAAAGCTCGCATCGCACGTTGGCAACGCGCACAATCGCATGACTACTGAAAAATCGGACGGACTGATGATCCAGGAGGACGCGAGCTGGGTTGGAGGGGCCAGCCCGGCCATTCAGACCCTTGAGGGCGCGATTGCTGAAATCGCGCCAACGAACATTCCGGTGCTGCTCGTCGGCGAGAGCGGCACGGGGAAGGAGATGTTCGCGAATCGAATTCACCGCCTTTCGCAACATTCGAAACGGCCGCTGACAAGGATTTCCTGCGCGTCGATGAATCCGGCATCGCTGTCCGCGGAGCTGGAGTTGGATCACGGCGCCGGAAGAGACGGAAACGTGACAAGCCGCGGCACGGTATTTTTCGACGAGATCGGCGAGCTCGACGCCGCATGCCAGCGCAACCTTTTGTGCGCGCTGCCGGACGGGGACGCGGGATCACGCAGGGGATCGCTCACGGCGCGAATCATTTCGACGACGAGCCGGAATCTGGATGCAGAGATGCGCGCGGGCCGGTTTCGCAGCGAACTGTACTACCGGATTAACGGTGTTTGCTTACGGCTGCCTCCGCTGCGGGATCGCAAGGAAGACATTCTGCTGCTGGCCGAATTCTTTCTGAAGAAGCATGCAGCCCAATTATGCCGGTCGCGCCCGTCATTGAGTCCTCAGACATCACAGATTTTTCTGGATCACTCCTGGCCGGGGAACATTCGGGAACTCGAAAACGTCGCGAAGGAAATCGTGGCGCTGGGCGACGAGCGCCTTGCGGTTGCAGAGCTGGGCATCCCGATCTCAGAGAAAAAAAGGACGCCGGCGGCAGTACGGAGCTATTCACTGAAGGCGGCGGCCCGAGCGGCTTCGCGCGAGACTGAGCGGGAAATGATTATGCAGGCCTTAGCGCGGACGCGGTGGAATCGCAAGCGCGCCGCACAGGAGTTGCAGATCAGCTACAAGTCGTTGCTGTACAAGTTAAAGCAGATCGGATTCGAGGATTCCGAAGTGAATCAGTGAGACGGGAGAGATCGATGCTTGGACGATTGCAGTTCTGGATGGTGGTTGTGCTTCTGGTGGCCAACTTTCCGGCTCCAGCGCATGGGGACGCCGCAGAGTCCGCGCAGGCTCAGGCAGCGGTCGCTGCGACGAGCCCAATCCAGAAACCCGCTGCCCAAGATCCGAACTACATTATTGGCGCGCAAGACGTGCTCGATATCAGCGTTTGGAAGGAAGCTGAATTGACCCGCACAGTTCCGGTCCGTCCCGATGGGAAGATTTCGCTGCCGCTGCTCAACGACGTGCGGGCTGCCGGGTTGACGCCCAACCAGTTGGCTGCGCAGATCACCACGAGCCTGAAGAGATTCGTGACCGATCCACAAGTCACAGTCATCGTTACTCAAATCAACAGCCAGCGCGTCTACATCCTTGGTGAAGTTACCCGCACAGGAGCATATCCGCTGTTGCCAGAGATGACCATCTTGCAGGCGCTGTCTAGTGCGGGCGGCTTTACCCAATTCGCCAACCGGAAGAAGATCTATATGTTCCGCGTGGAAGACGGGAAGCAGGTGAAGTATCCGTTCGATTACAAGGCAGTCATTGACGGGAAACGGTCCGACGAGAACGTAGTGCTGAAGGCTGGCGACACGATCGTGGTGCCTTAGGAGGAATGATGCGCACGCTGTGTAGCACCTTTTGGGCTGCCTTGTGTGTGGTAGTACTAGGTGTGCCTGTAGCCCGGGCCCAGCAGCAGACCCCGAGCCAGCAACAGGCCCCGGACCAGGGCGCTGCGCCGATCCCGGCCTATCGTTCGCCCCTCGCCTCAGCCGCCGACAATAGCGATTCCGATTCCGATTCCCAACAGCTCGTGCCGGATAATCGCTCGCTGTCAGGGGCTCAGGATCTTTCACCAGAAATGCTGTCGACACGCAGCTACTGGCAGCCGGGCATCGACATGTTCGCGATGGTCGACTCAAACCCCGGTGAAACTCCGCAGGGCAGTGATTGGGAGGGGGACGCTGCCTTGTCAGGTCACGTGGACGTCCATCGGATCTCGGGCAACTCCTCCATGACTCTGAGTTATAACGCCGGTGGAATATTTTCGAGCTATGGCGGCGTGAACAATGGAATCGTACAAGGATTGAATTTTGGCGACAAATTCTCGTTTCGTCGCTCGACCATTTCTTTCTTTGACCAGCTTATCTATTTGCCGGGATCGTCTTTCGGGTTCGGCGGACTCGGCGGGCTCGGTGGGACTTTGGGTTCGTCAGGACTCGGGCCGGTTTTCGGGCCAGGCCAGACGATATTGACAGGAGAGGGCCAGGACTTGGGGAACTCCTTTGTCACGGAAATCGACACATCTCTGACGCCTCGCTCATCGCTCACTCTTGTCGGTGGTTACTATCTGCTGCACAACTTTAGTAGCGACCTCCTGAACTCCGGCAATCCGAATTTCCGCGGCGGCTACAATTACCAGATGACCCGCAAAGACACGATCGCCGCGATGTACACGTTCAGCGGATACCGCTACAGCAACTTCGCTCAATCCGTCAACACCCATACGGTGCAGGTTTCCTATGGCCGGCTCATTACAGGGCGGCTCGCTTTCCAAATAGCAGCTGGGCCGGAGGTCGTCATTTCTCGCATTGCAATCACCGGCAGTGGCGGGAGTTCAGGCGGTGAAGGAGGGGCGGGGACGACGACCGCAACTTCAACAACCCAGCTGTATTTGTCGCTGAACAGTTCTCTGAGGTGGACGGCTGCGCGGAACACATTCACGCTCGCTTACTATCGCGGAGCAAACGGCGGGTCCGGAGTCCTGGCGGGCTCGATTGGCGATACGGTCAGTGGCTCGATAACGCGAGAGGTTTCGCGGACGTTTTCGAGCGGCATCACAGGCGGCTATTCCCGGAATCAGGGAGTGGCCTTGGTCACGGGAACTCCTTTGAACCAGACGTACGATTACTGGTTCGGCAGTGCGAGTCTTAGCCACCCCGTGGGCCGTTCCCTGGGCCTAACTCTATCCTATTTAGTGCAGTATCAGAATTCTAATTCCGCGTTCTGTACCGGATCAACATGCGGAACTAGTATCATACGGAATCTAATTTCGTTCGGAGTGGGCTGGCACGAGCGGCCGCTCTTGTTTTAGTAAGAATGTCCTAACGACGGCCAACGGGAGAACAGATAGACATGGAAGAAAAACATCAGCGTGAATTAACCCCTGCGGACTACATCGCCATGCTTCGGCGTCGGTGGATTTTGATTCTGATCTTTGCCCTGATCGGGGCGCCGCTCGCTTACGGCATCTCGCGCTTTCTTCCGAACCGTTACAAGTCGCAAACGTTGGTGCTGATTGAGCCGCCGAATGTGCCAACAACCTTCGTGCCGCAGGTCGACATGACAAGCATTGGTCAGCGACTTGCCAGCATGCAGCAGCAAATCCTGAGCCGCACGCGCCTGGAACCGATCGTTCGCCAATTCGGATTGTATTCGGAAGACATGAACAAAGTACCTATGGATCAACTAGTCGCGCGATTACAAAAGGCGATCGACGTGACTCCCGTGCAGCCGATGATTGAAACGGGCGTCAGGGATTTGCCCGGGTTCTTTGTCAGTGTAAGCTTGGACAACCCCCGCAACGCCCAAGTAGTGTGCACGGCCGTCACCTCCATGTTCATCGAGGAGAGCCTCGGGATTCAACAGCGGCATGCGGCGCAAACAACCCAGTTTCTCTCTGAGCAGCTGGTTGAGGCGAAGGCCAACCTCGACGCGCAGGACGCCAAGCTGGCTGCGTTTAAGAGCCGCTACATCGGGTCGCTCCCCGATGACGAGCAGACGAACCTGAATCTCTTGACCGGTTTGACTTCGCAACTCGATGCGGCGAACCAAGCGCTCGCACGCGCACAGCAGGACAAGAGCTTCGCCGAGTCCATGTTGACGCAGCAGGTCGCGGCCTGGCAAGCGACTCAGAACGGGCATAACCCGGACACCCTCGAACAGCAGCTTGCGGCAATGCAGAATCAGCTTGCAAGCCTCCAGTTGAGGTATACGGACGATTACCCGGATGTGGTCAAAGCAAAGAGCGATGTCGCTGCGCTGAAAAGGGAAATTGCAGAGAGTGCCGATGGGAAAACTGCACCTGACTTGGGCAAGGCCCAGAAGTCCTCGGTAGAACCGGGACAAATCACGCAGTGGCGAACGCAGATCCACACGGCCGAGCTGATGATTGCGGAAAAGACAAGAGAACAGGAGCAGATCAAGAAGCAGATCGAGCTCTATCAGGGCCGTGTGCAAGGGAGCCCGGTGGTCGAGGAGCAGTATAAGGAACTAACCCGCGGCTATCAAACGGCACTGGACTCTTATAACGACCTATTGAAGAAGCGAAGTGAGTCCGCGATGTCCGGAGAGCTGAACCGGGAGCAGCAGGGAGAACAGTTCGTGGTGCTCGATCCCGCCAATTTGCCGGACACACCTTCGTTTCCGAATCGTCCCCTGTTTGCGCTGGGCGGGCTGGCCGGCGGATTGGCAGTAGGGCTCGGGCTGGCGTTCCTGCTGGAGACGCAGGACACATCGCTGCGGACCGAGAGAGACGTCGAAGTCAGTCTTCGGTTGCCTGTCCTCGCCATGGTCCCGGCGATCGAACCTGTTGTGAGCAAAAAGTCGAATACGACAGCGGTTGGGGGCCTGGCTGACACCGGCCTGGGATTGCGCGCAGGAGCCTGAAAAAAATATGTATCAGAGATTTTTTGGCTTGCGAGAAAGCCCCTTCAACGTCAATCCGGATCCGCGCTACCTGTTTATGACGAAGCAGATTCAGGAAGCGCTGGCAGGGCTGACGTATGGCATTCAGAACCGCAAGGGCTTTATTCTCCTGACGGGCGAGGTCGGCACCGGCAAGACCACACTGCTGAACCGCCTGCTCGACTGGCTGCGCGGACAGCGGGTGGCAACCGCTTTTATCTTTAACTCGCGTTTAGAGGTGAACCACCTGTTTGATTTCATGATGGCAGACTTTGAGATTCCCTACGAATCACGGGAGAAGAGCCACGTGCTGCTGCGGCTCAACCAGTGGCTGCTGGAGCGCTATCGCGCGGGAGAAACAGCCGTACTGATTGTCGACGAGGCGCAGAACCTTTCTGCGGAGGTGCTGGAAGAGATTCGACTCTTGACGAATCTGGAGACGGCGACAGAAAAACTCCTGCAGATCGTGCTGACTGGTCAGCCGGAGCTTGAAGAAAAGCTGAAACTGCCTCACTTGCGCCAGGTCCGCCAGCGGATCACGATTTCGTGCCGCACAGCTGCGCTCTCGCTGGAAGAGACCTTCGGTTACATTGGCGAACGCTTGCGTATCGCCGGCGCGAACGGCGAACCGATTTTCTCGAAGGAAGCCATCCAGACGGTGCACCTGTATTCCCGCGGGATCCCTCGTGTCGTGAATCTCCTCTGCGAGCATTCGATGATCAACGCTTATGTGGACAGCGTGCGCCCAGTCCCGGCTCACGTGGTCGAGGAGGTGGCGAGAGAGTTTCAGCTCGATGAGATCGCTCCGACCGCCTCGGTGGCGCTCTCCCTAGGGGAGCAGGCCGCCAATACCCAATCGGTACTGAACAACGTGGATGAATTGCTCGGGCGCTTGCGTCACATAAATGCCGTGCCGTCGCGAGAAAGGAAATCATGAGCCGTATACACGATGCGTTGAAGAAGGCTACACAGGAGCGGGCAACGGTCCCAGCAGGGGATAGTGCCGCCCTGCCGCCAGAAGCGGTTCCCGCGTCACCCGATTGGAGCAGCAGCGCGCCAGCCGTGCTGTCCGATCTAGCCACCGGGGCTAGCACCCTGGCTAACCTACCGTCCAGCCACCTTCGGTTTGATGACTTGCGGGCGCGTTGCGCTCACCCGGAGTGGCAGCTGGACCCGAACGTGAACGTTTTCTTCAACACGGGGTTGAGCCCGCACGCTGCGGAGCAGTTCCGCACGCTTCGGACGCGGCTATATCAGCTTCGCAGCAGCCAGTCGCTTCGAACGGTGCTGGTTACAAGTGCAGTTGCTGGCGAGGGGAAGACGTTCGTGACGAGCAACCTAGGCCAGGCAATTGTTCATCAGCCGGACCGCCGCGCACTGATCATTGATGCGGACCTGCGCTGCGCGCGCTTGCATCTGCCGCTCGGCGCGCCCACCGCTCCGGGCTTGACTGACTATTTGCGGGGTGAGGCTGATGAGATGGCCATTATTCAGCATGGCGTGGAAGGGAATCTCTGTTTTATTCCCGGGGGGAATGAGGTTTCCAACCCGAGCGAATTGCTTTCGAACGGCCGATTAAAAAAGCTGCTCGATCATCTGACACCCGTCTTCGACTGGGTGATTCTGGATTCACCGCCCTGCGTTCCCGTGGCAGACGCCAGCATTATTGCTGCCCTCTGCGACGGGGTTGTCCTGGTGGTGCGGGCGGGGTCCACACCGACACGCGTTGCTCAGAGAGCTTGCCAAGAGCTGCAGGGAAAAATTGTCGGCGTGGTACTTAATGCCATAGATGAATTTCACGCGAATGGCTCGCATTACTATCAAGCTGACGGCTACGGTTATGGCAAAGGCAAAACCGCGTCAAAGGATTTGCGACAGTAGGGCTTCGCCGCGACTAGGCGTAGAGTTGCGCTCCCGCGAATGTCTGTTCTCACTCGGTCGCCTGGTGACTGATGGGAAGCGCTGACCAAAACGCCCTCGGCGCGTCCCCCTGACGGCTGAATCCTTGACAATCGGGGTCGAGAATGCGAGTTGTACCGTGCACGACTCGATAGTCCGGGTCTCATCCTCCTCGTGAGCGATGGATTTAGAGGGGCACGATCTCACACCATGTGCATACCTTTCAGAATGCCCTTCCGGGCGTCAGATGGCATCGGAAGCATAGGGCACGGTCTCCTGTGTGAACCTGCCCCGCAATAAGCAAACTGCATGTCGAACACGCCACAAGGCGCTGAATCTCCTCTCACGATTGGTGATCGCCGTCTCTGCGTGCGCCGACCGGTCCCATCGCTGGCGTACGTCGACTTGGGTGAGAACAACGGCGGGATCATCCTGAATATCGGTGAAGGCGGATTGGCTGCAACCTCGGCTGCGCCTTTGGATACCGATGGCCTAGCACGAATGCGGTTTCAAATGCCAGGTTCCAGCGATCGGCTGGAGGCAAGCGGCGAGATCGCATGGATCGGCGAATCGAAGAGACAAGCTGGTTTGCGGTTTGTGGATCTCTCCGAGGATGCCCGCAATCGAATCAGAAACTGGATTTCTTTGGAAGAATCTTCCAACCAATCTCAGAGGGAAACAGCCAAAGTTTCTGTGGAGAAAGAGCAACCTTCGGGCCCGCCGCCCACTCGCACGGTGAAGAGCGCGATTGCCGAATTCGCAGAGCCGGACGCGGTGGCACACGACGAAGTTCCGGGCTCGATGCTTGCCGCAGAGACCGACGCGCGTTCACGCGGGGCAGAAGGATTCGTTGCAAGCCGCGTCCCGCATAAAGAACGGGTCGTGCCGGACAACCGGGACCCTCTGCAACATCCTGATCGACGTGTCCACGTGCGCCGACCGGTCCCATCGCTGGCGTACGTCGACATGGGTGAGAACAACGGCGGGATCATCCTGAACATCGGTGAAGACGGATTGGCTACAACCTCGGCTGCGCCTTTGGATACGGATGGCCTAGCACGAATGCATTTTCAATTGCCAGGTTCCAGTGATTGGCTGGAGGTAAGCGGCGAGATCGCGTGGATCAGCGAATCGAAGAGAGAAGCTGGTTTGCGGTTTGTGGATCTATCTGAAGATGTCCGCAATCGAATCAGGGGCTGGATTTTGTCGGAAGTCCCCCCTGTCGAGTTCCAACCAGACGGAGTCGGTGCTCGCGAAAAGGTTTGGCGGCGTTTAGAGATGCCGACCATCGGCACGCCTCAGAGCATACCTCCTCAATCTGCAAATCCTGACCGAATCACCCAAATGCATGCGCAAGTGTCGACGCCAACCTTGAACGCGGCGCCCACATTATTCGGCGCAAAGACGTGGGTCGCAGCCCGCCCTTCTGTCGTTCTAAGCCCGAGGTCATGGGGAGGAACAGAACATAGGCCCGGTGTCGAAGCGGGATATGGTCCGAGGAAAGCTCTTGTGCACAGGCGACGTGGGAGGACCCTTGCGGTTGTAGTCATCCTCGGGGCATTCATATCATTTCTTACCGGCTGGTTTACGGCACCAGGTACTGGAAGCAGGATACTCGCGCGGTTTGGGAAAACGACATTGAAAACGAGTGAAACGGCCAATGGTGTGGAGTCCCCCCCCGCGAGCTCCGTCGGTAGTGTTCCCAGCCCGTCGGTGCAGAATGCACCCCCCCACCGAGATGAGCCAGAACCTCTCTCCTCGAGCACGGCCGGCGACTTTCCCGGTGGGCCGGTGAGTAATCCGCGCGCAGAAGCGCGTAGTAAAGGGCTCGCTCCAGCGACCAGGGACACAAGCGTTGTCAGCTCCAAGGTGCAGATTGCGCACCCGCAAGAGCATGCTTTAGAGCCTCTTCCTGTGAGCACTGCTGGAAATGTTCTCAGTTCCCATGCTGAGAATGCCCTACCGGCGGGCCCTGGGATCGTGGCCGCACAGCCGAAGGAGACAAGCGTCACTACGCCGCCAAGCCCAAACGTGAATCAGCCGGAGGGCGCACGAACGGCTGCCAGGGCGGAGCCAGAAAGTTCGCTGCCTCCGAAGCCAGCGGAGAATCCAGAAGTCGAAAAGGCTTCGGTTTCAGTTAGTTTTGGCCTCTATCCTTCGATTCGAATACCGTCCGGGCTCAAGTCGCAGACGTCGCGACAAGGCGCGACCTTGCAGATCGGTCAACTGTTGTCACGTGTTGATCCTATTTACCCTGAAGACGCGGAAACGCAACGAATAGAAGGAACTGTTAAACTACATGCCATCATTGCCCAGGATGGGACGATTCAGACCGTCGAACAAAGAAGCGGCCCGGCTTTGCTAATACCAGCGGCCGCGGACGCCGTCCGACAGTGGCGCTACACGCCGAGCTCCGTCGGCGGTCAGCCGGTCGAGGCCGAAGAAGACATCACCATAACATTCCGACTGTTGAAGCAGGCAGCCCACCCAAACTAGAGAGAGCTTCCCACCTTCTGAGGGCGATCCGAGCAGGCTAATTCTCTGAAATAAGGCCGTGAGCTATCTGGCCCTCAGAAAATGAGCACGACTGTCCAAATCCTCGAGGAGAGCTGAAATCGCAAGCGCCGGACTTCAAGGCGAGGATGGGCTAACAGTACTGCTTCCATGTCCGGCCAAGGCCACCCCGGCGCCGATGGCTCCGCCCACTCCTGCCAGACCCAGAACAATCAAGCCTGTGTGGCTGTTCTTCTTTACTGATTGAGTCGGCTGAGTCGGCGCGGTGGTGGTCGAAGCAACTGTTGCTGTCGGGGCAGACAATTCACCCTGTGGGGAAATGCTGACCGATTGGCCTACCTGGAGGAAGATCCCGTTTGGAGGCCCTTCGAGTGGAACAATACCTACGCTGCCTTCCGAACAACTGACGAGGAACGAACCGTCTGAAGCAGCCTCAATCTTCGAAGTGGATTGTTCTCCTTGGGTGACCGCCACCACAACAAAATTTCCGACTCGCAGATTGATACCGGAGGGTCCGCTCAAAGAACTCATCACCACGATTCCTGACTTCAACTCAGCAACATATTGCTGGATGCCGGTGAACACAAGCTGACTGCGCGAAGCGATCTCGAAAGAGCCCTTTCCACTTATGGTAAATGTTGCCGTGGCCATTTCGTCCGTACGGAGCGTGTCACCAGTGAAAATCGTTGATTCAGCCGGTGCCACGGAGTTGCTCACGTACACACGTCCAACGCCGCTCAAAGAGCCGAGGGGTTGCTTTTCCTGCTCCTGTGACGCCGCGCGTCCGTCAGCCAGCGCTGGAAACAATACGAGTTGCAAGGCAAGCACATGGATGAACCACAAAGTGAGACCGGACGCCATGGCTCGTTTCGTCTTCCTGACCAGGACCGAGGCTGTAGTCACAAGCGTCTCCCAAAAAGAACTCAAGATTGGCTGGCGGGCTCTATTTACCACCTCTCCCCTGGATTGTCCAGAGCCATCTGGCGTACACGTCTTAGTGACGTCCTCCCCGAAAACCGGTCCAGCGAAACAGAGAAGAATCCGGCAAAATTGGCGGTTCAGCGGGGAGGATTTGTCGGATGAAAAAGACGGCTGTACGGAAGAGCAGATCGCGTTCGCGTTGCGGCAAGCGGAGATGGGAACACCGGTGGGGGAGGCGTCGCGCGTACTGATTCCAGTGGTCGATTGGGTGAGAATTCATTCGAGACTTTCCAAGCGTCTAAGTAAGACTATAGATCGCGGGCTTATTGGGGAAACAATTTTGAATCAAAGCTGTGGTGAACTTCTAAACATACATCGATTTCCATTCATCGGATTGAGGCGAAAGCAAAACTGCCGCGCTGGTTGTTGCCCGGCCACTCAGGCCAAGCTATATTCAAACGTACCTGAAACGCGAGACACAATCATCTCATCGCGACAAATTGTGCGGAGACGGCTGTAGTCGCGGCGGAGGACTACGCTAATGGGAGGCGTGTTCGAATGCGCTACTTGGTGACGGGTGGTGCCGGGTTCATCGGCTCCAACATCGTGGATGAGCTTGTCCGACGCGGGCACCACGTGGTCGTGCTCGACGATCTTTCGACCGGGAAGGAAGCAAACCTCGCGGGCGTGCGCGGCCAAATCGATTTTCGCGCCGGAAGTATCACGGATTTGGCGGCCGTGCAGTCGGCGTGCAAGGGGGCGGATTACGTGATTCACCTGGCGGCGCGCACGTCGGTGCCGAAATCGGTGCAGGATCCGCTCGAGACGAACCGGGTCAATATCGATGGAACGCTGAACGTGCTGGTCGCCGCGCGCGATGCGAAGGTGAGGCGATTCGTGTATGCCGCGTCGTCGTCGGCGTACGGCGAGACTCCAACGCTGCCAAAGATCGAGACGATGGCGCCCGAGCCGATTTCGCCGTACGGCGTGACGAAATACGTTGGCGAACTGTACGCACAGGTTTTCGGGCGCGTGTACGGGCTCGAGAACGCGTCCGTGCGCTATTTCAACGTATTTGGACCGCGGCAGGATCCCACTTCGCAGTATTCGGGCGTGCTTTCACGTTTCATGCTGGCGGTGATCGAGGACCACCCGCCGGTGGTTTACGGCGACGGCGAGCAGTCGCGTGATTTTACGTACATCGACAACATCGTGAATGTGACGTTGCGCGCGTGCGAGGCGAGCGGCGCATCAGGGAAAGTTTTCAACGGCGGTACGGGCGCGCGAATCACGCTGAATGAAGTACTGAAGCTGCTTACAAAGATCACCGGAAAGAAGATTCAGGCGCAGTACGAGCCTCCGCGCACGGGCGACATCCGCGATTCGCAGGCGGATGTTTCGCTTGCGAAGAAGGTGCTGGGCTACCAGCCCCTCGTGCATTTCGAAGAAGGCTTGAAACGGACGTGGGAGTGGTACAAGAAAGCGTACGGGAAGAAGTGACCGGTGGCGAGTGATTCGTGGTTCGTTCAGAGGGCGCGCCGCGCGAGTGAAGAGTCTCAGAAGCCGGAGGGGCGAGGCGGTGGGGCCGGCGGTGGAACGATTTTGCAGGGCGCGGGATTCCACTTGGTGCTGTTGGGCTCAAATTTGAACTGTTCGGTGGTAGGGATAGGGGTGGAATGCTTCCACGCGTTTTGGGCAAGAATGCCAAGTGACGGTTGCGTTGCGATCGGAGGGCAAAATGACGTTGGGGGGATTTTTCAAAAGTTCTCGCGCCCGTCGCCAGAAGCCTCGCTGCTATGTAACGCTGTGGGGCCTTTGTTCCTGGTAATCCTAAGCTCATGACGGCCGGAATAAGCCTGCCACCAACGATCGGCGAGACCGCTCAGGAAGCAGGGTGAGACCAATGGTTGATTCTGAGGAGAATGTTGTTGCGCAGTCCCAAACGCTTGGGGTAGCCAAAATCGGCCAAAGTTCCCTGCGCGACCACGCGCAACCCATGATCCTGCGCGAGGGCGTCCAGAGACTCAGGCGTATGGACCGGTGGGAGAGGATGGCGCAGGAAGCTTCGGTCGCTGGCGGGTCCGAGGATGTCGCCGGCCATGATTCCAGTGTGCCGGAGGCGGCGACGGACCATCTCAAACAGCTGATGCATGGTTCGCTCGTCGAAGTAGTAGAGCACTTGCGACATCCAGATAAAATCAAAGCTGGAGGCAGCTAGTTGGTCGTCGCCGAAACTGTGAGAGACCAACAAGCGAGGGTTCTTCCCTGTAAGCCTTTGCCTGGAGATCTCCTCATGGCCGGTTTCGATGGCGGTAGGGTTGCAATCGACACCAACGTACCGCCCAGGCTCCAGATAGCGGATGAAGGCGATGCCACCCTGTAGGGGACCGCATCCGATGTCAAGCAGCGTATGGTGTTGCCGCAACCCGAGATGGGTAGTAGCTTGAAGCTGATATCTCTGCAGTTGGTTCCAGAATCCAAGCGGTCCGACCATTGCCTCCAGCTTGTGGCGTCGGCGCCAACCGGGCACAAACGCCCGGAGTCCGTACAGTTGACGACGCAATTGCCTCAGCGTGCGCTGTACCTCCATCACGAGAGCTCCGGAGAAGAGGCTTGCAAAAGCGCTTGTATCTGAGCCCGGGGACCCGGCGCAGCGAACGCGGGACGGTTCGGCCAAATTGAAGAGTGAGCAAGTCTTTTGCCTTGCTGATCGTGCTGGAAGACAAATGCACGATTCCTTCGGCTCACTCTAGGCAAGGGAACTCTCCTTGACACAAGGAAGTATGACCGGAGGCATATGCAAGTATCGGGTGGATTGGCGCCTGGAATCGATCATTGCATAGGCCCTCTTCACTTGCTCTTCCGTCAAGCCAACGATCGGCGCGAGGTCACTAGGTGCGATTTCCTGATCTTTTCCCAGGAGGCACAAGTCCATTTTCGCCAGCGGCATCGAGAAATAGAACTCTTCCTGCGATTGGTCCAGCGGATAGGTGTCTGTGGTTGGGGGCCGCTTCCTGATCTCTTCCGAGATGTTCAAATAATCCGCCAACAGGTAAACCTGCGTTTTATAGAGATGGGCGATGGGCTTTAGATCGGCAGCTCCGTCGCCATTTTTTACAAAGAAGCCGAGTTCATACTCCAGGCGATTGGGAGTGCCGGCTACCGCGAAGTTTAACCGATCCGCGTGGTAGTACTCCATCATCTTGCGGGTGCGTTGCTTGAAATTGCTCGCCGCAACGATGCCCAGGTAGGCATCCAGAGACAAACGGGTCTTCTTCATTTCGCCCGACGGGGATTGCACCACAACCGAAAAGAGGGCATAGCGATCCTCGGCCAACAGATCAGGGAGAGTTATTTTGCACTTATATCCCTCGCCATACTCAGGAATCAGACTGCGAATCGAATCATCACGGCGGCGATAGCAACCTACTGCTTCTAAAATGGGCGTGATATCTTCCAAAGTTGAGCGAATCCCAAGACTCTCCACAAGGCTGCGCCCAAGAACAAGACTCTCCGAAGAGGACTCTGCTTCGGGCATGAACAGTGCCAGGACACGATCTTGGCCAAGCGCCCGAGTACAAAGTGCTGCCACGACGCTGCTGTCGATGCCACCCGAAACGCCGACGACGACGCCTTTCCGCTTGAATTGGCTAAACACGGTTTCGCGAATGGCTAGGGTGATCCGCTCGATCTCCTTCGCCGGTTCGATGTGCAGCAGGTCCGCAGCGGTCTTCAACTGTGCGCGCATGAGTCATCCTTTTCAAAAACTAGCCAATCCCCGCAAAGCTCACTCCGATGGGCTGAGCGCCTGTGTTGCATCAAATTTCGAAGCTCTTTCCTTGATCGCCCGCTTGCTCACCTTCCCAGACTCCGTTTTTGGAAGCGATTCACAGAATTCGACAAGTTTGGGCACCATGAAGTCTTCGAGCCTCGACGAGCAGTGACGAAAAACGTCTTGACTCGTGATATTTGCCCCCGGACGTAAGGTGAGGAGGGCCTTCACCGCGCTGCCGAGAACAGGGTCTGGAACGCCAATGACGGCGGCTTCTGCCACACCGTCCAGCGCGTACAGCACTTCTTCTACCTCCCGGGGGCTAACTTTTTCACCGCGTGTCTTAATGATGTCATCCCGGCGGCCAACGAAGTAGAGATAGCCTTCGTCGTCGGTGCGAAAAAGATCGCCGCTGTAGAGGACTTTTTCGCCTGGAAGAGGACCTGGGCGGAGGCACCGGTCCGTTTCTTCAGGCAGTTCCCAATAGCCTTTCATTACGTTTGCGCCTCGAATGACAAGTTCACCCACGACTCCGGGGCCGACACGGTTCCCCTCGGAGTCCACCACGTAAACCTCCTCGTTCGGCATGCCACGGCCCACAGAAGCAGGCCGATTGTCGATCTGGTCTGGAGGCAAGTAAGAGACGCGCTTACACTCGGTCAATCCGTACATAGAATAAATTTTTACGTTAGGGAAAAGAGAGCGCAACTTGCGAATGTGCTCGACGGGCAAGGACGCAGCTGTGTTGGTGATGTAGCGCAATCTAGGAAATGTGTACTGGGAGAGATTCATCTGCAGGAGCAAAGCGGAAATTGTGGGCACGATGGGAAAACCAGTCACTCCTTCTTGGAGGATTTTGTCGAGGACAACGTTGGGATAGGCAAAGGAGTCATGAAGGACCAGGGTTCCACCCACTTTGAACATCATCAGGAGTTGGTAGAGGCCGTAGTCGAAAGCAAGGGGCAGTACGTTGATCACCACATCGTCGGCCCGGTTTTCCAGATATGTGGTAATGGAAGTGGCTGCGGAGATCATATTCAGGTGCGTCATCATGACGCCCTTGGGACGCCCGGTGGAACCCGAGGTGTAAATAAGCGCAGCCAGATCAATATCGATGCATTTCTTGATTGGAGGCAAGCGGTTCCCTGCCTGCCTTTGTACCTCGTCGAACGAAAATGCCTTCTTGCCCGCGGACCGGATGAGATCAAGGTCGGCTTCCGTACCACCAACTAAAAAAGCAGATTGCAGGTGCGGCGCGTCGGTCCAACAGCCAGAAATTGCGGCCATCGTTCTGGCGCCCAGAATCATGGCCGAAGCCCGACAATTGTTCAGAATGTAAGCCAATTTATCGGCTTTGGTGGTCGAGTTCAGAACAACGAATACAGCACCCGCTTTCAAGGTGGCGAAGATCGCCAAGACAGCTTCGAGTGAATTCGGCAGAATGATGACAACGCGATCCCCACGCCGTACGCCCGAGGAAACCAACGCATGCGCCAGAAGGTTCGACGCCTCTTCGATCTTCTGGTAGGTGTAACGTGCACTCCCGCAGATCAAGGCAATCTTTTGTGGATCTTGCTGCGCACTGCGCTCAAGAAACTCTTCGACTTGCATCTCAGTTTCTCCAACTAGCTCTGCTGCCGCTTTCTGGTGATGAAAGTGACGAGGTTCCTTATGGAGTCGAGATTGTCAGGAATGATTTCCTGATCCTCCATCCGAATACCAAAACGCTCCTGGATAAAACTGACCAGCTCGAGCACTCCCGTCGAGTCGATCACACCCTTACCCACCAGCGAGTCGTCCGCGGCAAGCCCATCGGCTTTGCCGAACAGGAAGTTCTCTACGACAAAATTGTAGATCTCAGGTTGGATGTCAGTTGTGTGCATTGCTCGAATGGCCTCCGCTGTTGGTTTGAGAATTGGTGCAACAACAATTGAGTAGAAAGGACGCCGATAAGGGCCATGTTATCTCTTGTGCTGCTGGCCCGGCCGGCTTTGAATTTGTTGACTAAGGCGGTCACCGCCTGTGCGTCGAAAATTCCTGTTTTTTGCAAGGCAGCAGCGGACAATAGTTCCTGTACGTAGTCGGGTGCGTGTGGACCGAAGAAGCACTTTCCATCAGGGGCGCGATAGGGTTGTTTCGGACGCTTCATGATGGAGGATGGGATGAGGCCCGCGGAGGCCCGCTTCAGCAGGTACTTCTCATCGAGCACCTTCATCTTCAGATTGGGAGGAAGCTTTGATGCAAAATCAACGACACGGTGGTCGAGAAATGGGTAACGTCCCTCGACCGAATGTGCCATCGCCACCCTGTCGCCTTGCGCCGATAAAATGTAACCGGGAAGCAGAAGCTTTACTTCCAGGTACTCAGCTTGATTAAACGGGGACCAAGAAGCATAGGCGGCTGGCAGGGTGTCTTCGAGCTCTCGGATCGCGTTGTACCCGCGCAACTCGCCGAGGACCCCGTCGGAAAGCAAGAGTTGGAGGCGAGCGGTAAGCTCCCAGCGTGGCAGGTGAGAAAAGAACGGATTCGCGAGATTCTCCTTGTTCACGCGGAAGAACTGTCGGAGGTATTCGCCCGACTGGCGCTGAATATCCCCCATGTATGGATATAAGCGCTTCAGAAGCAGCGGCCGCCAGCGCGAAGAGAGGTCTCGCCCCCAAAAACGGCGGATTTTGGCTTCTTTGAAAATGTCGTAACCACCGAGAACTTCATCTGCGCCTTCCCCTGTTAAGACGACCTTAAAGCCGCTCTCACGCACTAATTTTGAAAGCAGAAACATCGGTGCGGGAGCGGTTCGAAGAACGGGCTGCTCGGTGTGCCAGATGACTTCCGGGAAAACGCCAGCGATATCTGAACGCGAACAGCTGACACGCGTGTGTTGCGTCCCAAGGTAGGAACTCGCTTCCTCTTGATAAATACTTTCGTCAAATTCTGCGTCCTCAAACGTAATCGAGAAACTGCGCAGCCGATCTCCCGCGAGTTTTCTGACCAAGGCCGTCGTTACCGTAGAGTCGATACCGCCGCTCAAATAAGCGCCCACCGGAACATCCGCACGCAGGCGAATGCGCGTGGCATCAAATAACAGTTGCAACAGCTCCTCGGCGAGTTGATTTTCTTTCCTGCCATCAAAGTTCGCGCTTGGTGGATAGGAAGCGGACCAATGGGGCTGAACGTTAAAGTGGTTGTCCTCGATCGTAAGAGAACAACCCGGGGGCAACTGGAAGATATTCTTAAACGCGGTCCGTGGCGGAACGGGGGCCCAAAAAGTGAAAATCTGGTTCAGGCCGTGAAGGTCGATTTCAGTTGAGACTTCCGGAGAGGTCAAAAGGGCTTTGATTTCGGACGCAAAGAGAAAGCTCGCAGCCGTCCGGGTGTAGAACAGGGGCCGAACACCCAACCGGTCGCGTGACAGAAATAGCTTCTCTCGCTTCGTGTCCCAGATTGCGAACGCCCATTGGCCGTTGAACCGGTGAACGCAGTGTTCACCTTCTTCTTCGTAGAGATGAAGGATCACCTCGGTATCTGAATGAGTGCTGAAGCGATGCCCTTTTTGTTCCAATTGTCTCCGGAGTTCCAAGTAGTTAAAAATTTCTCCGTTAAAGCTGATGCACAAGGTGCCATCTGCATTTTGCATGGGTTGATGGCCGCTGGTCAGGTCGATAATGCTCAGGCGAGCATGTCCCAAGCCGATCTTGCCACTTCTATAGATTCCGCAATCGTCCGGTCCGCGATGCCGGATCGTGCCGAGCATCTCGGCGATCAGATTCGCATCCGCGGGACTGCCATTGAGATTTAAAATGCCGCAAATCCCACACATTTTGGACTACTCATTCCTTTTTTCAGAGATCGTTATAACCCAAGAAGACAAGAGAATCGGACAATTGCCTCTTACCTTCGTGTACCGGAGGTGAAACATCTGCGCGCTAAGAGAGGTCATCGGCTGCCTCATTCGATCTACGTTTCGGTTTGAGGCGCAAGCGCATCCCCTGCACAAATTCTTCGTAGCTGTGTTCTGCCGTCAAAGGAACCGTAGCCTCTCCCAAAACCTCGGCCGAGGGCGATCCCCAAAGGGTGTGGGGCGGGACATTCCGACTGACAGTGGTACCCGCCTTGATCACCGCTCCTTCTCCAATCCTCACATTGGGCAGGATCACACAGTGCGGGCCGATGAACACATTCTTTTCGATAATAACTTTTCCCTTGTTTCCGTGCCTCAGGGGACCCCAATAGAGATGAGCAAAAATGGTGGTTCGAAGACCGATCGTGGAGTTCTCGCCAATCGAGATTCCGTCCGGATGAAGGTCATCGATGTAGACAAAGTGGGAGATCCAAACATGCTTGCCGATTTTGGCCCCGCGCATTCGATGAAGCCATGGCCGCAAGCTCCCTCCCCCCGGGCCCATGAAAGCAATAATGTGAAGAAGCCTTTGAGACAGATTTCGAATCATAGGTAGTTCTCGCTACTCCTCGAGCGGCAAGAGGACGAATCCAGGACTCTTGGTTCGCGGTCAGATGCCGGATCAAGGCTCCGGACCGTATCGACGGAACAAACGGTCCTCCAAGGGATGAGTGGTGACTCGAGGACATGACTACAGATTCGGCCGGCAAGTTCCGTTCCTGCCTGCGCTTGAACAGGCATGGCGCACAAAATCAAACCAGGTTGACGGTTTTGACCTATTGGGGTTCTAAATGGAGGTCCAGAATCTCGCCGAGTTTCGACTGGTGCCGCCGGTTGCCGCGACATCGGTAGGCTGGCCAACCCTGTGCATAGGGGAGTGTCAGCGCATAAGGGGCGAGAAAGAGATGCAGCAGGAGGCCACACTGGGATAAGTTCCATGCCCATTCTATTCTGAAAGGGGGACGAACTCTCCATTACCCTCTGCGTGCGTACCTAAAAGTATAGACATGATCATCAGGGCAAGCTGTGACAGCCATCACACCAGGGTGTGACGCGACGCACACGGAGAAATAGCAGGGCCGGCGTGCATGCCAGCGGTGACGACACCGGTGCGAACAAAGGATTTTTCGCAATCGGCGGGGGAAGGACCGCACATGTTGCCTTCCATAGGAGGAAGAGATGGCTGGCAAGCCGCCGGCCAGGCACAATGCGAGAATTTTGTCCGGTCGCAGGTGTCCCTGCTCATTCGGTTGCCGGCATGAAACTGGCAGCAACGACTTATCTTGTGAGCTTAAGAGAGTCTGTCGTACACTGTTTAAAAGCAGACCCTTCGATTATCTGGACTGACTGCAAAGAAGCGAAGAGATTGTCCTGACGGAGAATAGGCATTTCAGGCTATGAACCGAGCATTCCTGGATTACTTTCGCTGCCCGGAACAGTTCGCGGAAGTCGGTGTGTGCGGAGCTTTGTCCGAAGATTCAGGATTTTTCCGGTTCGGCGACAGCGCGATTTGTTTTGGTCAATCCGCTGGCGGCAGGCCCTCCAAACAGCTCACCCATACCCTGCCAGACGTCTCTCAAGCGGTCGGATTTGAAGGGGGACGGCTGTGCTTGCCGTTTGATCTCTTCCAGGTCGTCGAAAACCTGCGTTATGAACGATACAGCCTAAATTCCCGGCACTCCTTCCAAAGGATCACCTGGGGACGTGCATCGAGAGCAATGTATTATTTAGTGCGGCCTCTTCTGCCAGTCCCGGTGAGGAAACATCTGCAGAAAGCATATCTCCGCGGATGGGAAAAGATTTTCTTTCCTCATTGGCCCGTGGATTTTACGGTCGAATCCCTGATGGAACGCTTACTGGGACTGATTCTGAAGTATCGCCGGATAGAAAGGATTCCTTTCATCTGGTTTTGGCCGGATGGCGCACGCAGCAGCGTGATGATGACGCATGACGTAGAAGCCGCCTCCGGACGCGATTTGTGTGGCCAGCTTATGGATTTGGATGATTCCTTTGGTATCAAGTCTGCTTTTCAACTTATTCCAGAAGAGCGATACAAGATTTGGGAGGAGTTTCTCAGCAGTTTCCGCGCCAGAGGCTTCGAAGTGAACGTCCATGATTTCAGCCACGATGGGCGACTTTTTCAGGAAAAACAGGAATTTCTTCGCAGGGCAGCGCAGATCAACCAGTACTTGAAGAAAATGAAGACGCAGGGCTTTCGTTCCGGAGCCTTGTATCGGAACCAGGAATGGTATGACGCCTTCGAGTGCTCATACGATATGTCGGTACCGAATGTCGCCCATCTGGAGCCACAAAGAGGTGGTTGCTGCACGGTAATGCCGTATTTCATCGGGAAGATTCTGGAGCTGCCGTTGACGACGGTACAGGATTACACGCTGTTTCACATCCTGGGCGATTACTCAATCGACCTGTGGAAACAGCAAATTGCATTGATTCTTCAGAGAAATGGCCTAATCAGCTTCATTGTCCATCCGGACTATGCCATGGAGAAGCGCGCACGCGATGTTTATAGTGAGTTGCTGGCGTATTTGGCGCGCCTGCGCAAAGAGAGAAGTCTGTGGATTGCTCTTCCAGCAGAGATCGATCGCTGGTGGAGAAACCGCAATGAGATGAAGCTGATTCCGGACGGCGATACCTGGCGGATCGAGGGTCCAGATAAAGCCCGGGCGCGAATCGCATATGCGAGCCTCGAAGGCGACCGTCTTGTCTATACCTTGGATGGAGCGCCTGAAGACCGTGAAATTGGTGGAGTTAGTAGTCGCTGATTGTGCCGGATGGACAGAACTGTCAGAGCAGTAGCTGCGTATTGATCGAGGCGCAGCAATTTATGGGGGTATACAAACCTGGGTATGGCGCGACTGGGATATTCGAATTCCGCCGTGCGAGTCGGTTGTATCCGGGGCGTAAACGATACTCGTCTGGGGCATTGCTGATGAAAGTTTGCATGGTTGCATACACGTTTTATGAGCAAGACAACCGCGTCCGTCGGTATGCGGAAACCCTTGCAAAGCGAGGAGATCGCGTCGATGTTGTGGCGCTGCGCAGGGAAGGCCAGTCCTCAAAGGATGTCATTGGCGGCGTCTGCGTTTTCCGAATCCAGCGCCGGGCCCTCAATGAGAAGGGGAAATTCACCTATCTCGGGAGGCTTCTTTTCTTTTTTCTGCGTTCGTTGGTTTTTTTGACTTGGAAACAATTGCGGGAGCGCTACGATCTCATTCACGTCCACTCCGTTCCGGACTTCGAAGTCTTCGCTGCTCTTTTTCCGAAACTCACGGGATCGAAAATCATTCTGGACATTCATGACCTGGTGCCCGAGTTTTACGTCAGCAAATTTAAGGCCTCTTCGAATTCGCTGGCTTTTAAGTTGCTTGTCACCGTGGAACGAATGTCCGCCGCGTTTGCCGACCACGTGATCGCCGCAAATCATATCTGGTTGAAACGGCTTCACGAAAGGTCCGTTAGGAGCGCGGATTGCACAGTAATCCTGAATTTCCCCGATACGGACATTTTTCATCTTCGGGGCCGAAACCGGAATGACCGCAAGTTTATTGTGGTGTATCCGGGAACTCTGAACTATCACCAGGGCGTGGACCTCGCGGTTCGCGCGTTTGCGCTTATCGCGGATAAAAGTCCGGAAGCGGAATTTCACATTTATGGCGACGGAGATCAGGCCGATTTCCTGAAGACCTTGATTGCGGAGTTGAGTTTGCAGGAGCGCGTGTTTCTGAAGGGCAGCCGGTCACTTGAAGAGATAGCGGTGATTATGGAGAACTCCGATCTTGGGGTTGTTTCCAAGCGGAAAGATGGTTTTGGCAATGAAGCGTTCAGCACGAAGATCTTCGAGTTCATGTCTCTGGACGTACCGGTAATTGTTCCCGAGACGGCGATTGACCGCTATTATTTCAATGATTCCCTCGTAAAGTTCTTTCAGGCCAACGACGAAAAGAGCTTGGCCGAAGCGATGCTACAGTTGATCAAGAACCCGGGACTGCGGCAAGAATTGGTTCGAAACGCGCGGGAATTCGTCAAGGGCCACACTTGGGAGAAGAACAAGCGTATCTACCTTGACCTGGTGGACTCACTCGTTCCGCCTGCCGGCCGTCAAGTAACCGCTAAGGGATGATTGGCACGCCTGTATTACCCCTGGCCAGTGCCACATTTCTGCAGCCGCTCGCCGTACGATTTCGTCAACCCTCCTGCAGCATTCACGAGCGCCGTACGATCGCCGCATGCGTGAGCGAGCTGTTGCTTCCCCGCGATTTCTCAGCTTTGGCTGCCGCTG
>Ga0187891_1001241_pt1 | contig 22397 bp, 20 predicted proteins | sample June2016WEW_21_4_FD_132990 | JGI IMG/M metagenome (GOLD analysis project Ga0187891, IMG submission 132990) | Peatland microbial communities from SPRUCE experiment site at the Marcell Experimental Forest, Minnesota, USA - June2016WEW_21_40 | ecosystem: Environmental > Terrestrial > Soil >... | reverse complement strand
GCTGCATTTCAACGTCGCGGTGGCCTGCATCTACGAACTGTGCAGCGCGCTCGGCGAGGCAATCGGCGACATCGACGCGCCCGAGCAGATGACGCCGGACTTTGCCTGGGCGGTGCGCGAAACTGCCGAAATTCTGGTGCAATTATTCCACCCGATGATGCCGCATCTGGCCGAGGAATGCTGGGCCGCGCTCGGTCACGCCACGCTGGTCGCGCAAGCGCCGTGGCCGGCCGTCGAGCGCGATCTCCTCATCGAGGACATGCTGACGCTGCCGGTGCAGATCAACGGCAAGAAGCGCGCCGATGTCACCGTCGCCCGCGACGCGCAAAAGGCCGAGATCGAAACCGCCGTGCTGGCGCTTGAGGCGGTGCGCAAGGCGCTCGACGGCAAGCCGCCGAAAAAGGTGATCATCGTGCCGCAACGCATCGTCAATGTGGTGGCGTGAACTTCGCTCGTGAACTTTACTCGTGAACTTCGCTCATGACCGCCGTCAAAGCAGCAGACGTGGATGGCTTTATCGCCCGCCCCGATCCGGGGCGGCCGGTCGTGCTGGTGTTCGGTCCGGACGCCGGCCTGGTCAGCGAGCGGGTCAATGCGCTGGTCAAGGCGTCGGTCGACGACCCCAACGATCCGTTCTCGCTGGTGCGGCTGGAAGGCGAGGAGCTTGCGGCCAATCCCGGCCGGTTGGTCGAGGAGGCGCAGACCATTCCGCTGTTCGGCGGCCGGCGCGCGGTGTGGGTGAAGGCCGGCAGCCGTAACATCGCGCCGGCGGTCGAGGCGCTGCTGGCGCTGCCGGCGAGCGAATGCCGCGTGGTGATCGAGGCCGGCGACCTGCGCCGCAGCGCGCCGCTGCGCACCTTGTGCGAGCGCGCCAAGAACGCCGCGGCGCTGCCGTGCTACGCGGATTCCGAGCGCGACCTGGCGCGATTGATCGATACCGAGATGCGTGCCGCCGGCCTGACGCTTGCGCCCGAGGCGCGCGCCCTGCTGGTTCCTTTGCTCGGCGGCGACCGGGCGGCGTCGCGCAACGAGATCCGCAAGCTCGTGCTCTACGCGCGCGATGCCGGCCGGATCGGGGTCGACGACGTCGCCGCGGTGGTCTCCGACGCCTCGACGCTGGCGCTCGACGACCTCGTCGACACGGCGTTTGCCGGCCGGCCGGCGGAACTCGAAGCGCAGCTCGCCAAGGCCCGCGCCGCCGGCAGCGCCGTCGGCTCGATCTTTTTTGCCGCCCAGCGCCAACTCGCGCAGCTGCACAAATGGCGCACGGCGATCGAGCAAGGCGGATATTTCTCGCTCGACAGCGTGCAGCCGCCGCTGCACTTCCGGCGCAAAAGCCTGGTCGAAGCGGCGCTCAAGCAGTGGAGCGCGGCCCGGCTGACCGCCGCCATGGCCGACCTCGCCGACGCCGTCCTCGCCTCGCGGCGCACGCCGGCGCTCGCCGACACCATCGCCGAACGGGCATTGCTCTCGATCGCGGTGAAGGCGCGGCGCAGCGCGGCTTAAATACCGCAGCCTTAGGTCGGATTCTCCAGGCTGAAGGTCTGCGAATCGTCGTCGTAGGCGAAGGCTTCGGCGTAGCGGGCCCAGGCGGTGACCGCACGCAGCGTCTGCTCGGCGTCGTCGGTGCTCATGTGATCTTCCAGCTCGTCGAAGAAGCGGCTTTTCGGCGCCACGTGGTTGGCGCGCTCCTGCAGCACGCGGCGGATGTGGGCGGCCAGCGGCACATAGGTCAGAAGTTGGCGCTGGAAAATCTTCTTGCGATCGTCGGTGCCGGCCTCGACGAATTGTTTGCCGGCCTCGCTGAGCTTGATGTCGCCGCCTTCGACCTCCACGAAATGCAAAATCTGCAAGGCATCCGACACCGGAAACAGCTCGTCCGCTTCCATGTGCAGTTCGTCGGCGATGACCGGCAGGTCGGCCTTGCCGTTATAGGGCTCAGCGGCGAGCGCTTCCAGCAGGCCGGACAACAGGTTGGCCGAGACCCGCGGCAGGATGGTGTCGATCGTTGCCGCCACGGTGCCCGGCGCAGTTCCGATGGGCGGTGGCGTCGGCGTGCGCGCGGTCATCGCCGCATAGATTTTTTCCACCAGCTCGTGGAATTGCGGGTCGAGCCGGTTGCGCGGCTGCTTGAGCTCGACGGCGATCTCGCGAATGATGCGGCCCGGGTTGGTCGAAAACAGCAGGATGCGGTCGCACATCAGCACCGCTTCCTCGATGTTATGGGTCACCAGCAGGACCCCTTTGATCGGCAGCTTGCCGTCGCCCCACAGCTCGAGGAAGTCGGTGCGCAACGTCTCCGCCGTGAGCACGTCGAGCGCCGAGAACGGCTCATCCATCAGCAGAATGTTCGGATGAACGACCAGCGCCCGGGCAAAGCCGACGCGCTGGCGCATGCCGCCCGACAGTTCGCGCGGATAGGCGGATTCGTAGCCGTCGAGGCCGATGAGATCGATCGCCGCCAGCGCGCGCTGGCGGATGTCCGCCTCGGGAAGCCCGAGCGCCTCGAGGCCGAGCTGGACATTCTCCAGCACCGTCAGCCAGGGGAACAGCGCGAACGACTGGAACACCATGGCAATGCCGGGCGCCGGTGCGACCACCGGCTGGCCGAGATAGGTGATGCTGCCGGCCGATGGCGGCATCAAACCGGCGATCGAGCGCAGCAAGGTCGACTTGCCCGACCCAGTACGGCCGAGCAGCCCGACGATCTGCCCCTGCGACAACTGGAAATCGACGCCGTCGAGCACCAGAAGCTCGCCGCCGTCGGCCCGCGGAAAGGTCTGCCGCAGGCCGTGAATATCGAGCAGAGCGGCGCTCATGGTAACACCTCACCCCAAGCGGAATTTGCGTTCGGCGTAGCGGTAGAGCGGACGCCAGAACGTGCGATTGACCAGGACGACGAAAAAACTCATCACGGCGATGCCGAGCACGATGCGGTGGAAATCGCCGGCCTCGGTTTCCTGGGCAATATAGGCGCCGAGGCCGATCGCTTGCAGGTGCTGGTCGCCCCAGGACGCGACCTCGGCAACGATGCTGGCGTTCCACGATCCTCCCGAGGCGGTGATCGCGCCGGTCACGTAGTACGGAAACACCGCCGGCAGCGCGATCCGCCGCCACCACAACCAGCCGCGCACGCGCAGATTGGCTCCGACCGCCCGCAGCTCGGCAGGGATCGCCGCCGCGCCGGCGACGACGTTGAACAGGATGTACCATTGGGTGCCGAGAATCATCAGCGGGCTGAGCCAAATATTCGGATTGAGCTTCAGCGCGACGATGGCCGAAACCATAATGGGGAACAGCAGATTGGCCGGAAAGGCGGCGAGGAACTGCGCCACCGGCTGCACCCGCTCGGCGACGTGCGGGCGCGTGCCGACCCATACGCCAATCGGCACCCAGATGAGACTGGCGATGGCAATGAGCACGACGACACGGGTCAGCGTCACGAGGCCGAGCAGCAGCGTGGTGCCGACGTCGGCGGCGCTGACGTCTTCGGTGGCAAAGCGCAGGACTTCATAGAGGGCCAGCGCGGCCAGCGCGATGACGAGGCCGTTCCATAAAAGCGCGGTCCAACCGTCCGGCTTTCGCGGCGCGCGTTTGACCGCTTCCGCAGCGCTCGGCGGGCGCGGGCGCATCAAGCTTCGCCAGTACGAGGACAGCGTCTGCGTCAGCCGGTCCACCAGCCGGGAGCGGCGCAGAACGTCGAGCACCCACGAATGCGGCGGCAGCACGCCGGCTTCCTGCTCGAAGCGGAAGCGATCGGCCCAGGCCACCAGCGGCCGGAACAACAGTTGATCGTAAATCAGGATCACGATGAGCATGGTCACGATCGCATAGCCGACCGCCGCCAGGTTCCGATGCTCGATGGCGAGCGCGATATAGGAGCCGACGCCGGGCAGCGTGATCGTCGTGTTGCCGACGCTGATCGCTTCGGAGGCGACGACGAAGAACCAGCTTCCCGACATCGACATCATCATGTTCCAGATGAGCTGCGGCATCGCGAACGGCACGTCGAGGCGCCAAAAGCTCATCCACGGGCTGAGCCGGAAGTTGCGCGACGCCTCCACCAGCTCGGTCGGCACGGTGCGCAGCGACTGGTAGAAGCTGAACGCCATGTTCCAGGCCTGACTGGTGAAAATCGCGAAGATCGCGGCGAATTCGGCGCCGAGCACGCGGCCGGGCGCGAGCGCCATGAAGAAGACCACGGTGACCGAGATGAAGCCGAGAATCGGCACCGACTGAAGGATGACGAGCAGCGGAACGAGCAGCCGTTCGGCCCGCTTGTTCTTGGCGGCCACCGTCGCATAGGTGAAGGTGAAGAGCAGCGATAGCGCCATGGCGATGAGCATGCGCAGCGTCGTGCGCGCGGCATAGTCCGGCAGGTTGGCCGGATCGAGCGATACCGGCTGGCGCTGCAGTTCCGCCAACGGCTGCAACAGGTGCCGGCTGGCCTCGGCCAAAAACACCAAAAGCCCGAGGATCAAAAGCAGCGCGACCACGTCCCAGCGGGTGAAAAAACGCCCCCAGCCGCCGACGGAGATTGGGACGATCACGCGCATCGGCGATGCCCGGTTCTCGATGTTGTCATACGTTCGTCATGAAATCGCGGCCTCGATCCCCCGGCGGCCGCGAGCTTCGCGCGATCACATAACATCCGCGTGGCGTCATTCAAACATTATCGTGCGCGCGGCCGCCGCCGGATGTCGAGATCGGGTCATTCCGTACTTCCGTCACCGCGGACGTAACATGACGGATCGGCCTTGTGCCCCACCGCGCCGATCACGCCCGCTGGGCCATCGCCGCGAAGGCTTGCGTCAGCTCCATCGGGAACGGAAATACGATTGTCGAAGAGCGTTCGCCCGCGATGTCGAACAGGGTGGCGAGATAGCGAAGCTGCATCGCCTGCGGCACGCCCGACAGGATTCGCGCGGCATCGACCAGCTTCTGCGCCGCCTGCTGCTCACCCTCGGCATTGATGATCTTGGCGCGGCGCGTGCGCTCGGCCTCGGCCTGGCGCGCGATGGCGCGGATCATGCTCTCGTCGAGATCGATGCGCTTGATCTCGACCGTGGAGACCTTGATGCCCCAGCCTTCGGTCTGCTTGTCGAGGACGTCCTGGATGTCGGCATTGAGCTTGTCGCGCTCGGCCAGCATCTGATCGAGGTCGTGCTTGCCCAAGACCCAGCGCAGCGTGGTCTGGGCGAGCTGGCTCGTCGCCATCAGGTAATTGCTGACCTGGATGATGGCGCGCTCGGGATCGACGACGCGGAAATAGAGAACGGCGCTGACCTTGACCGAGACGTTGTCGCGGGAAATCACGTCCTGCGGCGGCACTTCGTCGACGACGACGCGCAGATCGACGCGCACCATCTGCTGCACGAACGGCACCAGCAGAAAGAGCCCGGGCCCCTTGGTCCCGGTGTAGCGGCCGAGGGTGAAGACCACGCCGCGCTCATATTCGCGTAAGATTCGAATGGAGGCGTAGATGAAGATCAGCAGCAAGGCGGCGATGACGATGACGGCTGTGAGAATCATGGCGGTGCTCCTTTCGGGATAGGGCGGCAGTTTTGGGTATGACGGCGTTCCTCCTGAGGTTGACACAAAACGGCGCGGGACACCGGCTGTCCTAGAGCTAAATCGCGCCGGCGTCCTCAAGCTGGCGTGCGACCGAACCGGCCTGCTTGTTGACAAGCCGCCACTTGAGGTTTGCAATTCGCCGGTTCGGTCAATTCGGGAGGAGACGATGTGTCGGCTCTTTGCGCACCAGGATCCGTCTAATTACGCGTTCGAAACAAGATCGCTGCGCATCGGGGGCCACAGCACCTCGGTGCGGCTGGAATCGCTATTTTGGACCATCTTGGAGGAAATAGCTGCATCGGAGGAAATGAGCCTTGGCAAGCTCCTGACCAAGCTCAGCGAAGAGGTGCTGGAACTCCATGGCAGCGTTCGTAATTTCGCATCGTTGCTGCGTTGCAGCTGCCTCATCTACCTCCAAACCGGGCCGCGCGTGGTGCAGGGCGACCCGCTGCCGTTGCGGGAGATCGCGCCGGCGGCATAGCGCGTCAAATGGAGCAAAACGGATGTTCCGCTCAGTCGGCACAATCCCGGCTCCAAGCGAGCGCGCTTGGGCGCTCGCTTGGTCAGGAATTGCCGGTATCCGTTCCGCTTTTGGGGTCTTGAGGGTATCTTAGATCTCGCCCCGCTGCATTGCTCCTGCGATATGGTCGGCCTGGCGGATGGCCAGCGTGACGATGGTCAGCGTCGGATTGCACGCGGCGCTGGTCGTGAACTGGCTGCCGTCCGATACGAACAGGTTCTTGATGTCGTGTGCCTGCCCGTATTTGTTAACCACGCCGTCGCGCGGCTTCTCGCTCATCCGGTTGGTCCCCAGGTTGTGCGTGCTGGGATAGGGCGGCGTCGGGAAGGTCCGGGTGGCGCCCACGGCGTCGTAAACCGCAGCACCGCGTTGATAGGCGTGATTGCGCATGGCGATGTCGTTGGGATGGTCGTCATAGTGGACGCTGGCGACCGGCATTCCATTGGCGTCCTTCACCACCGGATCGAGCGTGACCCGATTGGTCTCCTGCGGCATGTCCTCGCCGACGAGCCACATGCCGGCCATGTTGGAGTAACCGTCGATCGCGGTGGTGAAGCTGCGGCCCCAGGCGCCCGGGTTGAGGAAGGCGACCATGAATGGCAGACCGAGCGATAGCGTTTCCATCTCGTAGCCGCCGTTGAAGCCGCGCTTGGGATCATGGCGCGCCTCATCGAGGATAATGCCCGCCATCGTGGTGCCCCGGTACATATGGACCGGCCTGTCGAAAACGGCGTAGACGCTGCCGGTCATGTGCCGCATGTAATTGCGGCCGACCTGGCCGGGGCTGTTGGCGAGGCCGTCGGGGAACATGCTCGAGTGGCTGTTGAGCAGCAGCCGCGGACTTTCCAGCGAATTGCCGGCGACCGCGACGACACGGGCCTTCTGCTTCTGCATCTTGCCTTCGCCGTCGACATAGACGACGCCGTTGACCTTGCCGGCGGCGTCATGCTCGATCCGCACCGCCATGCTGTTTGGCCGGACCTCGAGCTTTCCGGTGGCTTCGCCCTTGGGGATTTCGGTGTAGAGCGTTGACCATTTTGCGCCGGACTTGCAGCCCTGGAAGCAGAAGCCGATCTGCAGGCATGAGCCGCGGCCGTCGCGCGGCTGGCTGTTGATCGACATCCGGCCGGTGTGAACCTCCTTGTAGCCGAGCTTGCGTGCGCCCGCCTCCATGACTTTGAAATTGTTGTTGCCGGGCAGGCCCGGAATGCCGTTGGTGCGCGTCGTCCCCATCTTGAATTCGGCTTTGGCGTACCACGGCTCCATCTCGGCGAGCGTGATCGGCCAGTCGAGCAGGCTGGCGCCGGGAACGTCGCCATAGACCGATTTGATCTTGAACTCGTGCTCCTCGAAACGCAGCGACGCCCCCGCCCAATGAACGGTGGAGCCGCCGACCGACTTAACGATCCAGGCCGGCAGGTTCGGGAAATCATGCGCCACCCGCCAAGTTCCGGAAGTGGTGCGCATGTCCTTCCAGGCGAGCTGGGTGAAGCTGGTCCATTCGTCGTTGATGAAGTCCGAAATCTCGTGCCGGTCGCCGGCTTCGAGAATCACGACCTTGATGCCTTTTTGCGCGAGCTCGTTGCCGAGCGTTCCGCCGCCCGCGCCGGAACCGACGATGACGACGAGACCGTCGTCGTTGAGGTCGAATTTTGCCATTGTGTCCTCCCCTGGCTCAACCGTTCGATAGCCAGTCGATGTCGTCGAAGCCGCGAGTGATGTAGCCGCCGTGCTCGGCCGAAGAGCCCTCGTAACCGAACTTCGGCCACACATCGTGATTGTTGTAGAGCGAGACGATCAGATCGCCGCGGACCTTGCCGAAGAACTCGGTGTGCTCGATGCCGCGCAAAAGGTCGACACGTTGCTCCTCCCAGGCGACCGCCGCGTACGGCAATTTATGTTTGGCGCGGGCGTCTTCATCGAGGCGGACGATTCCGTCCTCGATCAGCGCTTTGACTTTCGGGTCAGACGCGGCTCTGGCGTCCCAAGGCGTCACCGCCGCGACGTAATAATGGTCAGCGAGGTGATCGTGCGGATAGATGTCGCGCGCCACGCGCGCGAGCGTCTTCATCGTTTCGGGCTTCAGTGCTGTGGCGGCTTCGGCCCAAGCACCGTCGATCGACAAGCCCGTGGTCGCCGCAACCGCCGCGGCGGGCGGGACTGCGGCGGCGGTCTTGAGGAAGTTACGGCGATCGATTTTGCTGCGACGATCGACTTCTCTCATGGGGTCCTCCTTGCTTTGTTATGATGGCATTACGGCTTTCGATCCTTTCTGGTCCTTCAGAAAAACGATGACGGCTTTGCAGACCTCCGCGTCCTTCTGTTTGGAGAGCACGTTGCCGCGGGGTGCGGATCGGTCAGGTGAGGATCGAGATGCGGCTCGTCGCAGACGAAATCCGCCATGGCGTCACCGGCGAATAGTGGCGGCGCGCACGGAACGCCTCTCCGACTGCGCATGTCCTCCCGCCTCCGGCATTTTTAGGTTTGCTCTAGAATAGGGTCGGCCTGCATACCGCAGGTAGTATCGGGCTGTTACGGCGCTTATGGCGGCCGCTGGATTGCCGCGGCTGGCAGCGCGGGACTGAGCGGAATGAATTCTAGCCAGGCCGAATGGCTTCGACGCCAAGGACGAGACCGTCGCGGCTGACCACCTTGACGCGGCTGCCGACTTCAAGCGCGCCCTTCGAGCGAGCGCGCCAGATTTCGCCGTGCACCCTGACGCGGCCTTCGCCGTCCTGCCAGGCCACCGTCTCGCCCTCGGCGCCGAGCAGTGCGGCGGCCCCGGTTACCACCGGCCGCTTGCGCGAGCGCAGCAGCACCGTCAGGACAAAGAGGAGCAGCACGGCGCTGCCAATAGCGGCCCCGGCGACGACCGCGCCGGAGAGAGCGAAACCGGGCGCCCGCGAGGGAAACATCAGCAGCGCGCCGATGACGAACGCGGCAATCCCGCCGACGCCGAGCGCGCCGAAGGCGCCGATATGGGCCTCGGCGACCATGAGCGCGACGCCGAGCAGCACCAGCGCGGCACCCGCATAATTGATCGGCACGAAGGCGAGTGCATAGAGCGCGACCAGGAGCGAGATGGCGCCGACCAGGCCCGGCAGGACGCTGCCCGGATTGAAGAATTCGAGGATCAGGCCATAGACTCCGATCAGCATAAGGAGGAAGGCAACGTTCGGATCGGTGACCAGCCTGAGCAGATCGGTGTGCCAGCCCGGCGGCACGGTCACGAGCTTGAGCCCGGCGGTTTCCAGACGCTGCGGTTTTCCGGCGACCGTCACCGTGCGACCATCGATCTTGCGCAGCAGATCGGCGTTGTCGTCGGCGATCATGTCGATGACGTGCAGCGTCAGCGCCTCGGAGGCCGGAAGGCTTGCGGCGGAACGTACGGCCTCGGCGGCCCAGTCGGCATTGCGGCCGTTGAGCGCGGCCAGGCTGCGAATATAGGCGACGGCGTCGTTGACGATCTTGCGGGTCTCCGTATCTGCCGGTTCGCCGTTCTTGCCTTGCTGTTTTTGTTCTTTTTGATCCGCCGGCAGCAGCGGAATACCGCCAAGCTGAACCGGCGTTGCCGCGCCGATATTGGTGCCCGGCGCCATCGCCGCGATCGCGCTCGCATAGGCGATGTAGGTGCCGGCGCTGGCCGCGCGCGCCCCGTTCGGCGCGACATAGGTGGCAACCGGCACCGGCGAGGCGAGGATGGCGCTGACAATCTGGCGCATCGAGCTGTCGAGGCCGCCGGGCGTGTTCATGCGCAGAATAATCAGCCCGGCCGTTTCCGGTTTGGCCGTCCGCAATTCCTGCACGATGTAGTCGGCGATCGGGGGACCGATCGCTCCATCTATCTCGAGCACCAGCGCCCGCTCGGCCGCTCTGGCGGGCAGGGCGAGCGTGGCAAAGGCTAATGCCACCAGCATCGCATGTGCGCGCAACCGCATCATGGCAGCAACCTCGCCCGGTACCCCCGGAACTTATTCCGTTCGGCAGGCGCGAACCATCGTCATCATTGCCTCACGAGCCAATTTGAACCCGCAGCGCCGGAACTTCGTGCGTGGCAGCGAGTTCGAACTCGGTTGCGGCGGCAGGGCGCAAGCCGCATAAATCGTCGAATCATCGGTAGGGGCGCTGCTTGGGCATGAAGCTGAACGAACAGACCATCGCGCTGCCGCCAACCTTGATGAGCGAGGTCGACAAGGCGCTCAAGGCGTGGCGCTCGAACGCCAACACGCGCCGCCTGTGGAGCGCGGATGCCACGCTGTGGACCGGCGGCGATGAAAGCGATTGGCTGGGCTGGCTCGATATCGCCGAGAATAAGCTGTGCGACGTCGCGCTGTTGCAGGAATTCGCCGGCGAGGTGCGCGCCGAGAAATTCACCGACGTGCTGCTCTTGGGCATGGGCGGATCGAGCCTGGGCCCCGAGGTGCTGGCCAAAAGCCTCGGATCGGCGCCGGGCTATCCCACGCTGCACGTGCTCGATTCCACCGACCCGCAGCAGGTGCGTCGCTTCGAGCGCCGCATCGATGTCGCGCGCACGCTGTTCATCGTGTCGAGTAAATCGGGCACGACGCTCGAGCCGAACGTGCTCATGGACTATTTTTTTGCCAGAGCGTCCGCAGCCGTCGGCGGCACTTCCGCCCGGCACTTCGTCGCCATCACCGATCCCGGAAGCCACCTGCAAAAGACGGCGGAGGAAAAGGGTTTCCGCCGCAACTTCTTTGGCGTGCCAAGCATCGGCGGACGTTACTCCGTCCTTTCCAATTTCGGCATGGCGCCACTTGCGGCGGCCGGTCATGATCTGCGCGCGTTTCTCGAGGCGGCCCGCCGCATGGCGCGGGCTTGCGGTCCCGAGGTGGCGGACTTGGAAAATCCCGGCGTCGCGCTCGGTCTGGCGATCAGTGTTCTTGCCCGTCACGGACGCGACAAGCTCACGATCATCGCCTCGCCGTCGATTGCCGGCTTCGGCGCCTGGGCGGAGCAATTGCTCGCGGAATCGACCGGCAAGAGCGGAAAGGGTGTCATTCCCATCGCCGGAGAGCCGCTCGGCGCGCCGTCGGTCTATGACGCGCATCGGCTGTTCGTGTTCTTGCGCGACGCCGTGCATCCGGATCAGGTGCAGGACCAGGCGGTCGATGCGCTCGAACGTGCCGGGCACCCAGTCGTGCGCATCGGCGTCGAATCGCCCCAGCTTCTCGCGCAGGAGTTCTTCCGCTTTGAGATCGCGACCGCCGTCGCCGGAGCAGTGCTCGGCATCAACCCGTTCGATCAGCCCGACGTCGAAGCGAGCAAGATCGCGACGCGGGAGATGACGGAGGCATTCGAGAAGACGGGCTCGCTGCCGTCGGAGCCGCCGGTGTTCCAGGAGAATGGCATCGCGCTCTACACCGACAAGCGTAACGCTGAAGCTCTCCGGCAGATGGGAGCCAATACCACTCTGGAAAGCTGGCTCAGGGCGCACTTCGCCCGCCTTGATGATGGGGATTACTTCGCGCTGCTTGCTTATATCGACGGCGACGACGCGCGGCTGGCCTCGCTGCAGAGCCTGCGCACGGCCGTGCGCGACCGCAAGCGCATCGCGACCTGCCTGCAGTTCGGGCCGCGTTTCCTGCACTCGACCGGACAAGCCTACAAAGGCGGACCGAACTCCGGCGTCTTTCTCCAGATCACCGCGCAGCCGGCTCCCGATCTCGCTATTCCCGGGCGCAAGGCGAGCTTCGGCGTGATCGAAGCCGCACAGGCGCAAGGCGATTTCCGTGTGCTCGCCGAGCGCGGCCGACGCCTGTTACACGCACACATCGCGGATGATGTGGATAAAGGCCTTGCCGCCATCGGCAAGGCAGCACGGCAGGCGCTGGAATGAACGCGCCTACAGCGAAACGAATTGCCGGAGCCGCGCAAAAAGGCCCGCGGGAGACCGCAAGCCCAAATGCGCGGCTGCGATCGCCTGCGGCGTGGCGCCGATAAGCCGCGCACCGAATGGAATGCGCTGGGCGGCTAGGATGGTGATCCAGCTCAAGATCAGCGTCACGCCGAACACGATCGCGCCTTTGATAACCGCAAACAGTGTGGCAGTAAGCAACGCGTATTGCAGCCAAACGACGAAGTCGTAATGCACCAGATAAAGGCTGTAGGCATTGGCTGAGAGGCCGTCGAGAATTGGCGAGCGCTTGGCGGCAAAGCGCAGGCTTGCGGCGATCAGGAAGAGCGAGCCGCTGGCGCATGCCAGCACGAAGCTGAAATCGGCGGCAATGTCGACGGCGATCAGCGCCGGACCGTTCATGGTCAATGCGGTCAGGCCCATCCAGAGAAAAAGGCAACCGAGCGCCGCAGCGAGCCACAACGCCCAACGCCGCGGTAACGGGCCGTCGACCGCCACGACGCTGCTGTCGATACCCTCGACGCCGATCCCGACCCCAGCAAAAAAATAGACGGCATAGAGCAGCGGACGGCAGAATTGCACGGCAAGCGGCCCAGAATCGGACCACGCCCATGGCGTGAACGCGAGCGCCAACGGGACATAGGCCAGCGCGGAGGTAGCGGCGAGGACGGCAAAATAGCGGCTCGGACGTTTGCCCGCTGCGGTCGACCATCGGCCCAAAGCCTTCAGCGCGTTCGGCGCGACCCAATTGAGACCGGTCACCACGACATTCAGCGCCACGAGCTGCCAGAGGAACCATAGTTGCCCATTGGGCAGGAACGGCAGCGCCAGATAGTGCTGGCAATACGCGCTCACGCTCGGATCCTCGGCCGTCACCCGGTAAACCGGATAAATAGCGAGCGGAATCAGGAAGACGACACCGAAGACAAAGGGCAGGCCGAGCCTGAGCAGGCGGTCGCGCAAGAAGCCCCAATTCTGCTTGCGAAGGAGGCTCGGCCACACGAACAGCCCGGAGAGCAGAAACAGGAGCGACATCAGGTAGACGTCCTGCCAAGCGCAGAACAGGTCGAAGCCGAACCAGCGGTGGCTGTCCACAATCGGAAAGGCGCGCCACGCATAGGGCGGATCGTCAAAGCCGGCAGAGGTCGCCGGCGGCCACTCGACGTAAGCCAGCACCGAGTGGAAGGCGAGCACGATCAGGATGACGATGGCCCGCAAGTTATCGAGGGCCAAGCTGGAGCGGGACAGGGCGGCAGGACGCGGCATGCAGGTCAAGTCCCGATCGGCCAAATGATCCAATGACCGGCAACTCGATCATTGGAGCGTGCCGCGGCCGTTGCAAGCAGGAAATGGCCGCGTTTGGCCGGCATTTTCCGGACTCCCGGCATTTGAGCGTCCTGAAATCACCGCATTGTGGAACGAATAGTTCCGCGCCATCAATAGCAATTGGTGATTCTGGCGGGCGTGAACGAATGGAGAAGCCAATTGGCAGCGCAATTGACAAGGCTGGTTGCGGTGGGGCTCGTGGCGCTCAGCGCCGCCGTTCAGCCCCTGGCCGCGGCCGGACCACCGGCGGCGGAACCGTCGGCGGCCGGTCTGTGGCAAAAGATCGATCCTGAGACCGGCAAGTCGGTCATTTGGTTCCTGTTCGTCGAAAATGACGGAATTTACCAAGGGGTCGCTGCGAAGCTGTTTCCCCGGCCGAGTGACGGTCCGACGCCGCCGGTCTGTACGACGTGCCGAGACGAGCGCAAGGATGCGCCACTCTTGGGATTGCCGATCATCAAAGACATGAAGCGGTATGGGTTGCGGTACGTGGAAGGCAACATCCTCGATCCGCGGGACGGCAACATCTACAGCGCGTCGATGACAGTTAGCCCTGACGGCCAGCAGCTGACCGTTCGCGGCTACCTCGCCTTTGAGTTCCTTGGGCGCGACGAGGTCTGGTATCGCCTGCCCGACACTGCAATGAAGGAACTCGATCCCATCGTAGTCGCTAAGTATCTGCCGCGGCAGGTTCTGACGACATCCACGATCAGGCATCCGCAAAGCACTGCGAAATCGGCGAATCCGGTTCGTTAGAGCGCGTCCAGGAAAAGTGGAAACCGGTTTTCCGTCCGGACGCGCGATGAAACAAGGACTTAGAGCACGATCGGCGTCAATCGGTGCCGACGCCGAACTCGCAACCTGGCGCGGCATAGTAATAGCGGGCGACACCATAACGGTCGCGCTCGATGGCCGGCCGGCACCGGGCCAGCCACTTGTGATCGCGCGCCGCGAGGCGCGCCTTGTCGGCCTCGCCGAGCGCCTCCGGCACCTGCCTGACATAAGGATCGCCCGCGGTTCCCCATTGCGCCGCGCAATTGAAGCTCTTCGCCGGACCGACGCAGCTCAGATCGATGACGGTCCCGGCGTAGGCCGAGGTGAAGGCGGCGAGCGCCAGGACAATCGCGGCGCTGACCGACGCGGCCGACTGCGACGCGAACGATGCTTCAGCACGACGATTGGTTAACACCGCTCTCTCCCTGCGAGCGTGGCCAGGTTGAGGTGCAACCCCGGTTCCACTCTCGTTCGTGACGCGGCGCGGGGTTCGAAAACAAGATTTCACCTGCCGGAACAGGCGCCAAGCGTCGATCGAGAGCGAGCAAGCCCAATGCCAGCGGCCGTGCCCTATTTTGGCACAGAAGGCGCGGATTTCCGCGGCCCTGTTAACGTTTGAGGATGACCGATGATGGCGGCCGGCGCTGTTCCCATCCCACCTGCTCCAGCTCGGGCACGGTGTCTTCGAGTTGGGGATAGCCGAGACAGAAGTAGCCGATGAACTTCCACTCCGCAGGAACATCGAGTAGCGCAGCGACCGCTTTCGGATCGAGGATCGACACCCAGCCCATCCCGATGCCTTGGGCGCGCGCGAACGAGCCAGATCGTGTGCACGGCGGTCACTGCCGAATATTCGATCATCTCCGGCATGGTGTGGCGTCCGACGCCGTGCCCTTGCGCAGTCCCGCGATCGGCGAAGACCGCGAAGTGACAGGGCGCCTCTTCCAATCCGGCGAGCTTAAGCTTCGCATAGCGGCCGGCCCGCTCGTTGCTCTGCGCCTCGAGCGCGGCGGCGTTGCAAGTCGCGAAATTCCGCCGGATCGCGGCGCGGACCGCCTCGTCGTCGACGATGACAAAACGCCAGGGCTGGCTCAGTCCCACCGAAGGGGCGAGGCATGCCGACTCGATGAGGGCTTCAAGCGTGCCGCTCGGCAATGGATCGCGGCGGAAGCGCCGGACATCCCGGCGCCAGACCAAAAGATCGCGCAAGCGGCCGCGAAAAGTATCGTCGAACGCGGTTGACGTCTTTGGCACTGCGGCTACCTCTCCGACTTGCGGGTCCGGCGGCGGACTCATGAGCGATGGCCCTTTACGCTTTCCAGGAAAGAAGCCGTGGCGTCGTCCAATCGCCGCCACTCCCGCTCGTTCGCCGGCAAACCGAAGCGCAGCCAGCTCGGGTTGTCCGGGAAGGCGCGCACCAAGATCCCGGCACGGCCCAGATGACGGAATAATGCGCCAGCGTCCGGCGTTTGCGCCAGCCGGAACAAGCTCGTGCCGCCGACGATGTCGAGACCCGAGTCGGCGAGAATCGCGTCGAGCCGTTTTGCCGCCTTTTCGAGCCGCTCCCGCGTCCGTTCGCGCCAGGCCGCGTCCGCCAGCGCTTTGGCGCCGGCGGCAAGCGCCGGGCCGGACACCGCCCAGGGGCCGAGCGCGGCACCAAGCCGCGCGGCCAGTGCCGGCGCGGCGAGGGCGAAACCAAGCCTAATCCCGGCGAGTCCAAAGAACTTGCCGAAGGAACGAAGCACCACGACATTGCCGCACGCCACGTCGGCGGCAAGACTCGCCTCCTGCGGCCCGACATCCATAAACGCCTCGTCGACCACGAGCAGGCCGTCCCGGCGGCGAAGGTCTTCGGCAAGATGGAGCAAAATCCTGCGGGCGTGCAGCCTGCCGTCGGGATTGTTTGGATTGCCGACGATGACGAGCCCAGCGTCTTTACAGGCGTCGATCCCGGGTACCGCTTTGACCTCGTGCCCGGCAAAGGCCGCGGCGCGGGCGTGCTCGGTATAGGTCGGCGCAACAATCGCGGCGCGGCATGGTCGGACCAGCGCGGCGACTAGGGGCAACAAAATCTGCGTTCCCGGCGCGGGCACGACATGCGCCGCTGACAATGCGCCATAGGCGCGCGCGGCGGCGGCCGCGACCACGGTGGCGGCGGCAGGCTCCGGCAAACGGGCGAACAGATCGGCAGAAAAACGCGGCAGCGGATAGGGATGGGGATTGATCCCGGTCGAGAGGTCGAGGAATGGTTCGGGTGCGCTCGGGAATAGGCGCCGGGCGGCACCGAGATCGCCGCCATGCAGCAGCGGTTCGTCTGCGCCGCCAATGGGGACCATGTCAGTCGCGCTTGCCCTCATCGCCATGCTGATCGAACTCTGTTTCGGTTACCCGGAGCGCATCGCCCGCGCCATCGGCCATCCGGTAACCTGGATCGGCCGCTTGATCGATGCGCTCGATCGGTTGCTCAATCGCGAAACGATTGGAGCGCGTGCGCGCCGCGCGGCGGGCATCGTCGCGGTGCTGATTCTGATCGTTGTCGTCGGGGCGGTCGGCTTGGTCGTGGAGCGCGAGCTTCTGCACCTTCCATTCGGTCTCCTCGTTATTGGCCTCCTCGCCAGCACATTGATCGCGCAAAGGAGCTTGCACCGGCACGTGGCGGATGTCGCCGTCGCGCTGGAGAAACGAGGCACCGAAGCCGGCCGGACCGCCGTGTCGCACATCGTCGGCCGCGATACCGAGGCGCTCGATGCGGCCGGCGTCGCCCGCGCAGCGATCGAGAGCCTCGCCGAGAATTTCTCCGATGCGGTGGTCGCGCCGATCCTCTGGCTGGCCATTGCCGGACTCCCTGGCGCCGCACTCTACAAGGCGATCAACACCACCGACAGTATGATCGGCCATCGCACGCGCCGCCACGAGGCCTTCGGCTGGGCCGCCGCCCGGCTCGACGACCTTGTCAACCTACCGGCGTCGCGGCTCTCGGCGCTCCTTCTCATCGCGGCTGCGGGCTTGAGCAAAGATGCATCCGCCAATGGCGCATGGCGCACCGTGTGGCAGGACGCGGCGCGCCACCGCTCGCCCAATGCCGGTTATCCCGAAGCGGCGATGGCGGGAGCGCTCGGCCTTTCGCTCGCAGGTCCCCGCGTCTACGGCGGCGTGCCCGTCGAGGACGCGACGATGGGCGACGGGCGCCGCGACGCCGATAGCGCCGACATTGTCCGCGCGCTTGCGCTCTACCGGCGCGCCGACGCGATTCTGCTTGCGCTCCTCGCCGTGGCGACAGTCTTTGTTATCGCGCCAAGGTAAGCACGCGATCGAGATCGAGGTGGGCGGCAAGATGGGCGGCGAGAGCGTCGAGCGTCCGCTCGACCAAGGCGTCGTAGGCGATGGTCGCCGTGCCCTGAAAGCGAGCAAGCCGCGCCGCGCGCTGCCGGTCGTCGGCGAACAGGCCGTGGACATAGGTGCCGAGCACGCGGCCGTCGGCCGAGACCGCGCCCTCCGGCGAGCCGTCGGCGAGCCGCGCGAAAGGCCGCGCGCAAGCGGGCCCGTCGGTCACGCCCATATGCATCTCGTAGCCGGCAAACGGCGCACCGTCGGCAGTCGTACCTTGCACCGGCTCCAAGCGCTTCTCCGCTGAGAGCGTCGTTGCGACATCGAGCAGGCCGAGGCCTTCGACCGCAGCGGGCGGGCCTTCGATCCCGCCGGGATCGGCGATGCTGCGTCCGAGCATCTGGAAGCCGCCGCAAAGGCCAAGCACCATTCCGCCCCGGCGGTGGTGCGCGGCGATATCGATGTCGAACCCGGCGGAGCGCAGCGCGGCGAGGTCGGCGATGGTCGCCTTCGAGCCTGGCAGCACGACGAGATCGGCGTCGCCGGGAAGCGCCGCGCCGGGACGCACGCGCATGAGATCGACTGAAGGCTCGGCGTCGAGCGGATCGAGATCGTCGAAATTGGCGATGTGCGGCAGGATCGGCACCGCGATGCGCACGCGCGCTTGCGGTTTCGACGGCCGGCTTTGCTCCAGCGCGAGCGCATCCTCGGCCGGCAACAAGCGCGCATCCGCGAAGTAGGGGACCAAGCCGAGCGCCTCCCATCCGGTCGCTTGCGCGATGCGCACCATTCCCGCGGCAAACAGCGCGGCATCGCCGCGGAATTTGTTGACGATGAAGCCACAAATGAGCGCCGCGTCTTCCGGCGCCAGCACGGCTTTGGTGCCGACGAGGCTGGCGATGACGCCGCCGCGGTCGATATCGCCGATCAGGACGACCGGCACAGCGGCGGCGCGCGCAAATCCCATATTGGCGATGTCGTTTGCCCGCAGATTGACTTCCGCGGCGCTGCCGGCGCCTTCGACGAGCACGATATCGGCCTCGCCGCGCAGGCGCGTAAAACTGTCGAGCACGAACGGCAGCAGATCGCTCTTCATATGCTGGTATGCGGCAGCCTTGGCGCTGCCGTAGACGCGGCCCTGCACCACGATCTGCGCGCCGATCTCGCTCTGCGGCTTCAGCAGCACCGGATTCATATGAATGCTGGCGGGCGTGCGCGCGGCGCGCGCCTGCAAAGCCTGCGCGCGCCCGATCTCGCCGCCGTCCGCGGTCACCGCGGCGTTGTTGGACATATTCTGCGGCTTGAACGGCCGCACCGCGAGGCCGCGTAGCGTGAACGCGCGCGCCAGCCCGGCGACGATCAAGGATTTGCCGACATCCGAGCCCGTGCCCTGAAACATAAGTGCGCGGGCGGACGCCATCCCCGGCGCTCCGCTCAGAACTCGATGCCCGGCTGGGCCTTCACGCCGGCGGCGAAATGGTGCTTCACCAGCGTCATCTCGGTGACGAGATCGGCGGCGGCGATCAGTTCCGGCTTGGCGTTGCGGCCGGTGACGACGACGTGGAGGCCCTCACGGCGCGCGGCGAGCGCGGCGACGACGGCATGAAGATCGAGATAGTCGTAGCGCAGCGCAATGTTGAGCTCGTCGAGAATAACGAGTCCGAAGCTCAGATCGGCCATGAGTTCACGCGCCTTCGACCACGCCCGCTCCGCGGCCGCGACATCGCGCGCGCGATCCTGCGTCTCCCAGGTAAAACCTTCGCCCATCGTGTACCAGGCGATTTGCTCGCCGAATTGGGCGAGCGCGTCGCGCTCCGCCGTGTGCCAGGCGCCTTTGATGAACTGCACCACGCCGACGCGGTGACCGCGGCCGAGCATGCGCAAGGCGAGACCGAAGGCGGCCGTCGATTTTCCCTTGCCGGTGCCGGTATGCACGATGAGAAGGCCTTTCTCGATTTTTTTCTCAGCGACCTCGGCATCTTGCACCGCTTTGCGCTTCGCCATCTTGGCGCGATGTCGCTCGGCTCCGGCCTTATCGATCGTTTCCGTCATGGCGTCTCCTTCAGAGCACCCTTCACCGCGACCGGCAAGCCCGCGACCATGAGGACGACGCGGTCGGCGCGCGCGGCGATGCGCTGGTTGAGAAGGCCCTGCAGATCGCGGAATTTTCGACCGAGCGGATGATCCGGCACGATACCGGATCCCACTTCATTGGCGACCAGAAAGATCGGCGCCGCGGCTTCCGCCAGCGTCTTTTCCAGGCTGCCGATTTCCGTGTCGATATCTGCGTTGGCAAGCAGGAGATTGGAAAGCCACAGCGTCAGGCAATCGACCAACACTGGCATCCCTTCGCACGCCGCAAGCGCCGCTTGCAGATCGCGCGGCGCCTCGATGGTCTGCCAGGACGGCCCGCGGCGCGATCGATGGGCCCTGATGCGCGCGGCCATTTCGTGGTCGCCCGCTTCCGCCGTCGCCACATAGACCCAGGGCGGCGCCAAGGCGGCGACCAAGCGCTCCGCATAGCGGCTCTTGCCCGAGCGCGCGCCGCCAAGAACGAAGGTCAGCGAGGCGCCCATGGCGGCCCTTCCGGGGTCATGCGTTGTATCGCTGCGCGTGCCATTTTGCGGCCCTTCGCGGAGCGGGAACCGTCAATCCGCGGTACTATAGCGATCCTGCGGCGCCATTGACAAAGGCGCACCGGCAACCGTTAAGTGCTGCCATCGACGGTCTTTCGTAAGAGAGCGAACAGGGAATGCGGTGCGGAACGAAGGTTCCTAATCCGCAGCTGCCCCCGCAACTGTAAGCGGCAAGCCCGAACCACAGAGCCACTGGAGCATCCGGGAAGGCGGTGACGGGCAGCGAACCGCGAGCCAGGAGACCTGCCGTCGATGCGGTCGCCGCCGGGCGGGGTGCCTCGGCTCAGGTCGGTTCGTATCGCACCCGTTTTATGGCGCCACGGAGCAGCACGGGTGAGCCGCATCGATGCGACGAGCGCGACGGAAGACGCCGCCAAAAGCGCAGCTTCTCCCACCGCTCCAATCATTTACGTGTGCATCACCTGCAGGCCAGTTGGCGAGCCTGACTCTGTTTTGCGGCCGGGCGCAGACCTCGCTGCTGCGACCGCCCATGCCGCCGCCGGCACCGAAGTCGAGGTTCGCCCGGTCCGCTGCCTCGCCAACTGCACGCGCGGTCCGAGCGCCGCCCTGCGCAGCAACGGCTCGTGGACTTATGTGTTCGGCAGTCTCGACGTGAGCTGCGCAGTGGCGCTGGTCGAGGGCGCGCGTCTATTAGCGCGCGCCGCCGACGGCATTCTGCCCTGGCGCGGCCGGCCGGCGCCGCTCAAGCGCGGGCTGATCGCGCGCATTCCCCCCATCGATTTCCAAGAGGTCGACGTATGAACGGTTCGCTGGCGCGCGTCCCCTGCACCATCATCACCGGCTTTCTCGGCGCCGGTAAGACGACGCTCATTCGCCACGTGCTGGCCAACGCGCAGGGCCGCCGTCTCGCCGTCATCGTCAACGAGTTTGGCGACGTCGGCATCGACGGCGAAATCCTCAAAGGCTGCGGCAATGCCGCCTGCCCGGAGGAGAACATCGTCGAGCTGGCCAATGGTTGCCTCTGCTGCACGGTCGCCGACGAGTTCGTGCCGGCGCTCGATGCCATTCTGGCGCGCGACGGCGTCGAGCACATCGTCATCGAGACTTCGGGCCTGGCGTTGCCGAAGCCTTTGGTGCAGGCGTTCCACTGGCCGGCGATCAAGAGCCGCGTGACCGTCGACGGCGTCGTCGTCGTGGTCGACGGCGCCGCGCTCGCGGCGGGCCGCGTCGCCCACGATCTCAACGCGCTGGCGCAGCAGCGGGTCGCCGATACCGCGCTGGCGCACGACGATCCGATCGAAGAGGTCTTTGAGGACCAAATCGCCTGCGCCGATCTGGTCGTGCTCAACAAACGCGACCTCATCGACGCCGCCGGCATCGAAAAGGCGCAAGCGGCGATCTCAAGCGTGCTGCCGCGCAGCGTCAAGGTGATCGCCGTCGCCGACGGCAAGGTTGACGAGACGCTTTTGCTCGGGCTCGGCGTCGGCACCGAAGACGATATCGCCAACCGGCGCACCCGGCACGATGCGGAAGCGGAGCACGACCACGACGATTTCGACTCTTTCGTCGTGCCGCTCGGCGAGATCGCCGAGCCGTCCGAGCTGGCCGCACGCGTCGCCGGGCTGGCGGAGAATTTCGACGTGCTGCGCGTCAAAGGTTTTGCCGCGGTGGCCGACAAGCCGCTGCGCCTGCTGGTGCAGGCGGTCGGACCGCGGGTCACGTATCAATATGACCGGCCGTGGGCTGCTGCCGAGACCCGCCAAGGCCGGCTGGTGGTGATCGGACTGAAGGGGCTTGATCGCGCCACGGTGACGCGCGCGCTCGTTGGGTAGGCATGAGCATCATGCGCAAACTGAAATCGGTTTAGGCGATGCACCTGCTGACGACGACGTCAACCAGCCTCGACGAGATCGTCGGAGCGGTGGATCTCGGCCAGCCGCCGGGCGACATCGCCGTGCTGTCGTTCGCCGATAGCGACCTCGCCGGCCTTGCTGCCGCCTGGGAGGCGGAACGAGCAGCACTGCCCAGCGTTCGTCTCGCCCATCTGCGCGACTTGCGCCATCCCATGTCGGTCGATCTGTGGATCGACCGCGTCGGCACGCACGCCAAGGTGATCGTGGTTCGCCTGCTCGGTGGCCTCGATTGGTGGAAATACGGGATTGAGCGCCTATCGTCGCTGGCGCGCGCGCGCGAAATCACGCTCGCCGTGTTGCCGGGCGAAGATCGCGATGACGTTCGCTTGGCCGCAGCTTCGACGCTGCCGCCGTCGGAGCTCGACATCTTGCTGCGGTTTTTCCGCGAAGGCGGCCGCGAGAATTTGCGCGCCTTGTTGCGGCGGCTGGCGCGCCACGCCGGGCGCGACCTCGAAGCGCTTGAGCCCACGCCGGTGCCGCGGCTGGCGGGC
>Ga0187891_1001235_pt1 | contig 22450 bp, 21 predicted proteins | sample June2016WEW_21_4_FD_132990 | JGI IMG/M metagenome (GOLD analysis project Ga0187891, IMG submission 132990) | Peatland microbial communities from SPRUCE experiment site at the Marcell Experimental Forest, Minnesota, USA - June2016WEW_21_40 | ecosystem: Environmental > Terrestrial > Soil >... | reverse complement strand
CGGCCTGGAGCGCATCCGCCCCGAGAAGAAGAGCGACAAGGTAATCAGGCTCGCGCTCCTGTCGTTCCTGGGCAAGCCCCATGGCTGCCGGACGCACTTCGTGGCCACCAGGGAGGGCAAGAGACAGTATGTCTGTATCGGCAAGACCGAGGGAGTTCCTCCCCGGACGGTCTTCATGCCGGGCATATGCTGCAAGCAACTGGACGAGGAGGGCCGCTATCACCTTATCAACCTTGCCCTCCAGTACACCAACACCAACACCTTCCCAGACGGCACCCCGGTGCTGGACCCGCGCAACGGCAACTACGGGTCGAAGCAGAGGCCGTACGACGGCCCTATCGAGTTCAAGGTTGGGTTCGTTGACCTGTCAAGGCCCAACTTCCGCTCTATCACCAACCTAATCGAGGAGGGGGGCAGCATCTATGACTACGACCTGGTCATGGTGCTCAACGTCAACAAGTACGAGTTCCACATCAAGAGCCGCACCCCCCGCTGGAGGAGCACGCCGGAGCTGATAAAGGCGGTCGAGGAGGCATGCCAGCCGTTCATCCAGGACGGGGGCAGGAAGCTCTACCGGAGGCTCGGCAAGAGGATGAGCCCCCTGGAGTGGAAGGCGCTGCTTTCCGGGCTGGCCACCGGGGCGGCCGAGGCCAACCTGGACGCAGTGGACGACCTATAAGGAGACCTATGGCAAAGAGAAAGGCGGAGGAGGTGGTGTTCAGGAATGCCACCTCCCGCACCCGCTGTAGCTGCGAGATAGCGGTAGGGAGCACGGTCTGGCTGAAGAGCGGCGGCCCGGAGATGACTGTATCTGCCAGCTATGAGAACACTGCTGACACGCTATGGTTCAGCGGGGGCACGCTCAACGAGGGAACATTCCCCATGGAATGCCTCGTTACCTATAACACCAACCCCGGCCCCGGCTAAGGAGAAGCATGGACGTAAAGTACCTGGATACAAAGGCGCTGATAGACGATGGCTACCTCCAGGAGGTCAACCGCCAGTTCTTCCACCCGCTCGGCCTTGCCCTTGAGCTTAAGGACAGTGCCCTGCGGGTGTGGGACTGCCGGGACGACCCGGAGGGCGTGTGCTTCGCGGACAATGTCCCGCTCAGGGCCAAGGCGACAGGCATAGCCGTGCTGGAGGGCCAGAGGTACGCCGCCCGCAAGCTGGCCCTGGGCTACTGGGTGCAGCCCCTCAAGCCGCTTTAGCAGCCAATACCAGAGGAGGGCAGATGAGCTACACTACCGTGGTCGGGGTATGGCCACGCAAGAGGGCAGTGGAGGACCTGTACGAGCTGGGGAACGGGCACGGCTCCGCCCCGGTCGCCTGGGAGGCCATGGCAGGGCGGTACCTGAGCGTCACCGAGGCCTATGACATGGGCAAGGGATGGATGGAGATTGGCGACAAGCTATGGGACCTCTGGATGCGCCAGGACATCCCCGAGGAGCACCGGGCGGTCTTCTTCTTCACCTTCGACAGGGCGTACGTCACCAGGAAGCACTATGACCGCTTCGCCGCCGCCATCGAGAGGTTCCTGAAGGACTTCCCCACCAAGTTCGGGAACATCAACCACTGGCGGACCTGGAGGGACATCTTCTCCGGCAAGATGCGGCTGCACAGCGACGGCTGCACGTGCAGCCTCTACGGGCCGTGCCGCTCGGGGACCCGCAGCGATACCAAGCCGCTCAGGAGCCTTGCCCCGGCCCTGGGCATGATAGCCACCTCCGTGGCCGATGACGTGTGGAAGGGGGCCTGGAACGAGGAGAAGGACAGGTACGACCCCCTGGACTGGGCCAAGACACACGACCTCTACAAGGTCCTCGACTCCCTGAAGGAGAAGAAGTGAGCAAGCAGCCTGCACCCCTCATCTACCCCACGCCCCTGAAGGACATCAACCACTGGCTGGTATACGGCCTGGACCCGTCCATGTCCAGGACAGGGTATGCCCTCATGCGCGTGGTCCTTCCCAATGACCCCCTGGGGCTACAGCCCTGCCAGCACCCCGGATGCTTCAGCCATGCCTCGCACCCCTGCGAGGGGTGCGGCAGGGTAGGCGGGCTCTACCCCACCCAGGCCGAGTGGGCCGAGGTAGGCTCTGTCAAGGCGGAGAAGGCCTCCGACCCCATATGGATAAGGGGCAAGGGCATGGCCCTGCACCTCAGAGAGGCCCTTGTCTCCAAGGGGCCCAGCCTGCCGGGCCTGCCGGAGCCTACGGGCCTGCTTATCTCGATGGAGTTCCCCACCCCCATGAACGACTTCCTGGTGGCGCTCAACCGTATCATCCACATGGTGTTCTTCGAGAACACATGGGGGATAACGGGCAGGTTCAAGACCATCAGGGTGCTGACTACCAACGCCTCTACGCTGCGGTCGGTCATGGGGCTGTCCAAGACGGGCAGGAAGAACAAGGCAGAGAACATCCTGCGGGCCTATGACTTTATCGACAGGGAGAAGTTCCCCCGCCTTGACCCCGACTCCTGCGATGCCGTCCTGCTTGCCATGATGGGAAGGTACACGGCCAGCCTCCTGCTCGAAAGGGGCAGGGAGGTGCCGGAGAAGGCGCTCTATGCGCTCTGCTCCGGGCAGCAGAGGGCCAAGGGGGCAGGGAGCCACATGCATATCGTGACGCAGGGCATCCTCCACCGCCCCGAGTATTTCTATGAGTACGCACGGAAGGAGTACACCTTCCTCGTAAGGTATGCCGCCTCCCCCAAGGCGGGGCTGGAGCGGGAGTCCTACCTGCTATAAGGAGAGCCGAATGGCCAAGAAGAAGGAGAAGGAGAAGGAAGTAGACACGAAGCTGGGGCCGCCCCGCAACTGGTCGGTAGAGCAGCGGCGGGAGAAGTTCCTCAAGATGCGCAAGAGCACCAAAGCGGACTTCCGCATCCTGGACAAGGACTTCCGGGAGGAGCTTGTCCCGTACAACCACCTTGTCCTGGACAATGTCCTGGGCCTGGGGGGCATCGCCCGCCACGGCAGGGTCACGCAGATACACGGCAACGAGGGGGCGGGCAAGACTACCATGGCCCTGTGCATAGCCGCCCAGTACCAGCGCATCACGGGCGAGCCGGTGGGCATCTTCGAGTACGAGCCCACTGCGTCCATCCACTATGCCTATGCCCTGGGAATAGACCCGGAGCTGTGCTTCTACGAGCAGCCGACCAACCTCCAGAAGGCCATAGCCAGGCACATCGAGCTGATGGAGGACGCCGGGGTCAGGTTCTTCGTGGACGACAGCATCCCCTACATGGAGACGAAGGTGCCCCGCAGGGACATCGAGTCCGGCAAGGCTTTCAAGGGCAACTACGGCTCGCACGCCAAGGGCATCAAGGCGTTCTACCACCTCCTGCACCCCTACCTGCTGGAGAACGACGGGGCCATCCTGGCGGTCAACCAGACCCGTGCCCGCATCGACGACGATGCCGAGTACGCCAGCAAGTTCAGCTATACCAACCGGGAGTACAGCCTGCCGGGCGGCTATGCCGCCAGGTTCGCCCCCTCCGTCATGGTAGAGCTTTACCTGGTCGAGGAGGTCCGCCCCTGGGAGTGGGGCAAGATGCCCGACGAGAAGGAGAAGTGGCTGCTTATCCAGCCCAGGGGGGAGGTGGCCAGCAACTACCCGACCGCCAACAAGGTCAGGGCAAGGTCGCTCAAGAACAAGGTCACGGGCATGGGGTTCCGGGAAGGGTACGTCTATATCCGCCCCAACCTGGGAATCGACGAGAACATGAGCATCAGGGAGCTTGCCTGCGCCTACGACCTGGTCGCCTTCGACAAGAAGAAGTGGTATGTGGGCAGGTCCCTGGACAATGCTGTCGCCACCTACCCCAGCAAGACGGAGCTGGTCGAGGCCTTGGTCATCAAGCAGGACCCCGAGGTCCTGGGCAAGCTGCGGGGCATGGTGGCCGATGCAGTGGCCAACGATGACACCGAGAGGTTCCGCTGCACCCCGCCGCCCGAGGCCCTGGCCTATGCCGCCGCCGAGGAGGACTACAAGTTCAAGGACGAGGAGGAGTTCGGGGAGGCCAAGGCCCCTGCCGCCAGCGTGAAGGACATAGAGGGGTAGCATGGCAGAGACGGGCATCCCGCGCTGTATCCTGAGGAAGCGCAGGCTCCTGTGGTGGACATGGGAGGCCAGGGCCCACTCCTGGATGGAGCTGAGGGAGAAGCAGTGGACAGAGGCAATCCCCTACGGTATCATCGTCCACCAGCTCTGGGTTTGCAGGTATTGCGGCACGTCGGCGTGGGACAGCTTCGAGCCGTCCAACAGGTGAGGGCATATGTTCAAGAAGGGCCAGAAGGTAAGGCTGTTCGTCCATGGGGCAGGGACGGTTTCCGAGGAGACCGCTACCATCGAGAGCATCACCAAGAAGGGCATCAAGCTGGATGATGCCGACCGCCTCTATGACCCCGTCACAGGCAGGACCCCGGTGCTGGCCTTCGGCTTCTGGTTCGAGATAAAGCCGCTGAAAAGATAATGGGCATAAGGCTTACAGGCAAGAACGTCCAGCCATGGGAGGAGTTCGCCCTCGACATAGGCGGGCTGACCCTCATAGTCGGCCCCTCCAACCACGGCAAGAGCAGCATATTCCGGGCGCTCCGTGGCGTGCTGCGCAACGACCTCCCCTCCGACTTCGTCCGCAACGGCCAGGACGGCAGGCTTGAGGTCGTCCTGGAGACCGAGGGAACGGACCCCGTCAAGGCCACCCGCACCCGCAAGGGCACCACCAAGTACGAGATAGGCAGGGACAGCAACGGCAAGCCCGTAAAGTACGAGGCCCTGGGGGACAGCATCCCCGAGCCCATGAGGAAGCTAGGCTTCGGCAGGGTGCAGGTCGGCGAGACCACCATAGACCCCATCTTCTCCGAGCAGAACCGGGCACAGTTCCTCATCGACCCGGAGAGGTGGAAGCCCTCTGACCTCAGCTCGGTCCTGGGGGCGTTCTCCAGCACCGAGAAGCTGGACGCAGGCAAGAGGGAGGCGGGGCTCCGCATCACCCAGAGGAACTCCGAGGCCAGGACCCTGGCGGAGGAGATACGGGAGACAGAGGAGCGCAAGGGCAGGCTCCTCGGGCTGTCGGGGGAGGCCGAGTCGGCGCTGCGCCTGGCCGGGTCCTTCGAGTCGCAGGCCGACCGCTACGAGTCCCAGGGGGCTGCCATAGCCTCCGTCCTTGCCAGCATGGGCAGGCTGGGCTCCCTCAGGAGGCTGTCCTCCGGCATCGAGGTGCCGGACCTGTCCATAACCGAGGGCCTGCGCATGAGGGGCGAGCTTCTGTCGGAGGCCGCCTACCGCTCCCGCCGCCTTGCCTTCCTGTCCGGGCTGGCGGCCGCAGGGCTGGGCGTCCAGGGGCAGTGGGAGGGCATAGCCCAGGGGGGAAGGCTCCTACAGGCCGTGCTCGCCCTCCTCGGCATGGTAGGCAGGGGAGGGCTCAGGCCACGCGCCTGCGCCGAGCGGCTAGGCACCCTGCTAGGGGAGGCCGAGTCCTCCCTTGCATCCATCCTCGGCCTCTCCTCTATAATCAGGGCCTCGGGCAGCGTGCGGGAGGCCAGGCAGCTATCCGCCCTCAAGGAGGAGGACCTCCGCAGGACGGAGGAGTCCCTCAGGCAGGCCAGCGACGAGATAGCACGCCTGGAGGCCGACAACGTGCCCAGATGCCCTGTCCATGGGGTGGCGCTTGCCTGCCCCCGCTGTACCCGCCCCCCCAGTAATAACCCTTTGGACTAGAAGAGGTGGATATGCCGGACACACAGGAGCAGTTGAGGCTCGCCCAGTCGAGGGTGAAGGCGCTCTCCAACAGGCGGGACCAGGTCATCAGGGACGCAGGGATAGAGGAGCAGAAGCTCCAGCACCTATACGACACCCTGCGGCAGCTAGGGGTCAGCGACCCGGAGGCCCTTAGCGAGGAGAAGCTGAAGGAGCTTGCCGCGCTCACCCAGGCGCAGCTTGAGGAAAACCTCAAGGGGCTCTCCGACGCGCTTGCCAAGGGGGAGGCTCTCCTCAGGGAATACGAGACCCTCCAGCAGGGAGGATAGGATGGCCGACGAGGAGACCCAGCTCCCGGCAGTCGAGGAGCTGCTCGACTTCGACAGGGAGTCCGTCCAGCGCCTCTATGCCACCAGCACGGGGGGCATAAACCCCGAGCGGTGGGAGAGGGCAAGGGACGAGGTACGCTTCGAGGACGTGGTGTCCGAGCTTACCGGGCACCGCGAGCACCTGCTGCACTGCCCCTTCCACGGCAAGGACCGCACCCCCTCCTTCCAGCTATACCCCCGTACCAACGATGCCTTCTGCTTCGGCTGCCCGCCCGGCTCCCAGTACTACGACTCCGTCATATTCGCCTCCAAGTACCTGGACTGCAACAGGGTACAGGCCCTCCACTGGATTGAGAAGACGTTCGACCTGCCCCGCCTCCCCGACTCCCCCCTGGAGGACGATGACGAGCCGGGCACCCTGGGCTTCTGGGACCTGTCCGAGCCGTTCATCCTCAAGGCGGCCCATGACGTGCAGGAGGGCAAGGACCCGGAGCTGGCGGAGGACTACATCCGTATATACTTCACCTCCCTCGCCCTGGAGAAGTCCGCCAGGGCCTCTGAGGACCCTGACGGTGCCCGCCTCAGGGCAGCCATGGGCCTAGCCTCCGTGCTAGGCAAGGACAGGGTGGCAACCATAGCGGGGAGCAGGACGTGAGGCAGTATTGGCACGTATGAGGGCAAAGACCGAGAAGCTGACGGCGGAGGACCTCAAGAAGCCCAAGAGGCCCAAGGTCAAGAAGCCGAGGGATATCCGCAGCGTCTTCCGCGAGGTGCTGGCAGGCATCCAGGCCGGGGGCGTGGCCAGGGTCAAGAAGCCCTGGATGAACACCAAGGCCTTCGAGATACTGGACACGCCGGGGGCGTTGCAGGCCTGGTGCGACGACGTCCTTGCCAGTGCCCCCAGGTTCGACTTCTACGGCAGCGTCCTCCCGGTCGTGGCCCTGGACGCCGAGACCCTCAGCCTCGACACCCGCCTCTTCGTCAGGATGAGGCAGAACCCTGACGGCTCCTACAGCCAGTTCTACGAGACCAGGACGGACATCGCCGGGGTATGCCTGTCGGCCGACGGGGTCAAGGGCGTCTATGTCCCCGTCAACCACGAGTTCCAGGACCTTGCCCTCTCCTCCCCTGCCAGGTGCATAGACCGCAGGGAGTGCGCCCGCATCCTCCAGTGGTTCTTCGACCAAGTGCTCCTGGTCTTCTACAACGGCAAGTTCGACCGCGAGGTAATGCGCCTCACCATGGGCATCCGCTTCCGCCCCTACCCCTTCTTCGAGGACGTCCAGGTCCTCCAGTACATCAACGACCCCAAGGCGGACATGGAGGACAAGAGCTACTACACGGGGGACGCGGGCGGCCTCAAGGCCCTGTCCAAGAACGTCCTGGGCATCGAGCAGATAGAGCTGGACGACATTGCCAAGGTAAGGGCCGAGACCTGCCCGGACACCGGCACGGCCTTCTGCCAGTGCCCGGACAGGAAGGAGAGGAAGCACGGCCTCAAGAACCACTTCGTGCCCTTCTGCTGGATACCCGTGGAGCTTGCCCTGTGGTACGCTGCCTCCGATGCCATATGCACCTGGCTGCTGTGGGCCAAGCTGCACGAGCTTGCCCGCAGCCGCAGGACCGTCCACCGCATAGACCACGAGCTGGTAGACACCCTGTCCTGGGTCGAGCGCCAGCGGTTCATCATCGACACCGAGCGGCATGCACGCACCGTCAAGGGGCACCAGAGGAAGCTGGGGCAGCTAGAGAGGAAGCTGTACGACCTGGGGATAGCGGCAGGGTACGAGGAGCCCCATACCGACGAGGGGGAGGTGCTGGAGGCGGACCGCTTCAACCCCGGCTCCAACGACGACCTCAGGAAGCTGTTCTTCGAGGTGAAGAAGTACGACGTCCTGAAGATGACGGACGGCGGCAAGAGCGGGATGAAGAAGGCCTCCTGCGATGCCGAGGTCATCACCGACCTCAGCAAGGAGCACCCCGAGGACGACTTCCTGACCACCCTCCTGGAGTTCAAGGACTACCAGGCGCTCCACCCGGCCAGCCTCCACTACGACCCCCTGGACAGCAGCGCCCGCATCTACCTGAAGCAGAACATCGTGGCTGGCGGCAGGCTCTCCTCGGCCGGCGGCGTGTTCGAGAAGGACGGGGGGTTCGGCCTCAACTCCCAGGCGGTCAAGAAGGTCGAGGCCTACAGGATGTGGAGGGTGACGGGCAACGTCCTCAAGCCGGACGAGATACCCGAGGACCAGGTAGAGGAGCACCCTGAGTCCGACCTCCATCCCTCGTGCTTCAGGGACGACAAGAAGGCACCCGGCATCATCAGGAACCACATCGGGCAGTACATGGGGTACGCCGTCTGCCTGGTGCCCGGCTGCAAGACCTGCGCCGAGAGGTTCGGCATCCTGATAGAGGGCGGCAGGATAGACGCCAACGAGGTGGTCAACCTGCGCTGCCTGTTCCACGCCCTGCCCGGCTGGACCTTCTTCACGGTTGACTATGGCAACATCGAGATGCGTGCGGCCGCCAACTGCTCGGGCGAGCCGGAGTTCATCAAGGAGTTCCTGCACGGCAAGGGCGACTTCCACAGCCTCACGGCCAGCAAGGTCTTCCCCGAGTTCAACGACCCCAACACCAGCAAGGCCGAGCGCAAGCGGCTGCGCGAGCTTGCCAAGATTATCAACTTCGCCCTGCTCTACGGCGGCACCGAGTACACCATCTACGAGAACATGAAGAAGCAGAACCCCGACATCACCCGCGAGCGGGCGAAGGAGATGGTGGACGACTACTGGAGGGGCGTCCCGACCTTCTATGCATGGTGCCAGGGCAAGCAGGCCATAGCCAGGGAGAAGCTCCTCTGCACTACCGTCACGGGGCGGGTCATCAACTTCCGCTCTGCCATGGAGGCGCTGCACATCCACGAGCCGAACGAGGAGGAGCGCAAGAACCACTGGAAGTACCGCGACCTCAGCAGGAAGGCCCAGGACCTCAAGGCCGCAGGCGACCCTGCCTGGTCCGAGTACGCCGCCCTGGCCCAGTCAATGTGGCGCAACCTGGACACCGGGGTCAGGAACGCCATCGACTACCAGAAGTTCATGGGCAAGATTCAGAGGGTGTCCGTGAACGCCCCAATCCAGGGGCTATGCGGCGACTTCATGCGCATGAGCCTCAACAAGATATTCCAGTGGGTATGCTCCGACCCCGCCGTGGCCGCGGTCCTGCTCCTGCACTGCTCCGTCCATGACGAGATAGACTTCTGCGTCAGGGACGAGTACGTACCCTTCATCGTGCCCAGGGTCACCAGGAAGATGAAGCTCAGGAAGCTGTACGAGAGGCTGAAGTGGCCGGTCCCGATAGAGTGCGATGCCGAGTATGGCCGTAGCTGGGACGTGGAGCACCACGTGACGGGCGACGACGACCACCTGCCTGCCGGGTGGACCAGGATACCCGCCATCGCCAACTACCTCCCGGAGGGCTGGGAGTCCAAGACGGTCGCCAACCTGATAAGGGCCATAGCCTCGGGCGACGAGAGGAGGATAGCCAGGGCGGACGCCTTCCTGAAGGAGAACCTGCACGAGAGGGCATACAAGGCGGCATGGCACGCCTTCTGGTACCAGGACAAGCAGAAGCAGGACCACAGGCAGGCCGACATCAAGGCGATAAAGACCGCGCTCCTGGCCTCCATCCAGCTTGACGAGTACTGGCGCATCGACAACACTCCCGACGACCAGGAGGCCAGCATGGAGACCCTGGAGCAGTACGAGGCAAGGAACGGCCTGGGCCCGCAGGACCGCAGCCCCCTGGCGCTGGCCTTCGGCCCCCTGGGGGCCGTCCCGCTGGACGCCGAGGTGATAAGGCCCGTCCCGGAGATACTGGGCATACCCCTGCCTCCTCCCCCCGGCCTTCCCGAGCCGCAGCCTGCCATGGAGGCTGCCCCTGCTGCTGCCCCTGCTGCTGCCCCTGCTGCTGCCCCTGCTGCCGAGGCGGAGGCCCAGCAGGAGCTTCCCCTCCAGCCCCCCGAGGAGGAGCTTCCCCTCTACGAGGAGGGTGCCAAGGCAGGCCCGCCCGGAGAGGCTCCCCCCCAGGACGCCATGATATACGTGCTCAGCGATGACCTTATGACCGATGACACCAGGCAGAAGCAGTTTGCCCTGGTCATGGGCAAGGGGGACAACAGGCTGTGGGCCAGGGTAGGGGAACTCCGCCCCTTCTCCATCAACGCCGCCAGGAAGGATATCCCCGCCAAGTTCCTTAAGAAGGCCTAACGGTTCCATTAACAGGGAACATGAAGAAGTGCAGCAAGTGCGGCTCGCCCTACTACGGGAAGCACCACAGGTGCGCCGGGATGGAGGCCTTTGCCTTCAAGACCCGTAAGCAAATGGGCCTCCGGGACGGGGAGCTTCCCTATAAGTTCAGGGTGGATATAGGGGACAAGGACACCGAGACCGAGGTGGCCGACAAGCGGGCCCTCCTCCGCCTCAACTCCCAGCGGGTCTACATGCAGATGGGCTGCGCTGCCCAGGCGCTCAACAGCATGCACCAGACGGCCAACTGGCTGGGGAGGCTCATGGAGAACATGGACGAGGAGGACCGCACTGCCATGGCCCCTACCCTGGAGGTGTTCGAGATATCCCTCCACAGCCTGGAGGACCTCTCCCGCAGGAAGGCCGACAATGCCGTCAGGATGGAGGAGCTGGTAGAGAGGGAGAGGAGGAAGGCCAGGGGGGCCAGGCAGAGGCTTATGAAGGAGTCAGTCGAGAAGTCCCGCAGGATGAACGAGTTCGGGATTCTCGGCACGGTCCTTCCCCTCCGTGGCCTGGAGGGGGTGCCCCTCCTCAGGGCGGCAGGCATGCTGAGGTCCCTGGAGGCCGTACCGGGGGCGCAAAGGGCAGAATAGACGCTATTCTACCCTTAATTGAGGAACCATGGCCGAGGACAGGAAGCCGATACCCAGGAGCAAGGTGGCAAGGCGGGAGAGGGGGGCCAACCTCCGCATAGGCACCAAGGAGGGCGTGGGGACCACCGAGGTCAAGCGGAAGGTGGCCGCCTTCGGCAAGAACGGCAGGGTGTATGCGTCCGCCGGGCCCTACTCCTCCTACGAGGGCGACCTCAGCAGCGGCACCATAACCGACGCCCAGATACAGCGCATCCGCCAGATGGCCACCCAGGGCACCCCCTTCGGGGCGGCCGGGTGGGGGATGTACGAGCTTGCCCGCAGCAAGACCGCCGCCCTGTTCAGCGACGGTACCCTCGGCAACGCCGACATAGCCGACTCCAACAACATCGGCTACTACTCCTACGAGTTCCCGGTAGACGCCCTGGAGCTTCCGGCATCCCGTGCCGAGGAGCTGAGGTTCTACCGCCTCGCCTACGACCGCGACCCCATCGTCGGGCGTGCCATCGACATGCACACGGAGCTTCCCCTGTCCAAGTGGACGCTGGAGAAGCCCAAGTGCTCCTCGGACGACTTCGCCGACTATGTCTTCGACTACTACCAGAGGCTTGCCAACGAGACCAAGCTGTTCCAGGTCCTCATCCAGGCCGTCAGGGAGCACTGGACCATCGGCGAGAGCTTCCTGTTCGTGGAGGAGGACGGGGACATAGAGCCCTGCGACATGGCCAAGGCCATCCTGGAGAAGGCGGCCAACAAGGGGAAGCGGAAGGACCAGGGGGCGTCCACGGAGCCGGGCATGGAGGGGGAGAACCCGCCCATGGGCGGCACGGCGGACCGCATCCTCGACTTCTTGCAGCCCGAGAAGCGCTCCTCCTGGGTCAAGAAGACCTCCTCCATCATCGAGGAGATAGAGAGGGGCGGCATCCACTTCGACCCGTGGGACGATATCGCCTCTGTCAAGAGGGAGATACGCATCAGGAGGGGCATCGTCACCAAGAAGGCTAACCGCCTGACGCACTTCATGAAGCTGGCCAAGGAGGCCAAGCTCATCTCCCGTGACGAGGCCGAGGACGAGTACCCCATCCAGGTCACCGCCGCCCCCGCGCCCCCCGCCGTCCCCCCTGGGGGGGCCGACACGCCTCCCCCCGCAGGGGAGGGAGCGCCCATGGGCGATGCCGGGCTGGAGGGGATAGAGGGCCTGCCTACCGATGCCCCCGGGCCTCCGGGCATGGACGACATGGGCATGGGCATGGGGGCCGGCATGCCGCCGCCGATGGGCGGAGGGGGCGGAGGCGGCATGCCGCCCGAGCCCGGCGTCCCGGCCGACCAGCTAGGGGCCGTCCAGCAGGCCATATCGCAGGGGTCCAGCATAGAGAAGCAGCACGAGCTGCTGGAGCTTAAGCGCTACCTCAAGCTGCTGGAGAAGAAGAAGCAGGTCCTTGAGGAGCTGAAGGAGATAAGGGAGAAGCGCCAGGAGGAGGAGGAGCTGTTCTCCCATGTCACCAACAAGGACTACGAGGGGTTCGAGAGGATACAGGTCCTCCCCCCGGAGCAGATGGAGCTTGAGGCCGCGGACGGGATGACGGAAGGCCCTATCGTCTTCTACAAGCCCCTGGAGAAGCAGAAGATGGCGTACCTGGAGGACCCCGAGGTTGACCCCGAGGTCAAGGGCACGCTGGAGCAGGACGGCAAGGTCTCCCTCAACAAGGACCCGTTCAAGGGGAGCTATGTCATCCACTTCCCCCGCAAGAAGTCCGACTACGAGCTGCACGGGCGCTCCATCCTCCAGCGCTGCATAAGGACGGTCATCTACAGGGAGAAGCTGCGGCAGGTGCAGAGCACCCTGGCCAGCCGCAACATGACCCCCAAGACCCTGGTCGTGGCACCGGACATCCCGCCGGCCGAGGTCATGGCGCTGCGTGCCCATATCGACGAGGCAAAGGCGGACCCGGACTACAGCGTCGTGCTCAACTACGAGGCCCGCTGGGACGAGATAGGCTCCGACGGGAGGCTCCTGACCCTGGACGCCGAGTGGCAGCACACCAACTCCGACCTGAGCATCGGCCTGGGGTTCAGCCCCGAGATACTCATCGGCGAGGGGCTGTACTCCGGCAACAAGGTGCAGCTCCAGCTCATCGAGACCTCCTACCTCCAGTTCCGCGACGTCCTGGCGGACATCATCGAGAACCAGATATTCAAGCCCGTGGCGATGAAGAAGGGATTCTACGAGCTGGACAAGTGGGGCAAGCCCAGGTGGATATACCCCAAGGTCTCCTTCTCCAGGCTCGCCCTGCGCGACTCGGGCGACGTCTACGACATGCTGTACAACCTTTACAGCAAGGGCAGCATCCCGGTCAGCATCCTCCTTGAGTTCCTGGAGATTGACCCCGAGGATGCCAAGCGCAGGCTGGAGGAGGACCTCTACACCGTCAACGATGCCAAGTTCACCGAGATGCTGAGCACTGTCTACAACAGCCTCGGCGAGGCGGTAGTGACGAAGTCCGACATCGTCAAGCGCGTGATTAAGGGGCTTCAGTTGGACGAGGTCGAAGAGGAGCCCGAGCAGGGGCCCGAGGGTTCCGGGCAGGGCGTATAGCGCCACCTAGGACATGATAACCAAGCTCAACGCCACAGGCACATGGTGGTCTTCCGACCTCTACGAGGGCAACGCTGCCTTTGCGGATACCGGGGATGCTATCTTCGTGGTCAGCCAGGTCCGCCAGGGAGTCAGCCCCCCGGTCGGGAACACCTTTGCCGTCCTCAGGTCCAACCCTGCCCCCCCGGACCCAGGGCCGGGCTGGTCGTTCACAGAGGTCGCTGCCTATGAGTTCCCAGAGCCCAACAGCTCCTTCGACCCCGTCGTAGCCTACGATGGCAGCAGGTACATACATATCATAGGCACCCAGGACGATGCCAGCGCCGGGGGAGCCGACCTGCTGAAGTTCACCTTCGACACCAGCACCAACGCCCTGTCCGGCCCTGCGGTCCTGGCCACGGCCTCGGCCGTGCGGGAGGGCTATGATGTCGTCCCCCTGGCCTCGGGGGGCTCCTTCGTGGCCGCTTCTGTCGTCAGCCCCACGGCGGTAGGCTCTGTCAGCAACTCCGTGCTGGTCACCAGCATCTCCATATCCCTCAACATCCTGACGGTAGGCACGGACTACGGCTCCCCTCCGGCAGGGGATATCCTCCAGCCGGGCATGGATATCACCTTCTCCTCCCTCCGGCTTGCCACGTTCCTCAACGGGCAGACGGTCACGGTCGCTACCTCTTCCCTGGACAGCTTCACGGCCAGCTTCGTACACCCGGACTACTCCCAGCCCGAGCCCCTGACTGCCAGCGTCCTGGGCATCGGGATATTCCAGAACGAGATGACGGTAGAGACGGACGCGGACCTGGCAGCATGGCAGCAGTGGTGGATAGCCAGCTTCTCCGGGCTCTCCAGCGCCACGTTCCTGAACGGGCTGGCCGTCAACATAGACTCCGTGGGCACGCTGGGCAACTTCACGGGGACCGCTGCCAACAGCTTCCAGGCGGAGTTCGAGTACCCGTCCGGGTCGCCCCCGGACGACTACTGCACGGATACGGCCCCCCCATGGGACATCGCGCACGCCTATTCCTCGGGCGACCTGGCATGGAGCCAGGGGTACCTATGGAGGTCCCTGCACGACAATAACCTGGGCAACTTCCCGCTGCCCGGCTTCTGGTGGGCTAACTACCCCCTGCACCCCGTGCCGGACTCCGGCACTGTCACGGCAGGGGCCCTGGGCGAGTCCGGCTATGCCACATGGCTGCCGGGCAACTCCCTGCTGGGGTTCGAGCTTACAAGCTCTGACACGCTGGTGTCCTTCCCCGCCGTCCTTGCCTCCTCGCCGGGCCGCAGCGGGCCGGTATATGGCTCGGCCTCCGTGTGCCTTGGCTCCTCCGGGGCGCTGGAAGTCTACTTCGAGAGCCACCCCAAGGACGTCAGCTTCACGGACCAGGACTTTACCGTCAGCGAGACGGCAAGCCTGTCCACGTCCTCCCCCTATAGCTCCTGGGGCACCCCGGCCACCCTTACGACCTTCACGGGCAGGTATGCCGACAACAGGCTTACCGTGGCGGCGGCCGGCGAGGCCCGCACCGCCTGCCTGGTCTACTTCACCCAGGACCCCCAGCGCAGCATCCTGACGGGGAACATACTCCTCGGGTACCTCAGCCCCAGCCCCCCCTTCCCCTGGGCATGGCAGGTCAGCCCTGGCCCCGTCCTCGGGGGCTCGGTCACGCAGGCCGTGCTATCCTTCTCCGAGACGCAGGGCACCAGCGTCTCCTACCTCCTCTCCCCTGCCTATGACAGGCGTGGCGCATGGTCGTACTCCGACCTGACCATCCCCCCGTACTGGCAGGACAGCTATGCCGTCAACGACCAGGTCTCGTACCTGGGGCAGGGGCTCACCTGCATATCCCCCGTCAACAGCCGGGGATGGTGGAGCCCCAGGAACTCCTACTATGGCGGGGACGTGGCCGCCGTGGCTGTATACTACTCCGCCAATAGCAACATAACAGGGACCGCCGGGGCGCTGCCTCCCCCCGAGGACCCGGCCGGCTGGGCGCTCCAGGGGGCAGGAGCTACCCCTCCCCCGCCTGACGCCACCGCATGGAGCCCTGCCGCCAGCTATGCGCAGGGCACCACGGTATACGTCCCTGCATACTACCTCTACGGGGGCACGGGCGTCCTCTCCTCCTCCGCCGGGCCGCCGCAGGACCCTGCCCACTGGGCACCCCTCCCCTCACCTCCCCTGGACGTTGCGCACTGGGAGGACTCCCCCGTCTCCTGGCCGCTTATGACGGGGGGGCTTGACTATTCCTCCATGGGCATCCTCGACCCCCGGACCTACGGGGGCCTAAGCCTTACCTGGCTGCGCGGCACCAAGTCTGTCCTGGACGACAGCAGCCTATGGGCGGTAGTGGGAGAGGCCAGTACCCCTACAGGCAGCGATGCCTACTATGCCTCCCATTTCGACGTCCCGCCCCAGGTATACCTCCAGCCGGACAGCGGCACGGTATACCGTGACACGCCCTTCCTCCTGGATGCCAGCCAGACCTATGAGGCATCCGGCAACCCGGTAGGGTTCACCTGGAGCCTTGTGCCCAGCGACCCCAATATCTCCCTTACCCCCATCGGCTCGGGGGACCAGGCCATCCTCCTGGTACAGAGGGCCATCGGCGGGGCGGAGACCCCTGTCAGCGTGGCGGTGGTGGCGGACGACTATGACGACTCCTCCAGCCCCCCTGCCCCTATCCATCCCCCGATGGCGGTCTCCCAGGTAACCTATGACCCCGTGTCGAACACGGCCGTCCTCCAGGTGGACTCCAACGCCACGGTAGCCATGGGGCAGGAGGTGCTTGCCTACGGGCTTGCCGACGCCGCCTTCCTGGACAACGCCATAATCACGGTGACGGGCCTGGCCCCGTCACCCCCCTCCATCTCCGGCACCGTGTCGTTCGCTGTCCCGGGCCTCCAGCCTGTCTCCCCCTACGGCCCCTCGGCCGACACCGGCTATGCCGCCGTGCCGCCGCAGTATGCGGTCATACAGTCCGCCCTGTCCCCGGCATCGGGCCTCCTGATAGCCTATAACGCCCCGCCTGTTATCACCATGCCGGGCATCTCCTCTGCCGCCAGGAACTCCTCTGTCACCCTGGCCCCCCTCATAACGGGGGCCACGGACGTGGACGATGACACTACCTATGCCTGGGCCCAGCTCCAGGGCACCACGGTACAGGCCACCGGGGCCGATACCCCCGTCCTGGCCTTTGAGACCAACGGCGTGAGCGTGGAGGGGGAGAGCCTGGAGTGGGGGCTTACGGTTGACGACGGGGTCAACCCCAGCGCCACGGCCCTTATCACCATATCCGTGCCCTCTTACCTCGACTGGTCCCCGCCTATACCAGGGGACTCCCTGCGGCTCAGCCGGGCAGCGTGGCCAGGCGCTATCTCGGACAGGAACACCGCCCAGTCCGACAGCCCTCCCCTTGAGTGGGGCTCCCTGGACGTGTCCTATATCTACACCGACCTGGCATGGGCCAAGAGAGTGTCCATACTCCAGACCCTCAGCCCCCCGGCATACGGCAACGACCGCTATGTCATCATATCGCCCTACTCTGTCCTGGTCTATATGCCAGGGCAGCCCTATACCCTGCTCAGGAGGCTCCTGCCCCCTGCCCCCGACTCCTCGCCCCCGCAGCCGCCGCCCACGGTGCTGGACGCCGTGCATACGGAGACCGACTATACCCTTGTCCTGTCGGGCAGCGGGCTGCTCTACAGCTTCTCCTCCGCCCCCCTGCTGAACACGGACAACCCCGACACCACCATCGACCTGTCTGCCCTGTCCGAGCTTGGCTTCACGAGGATATTCTCTACCATCAGCTTTGCAGGCAGCCGTGTCCTGGCCCTCTCCGGCCCCCAGGGGTGCCTGCTCCTTCAGGTTGACAGCACTACCCTTGAGGTCCAGGCCATGCTGGAGGTGACCACGGGGTCGAAGCTCCTCTACGGGGCCGACAACGTGCAGTTCGTACGCCTTGCCAGCGTGGAGAACCTGCGCACCGGCCAGGTGTTCCTCGGCACCGTGGACACCAACGGGTATACCTACGAGACCCTCATAGACCTCTCCCAGGGCAGGATTATAGGCACATGGGACAGGTCCCAGCTTGTCAACCAGCGCGTCACCAGCGGGGAGGTCCTGTTCCAGGCCGCCTCCTCCTACTCTGGCAGTCCTGTGCCGCCCACGCTCTCCCCTGCCGTCAACAAGGGGCCCAACCCCCTCCAGCCCAACCTTGAGCTAGTCCAGCTCACATGGGCACAGGTGCGCCCGGACCTGTGCAGCGGCTACGTGGTGGAGGTCTCCCTGGACGGGGGGGCTACCTGGCCGTCCGCCTACACGGTCAGCAGCGGCTCTATCGAGAGCCTGACCATAAGCCTTGCCAGGGGGAGCACCGTCCCTATCGGCTACACCTTCCGCGTGCAGGCCGGCTCCGAGGACGGCACCTCCGGCTTCTCCAACACAGAGAGTATCCTGCTCTAGCAAGGACTAGGACTACCAGACCCCTAGGTGTGGGGCAGGAATGCCCCTAGTGAAGCAAATCTTAGCATAGTGGAGTATACCCATGCCTACACCTACGGACATACGCAAGAAGGCCCTTGCCCTGCAAGGCAGGATAAGAGCCAACCGCAAGACCCCCGCCGACCCCAACCCTGGCGGCGAGCCCCTCTCTGTCCTCCTCGACTCCATATCCCCCCCTGAGCCGCCCACGGACCCCTGCCCTGAGGAGGTCATCGGCCTCCTCTCGCACTCGACCTCCAGGCCCAAGGGACCTATCGAGAAGGCCCTGGACATCGCCCTGGAGACGATGGAGGACAGGCAGAGGCAGGGGGGCCCTCCCTCCCCCATATGCCGGACGGAGGATGCCGCCAGGAAGCTGACCGAGAGGCTGGCGTCCACCCCCCAGAGGACCCTGTACGGGATGGGCAAGGACCTAATCGTTGCCAGGCTCAAGTCCATGCAGGGGAGGATACTGACCATCGTGGACGCATCCTTCCAGGACCCAGAGCAGAGGAAGGCCGTCAAGACCCTGGTCAGCAAGGAGTTCCGCCTGGAGATGGGCAGGGTGTCCGACTTCTTCGGGGACGACGAGGGGTACGAGGACTAAGTATTATCCGGTAGGTATGATAAAGAAGGCCAGCCTTTCCTCCCTGGTAGAGATGGCGGAGACCCTCAGCGCCGAGGACCCCGGCTCTGCCTGCGCCTACATGGCGGTACAGGTGTCCCCAGGCAGGGTGCCTGCCTTCTACAGGTCCAGCCCCCTGGGATTCGTGCAGTCCAAGGGGTTCGACCCTGACGGCATCAGGCACTTCGTGTCCCTGGGGCACCTCAACAACTGCCTCTCCGCCTCGGCGGACAGCCTCGACCTGCTGGTGGACAGCAGCGGCATGGTGTGCATAGAGTCGGTGGACGGCCCCTACAGGAACTTCATGCATGTCCATACGGTGCGCGAGGCGTCCTCGGGGGCCAAGTACCACAGCATAGGCAACCCCGCCGCAGAGCGGCTGGACCCCTCAGCCCTCTCCGGCATAAGCGTAGCCCTCCCCAAGGAGCTGTCCATGGCGCAGCAGCCGTCCCTTTTTGACGGCAGGCTGTGCATAGGGACCAGGGGCGGGCTGGTAAGGTACAGGGTCCCGTCCCTGTCCGGCGTAGGGCTCAACCCCTGCCGCTCCTTCCTCAGGTTCGCCTGCGGTGGCAAGGCAGACTCCCTCACCATCAGCGGGAACGGTTACTGGATATGCCAGAAGGGGGGGATGGTTAGCTGCATATCCTCCCACCGCTTCCAGGACTCCATGCGGCAGGCATTCGAGTCCCCCGGCACCCTGCTGGCCACCGTGGACGCCTTCCGCCTGGTAGAGGCCATGGGCAGCGCCCTCAAGATATGCGGCAGGAACAGCAGCCCGGACAAGACCGGGAAGATGTACCTGGGGCAGGACGGGATTACATGCCGTGACACGTTCGGCAACGAGGCCGCCTTCAGCCTGGGGCCACAGCAGCAGCCATGGGCCAGGTTCGGCATCATGGGCTATGCCGCCGAGCTTGCCGTGTTCTTCCTCCGGCAGGCCCAGGACAAGGATGCGACCATAGAGTCCGCCGAGCCCGCCATGGCGGGGCTTCCCCCCGCCCGGCGCATCTCCAGGGGACCTTTCGAGGTAGATTTTCGTATCCTTCCGTAACTTTTTGAACTATCTAAACCACTTAGTGGAGGATAGTTCAAATGTTCGTTTATGCTATTGTCAATCGAGAGAACCAGAAAGTTTATATCGGAAAGACCACTGCTTTCGACTTGAAGGTTTACCTTCGTCAGAAAGTATGGTCAGCTTTATCAGGAAGATATAAAGGACGCTCCCACCTTTTTGCAGCAATGCGAAAATATCATTCTGACGTCTGGTCTATTCAGCCGATTATCTCCTGTCTTACTACTGACTGGCAACTTTGCCTGTGGGAGAGGGCTTTGATATATGCTTTTGGCTCTACTAATCCTGAGGTAGGGTACAACATTTGCCTTGGGGGAGAAGGAAGAAAAGATAGAGGATGGCATCATACAGAAGAAACTCGCATTAAAATGAGCAAAACTCATAGTATGATGCGGGCTGAAAAGGCCAAAATAGCAAAAGAATCATGGTTAAACCCTAAAACTCGCACTAAGAGGGTTAAAGCCATCAGAAAATCTATGGCTAACCCAGTTACTCTTTCTAATAAGTCAAAGGCTAGTAAAAAGCTGTGGTCCGATTCTATATTCCATGCCAAGCAAGTTGAAGCCATCCATGCTCCCCAACCCCATGCTAAAATGATAGCTTCTTTGAAAAAACTATGGGCTGACCCCTTGCGTCGTATTAGGCATTCCAAGATAACCAAACAGGGCATGGCTAGACCGGAGGTCCGAGCTAAAATCTCTGCGGCCCGCAAAAGGAGACCTCAGGGACACGGTATTGAGGGTTATAAGGGTCATCAGGGGCCACAGGGCCCGAGACGGAGGAATGGAATGACGAAGCTAATCAAGGTCTGGAAGTACGGTCCGGTAGAGACCCGTAAGATTGCCGACTACCTCAACGCCGCAACCCTAGGGGGGGATAAGGTCTTCGGGGTCTACCCGTCCGCCACCACGTCGGGAAGCCTGGACGTGCTTACCTACCACGAGAAGAGGGTGCCCGTAGGCAAGCCAGCGCCGGCCGATGCCCCCCAGGGCTAAGCGGGGCAGGTGATGGACCAGGCTATATCATCCCGCCTTCTCTCCTTCCGCTCCGGGGCGGGCCGCCTCAGGCAGCAGCTAGAGTACGAGAGCGCCAACGCGGAGCGCCTCCGGGACAAGGTCAGGCGCATCGAGGGGGAGAAGGCGGACCTCCAGAAGGCCCTGGCGCTTATCGACAGGTGCATCGAGCTGGTCAGTGCCACCGGGATAGGCAAGATTGAGTCCATAGTCACCGGGGGGCTACAGCAGGTCTTCAAGGACGACAAGGAGCCTATCTCCTTCCTGGTAGAGAAGAGGGAGACTGCCCGAGGCTACAGCTACCGCCTCTTGTGCAGGCAGGGGGTGACTGTCGGCAGCCCCATGGCGGCCTTCGGCGGGGGGGTCCAGAACCTCTGTGCCTTCCTGCTCAGGGTCATCATGATAAAGAGGTTCAAGCTCGCCAAGGTCATCGTCCTGGACGAGTCGTTCAACAACGTCAACGGGGCCAGGAATCAGCGCAGGCTCTCGGAGATGCTCCGTACCCTGGCAGACGACTTCGGCTTTACCATCCTGGCCATCACGGGGCAGAAGCGCCTGGCCGCGGCCGCCGACAATATATACGAGGTGGATACAGGCGGGCCTACCCCCGCCCTGCGGCTCAGGACATACGAGGGGATGAGCGATGACGGGGAGGAGGGGGCATGAACGGCCAGATAGCAGTCCGGCTGAGCATGATGGGGTCCAATGCCTATGATGGGCAGTGGACGGAGGTGCAGTCGTTCGAGGAGCTTTTCGGGTACCGCTACTGGAAGGTGCCCTTCAGCAGGCCCCTTCTCCTGGAGCTTGGCAGCCTCAGCAGGCTATGGAGGGAAGCGAGCAGTCCCCCCCTAAGGGGCAAGCCAAGGAGATGAGCCAGGGCCATGAATCAGGTAAGGCTCAAGTCGGCCGAAGAGGTACTGTCCCGCCTACAGGAGCTTATCCGCCGGTACCGCCGCCGCTACCTCCAGCGCAACCTGCGCCCCTGCCCCTATAACTGCAAGCATGCCAAGGTCGTAGGGCGGGAGATAGTGGGGTGCCTGAGGTGCGGCTCCCGCAACCCGGAGTTCTGCAAGGACCCTGCCGTATTCTCCCCAGCGTTCTCCAAGCAGGAGCTAGCGGACGAGTTCAACCGGGGGCTGCGCAACCCCCAGGTCCTCCTCCGGGAGTACCGCGACCTGGTGGCCCTCCTCTGGGCGGTAGGGTACTTCGACAGGCCGGAGGCGGTGCCGGAGCATATCATCCAGTCCAAGGCGGGAGGCAGGCAATGACCCTCAGGCAGGCAGTCAGGACAGTCCTCCCCTACCTCTATACCGAGGCAGGATACCCCAACTATCCCACCTACTTCAAGGACAACTGGTGCTGGCACCAGCTATCGGCAGGGGGTACCGAGTGCTATGATATCACCTACGGGCAGCTAAAGGCGGCCGTGGCCGCCTTCCAGAGGTACCTGAAGCCGATAAAGAGGAAGAAGAAGCCGGTCCTGGTGCCGCCCTTCAGCGAGGAGGAAGGCAGGAGGCTGGCCGCCCTGCCCTTTGACAGGGAGAGCCATACCCATGCCAACGGCAAGAAGGCCCCGTACCCTATCCTCCTGTGCAGTATTTGCTCTCCCTGGGACCCTAGGCATGACATGACGTGCAGGCTGTGGGAAGAGACACTGGCATCCGAGGAGATAAAAGGAGAGTAGCACAATGGCAGAGGTATTCACCTATGTAAACGCCGAGATGCAGCAGATGT
>Ga0187891_1001231_pt1 | contig 22503 bp, 10 predicted proteins | sample June2016WEW_21_4_FD_132990 | JGI IMG/M metagenome (GOLD analysis project Ga0187891, IMG submission 132990) | Peatland microbial communities from SPRUCE experiment site at the Marcell Experimental Forest, Minnesota, USA - June2016WEW_21_40 | ecosystem: Environmental > Terrestrial > Soil >... | reverse complement strand
GTGTGCATCCTGTCGCTCTGTTCCAGCTACGGCGAATATGGATCGCGGGGACTTGCCTTCATCCTGGACCGTAATCGGGTCAACGTCGCAATATCTCGCGCCAAATGCCTGGCAATCGTTGTTGGTGATCCGCGCATCGGGAGCGCCGCTGCTGGCTCAATTGCCGAGATGATGCTCGTTAATCTGTTCTGTAAACTTGTGAGTGCATAGTCTTGGGAAGTGACTGCTCACCATGGCCCACCGCGCAGCCAAAGACACCACAGCGGTCCGCCACGCTTTAGGACTGGGTGTGGTACACCCAGAGATCGGGCGAACCTGAGATAAGGCAGAGCGTTGAATGGCTCATAGGGAACTCCGAAGAATGGTTGAGGAATTGATGGAATGGAAACAGAGCAAGCGGGCAACGCGGTTGATCAACCCATAAAGAAGGAGCACGCTGCGATGGGGGAGACCGAAAGCGCTGCCGGGTTCACTGAACCCCCGTCAGTCTCCTATTCCCTGAATCACCCATAAAAACCGACACTAAGCAACGTTTCCGTGTGCCATACATGTGCCACATTCTTCGTGGAAGGTGGATTATGCCCCGCGAGACCGGCCAGATCTTTCGCCACGGATCCAGTTCATGGCCGGTTTGCATCTCAATTGCTCATCTTGGTCGGACGACAAGAGAGTACTCGTTCGTGCCGATTTATTCTCCCGCGGGGAAAACACTCATGGGGCACTGAAATTCCTTGATCAATAACACCGCCCGCAAATCCCGATAAAGCCGACATCTGCTGCACTTTGCGTGCGAGTTGTGTGTCCAATTCTGGACTGGAGTGTTCTGTGACCCGAAAAGCGGGCCAGATTATTACGGATGGACAGATTCGCAGACGCTAGGGTGTTTGCGCATACCTATCCTTTCTCTTCGTAAGCACCTTTACTAGGGTAACCTCCCGGACATCGACGATATTCAGTTTGCGCATGTCAGCCGGCTCGTCGTTCCGAAAAAGGGCAAATGGATACGCGTCCGGCCGCCGGGACTGGACGACGACGGTCACAGCAAATCGCCGTAGCCGCCGAGAGCCATCAGGCGCTTCACTTCGCCTTTGAACTCGGACGGGTGTTCGTGGTTGGGATCTGCGTCGAAGCCGTGCGCATGCATATTGGCGTCGATCGTCGTGTTTTTGATCACACGCCCGATTCTCAGAGCGAATGGATAAAATCCTCCGCCGATTGAATGACATAGCTAGAATGGATCTATCTGATGGTTGCCAGCAGGGCTCGAAAACGCGATGCACATGCAACGTTCGCCGGATTTGTCTTTCAGGTGAACGTAACGATCCTTCGCTGGCTTCATCTCCAGTCAGGGCAGCATCTTGAGCTCGAAGCAGGCGAAGACATCGATCTGATCCAGGCTGCGGCCGCTAAGGGGCTCGAAGGCGCCCACCTTTTAGAGCAGGTAAAGCAGCTTCGCGGGAAGCGTCTGACTCTCCGGAGCACCGATGCGCTCGAAGCGATTGCCAACTTCTGCCAACATCGCAGCTCTAGGCCCGGAGAAAAACTGTCCTTCCGGTTTCTGTCCACCACATCGCCCAGCAAAGAGCGCCAGTGGAACGGTCGTGACAACGGCATTGTGACCTGGGAGAAGGTTCGCAACGGAAAGATACTGGCGGACGAGCGGAAGTCTGCGATCAGCGAGATCAAAGCCTTCCTCAAGAGCTGCGCCGCCAAAGTGCCGAAGGCCGTGCGCAAACCGTTCGTCGAAGTCGTCTCGGGCGATGACGATCAGTTCGCCGAGGTGGTCGATACCTTTGAATGGGCCATGGGGTCGGGCGACCACAAGGAGATTCAGGCTGAGATCCTTCAGGCTCTCGAAAAGTCCCACCTCTCCCAAAGCCAGGGAGGGTCGAGCAGGGTCTACCGGGACTTGTTCGCATTCGTGTTCCATCTGCTCTCAGAGCCGGGTCCGAAGACGTTGACACAGGAGCTCTTATCCAGTGAGAGCGAGATCCGGGTGACCGAAGAGGAGTTGCTTGCCGCGTCTCGATTCCGCGACTGGATCGATAGAGTCGATGCGACGCTTGCCCGTCATGATCGGGAGATCAAAGAGCTCCAGCAGCATTTACCGGTCGAACGGGCCAAGACTTTCTACGAGCCAAAGACCTCAGCCGAGTACACGAGCAGGAACAGCCCTCTCTTCGACTTTGACCAGATGCTTCGCGGCAGGCGCACCAGGGTCGCCGAGCTGGATGCATTTCTGAATGACCCGCTGCAGAAGATTGCCATTCTGCCTGGAAGGGGCGGCATCGGCAAAACCAAGCTGATGCGCGCCTGGTCGGAGAAAGCGACCGGTTGGCAGATCCTCTGGGCGAGCCAGCACGGAGTGTGGCACGAGGGCAGCATCAACGAGATTCCGTCAACCAACACGCTGCTCATCGTGGATGACGCTCATCTGTACGATGATCTCGGTAAGATTGTGAGCGCCGTGAGCGCCTGGACCGGCACGGGACAACTCAAGCTGCTCATCGGCACACGGCCAAGCGGAGTAGCCCCTATTGACGGTATCCTCGCGCGGCTGGCAAACAGCGCCACTGTGGTCCGCTTCAAGAAGCTTCCCAAGATCAGCATGCGCGCGACCATCGAGCTTGCGAAGGAAGTCCTCGGCCCGAACCACCAGAGCCAGGCGGAGAGGCTCGCCGAAGTATCCAAAGATACTCCGCTGATCACTGTCGTCGGAGGCAAGCTGATCGCCCTCGGCGAGATCATTCCGGATCTGCTACTCAACCATGAAGAATTCCGGTCGGAGGTATTCGACAAGTTTCTTGAGGAGAGGACCGGCGAACTTCCATCCAGCGGAAAGCAGAATAGCGTTTTGCTGGGCCTGATTGCGGCATTACAACCTGTCGATCCCGACAAGGACGACTTCATTGCAAAGGCTTCGGTCTTTCTCTCTCTCCGGCCTGACCAGGTACACGACGGCCTCGATTTCCTGGAAGGCCGGGAGGTTCTCATTCGGGTTGGAGGCAAGCTTCGCATCGTTCCCGACCTCTTCGCGGATTACTTGCTGGAACTGGCTTCCATTTATCCGGATGGTAGACCGAAAGGCTACGCAGATTCAGTCTTCGCGCTCTTTGAATCGACCCACCTCGTCAACCTGTTGCGGAACTTTGGGGAACTGGAATGGCGATTCACGCGGGATGGCAAAGACTCCCGGCTCATGAATGGGATCTGGTCTCTGATCTTGAAGCGGTTCCAGGGGCAGGATGCCGCCGATCGCCGGCATTTACTCCGAACCGCGCAACAAGTAGCGGTATTCCAACCAGCTCACGTCCATAAGCTGATCAAGGTCGCGATGGACGAGCCCGCCGTGTCGATGAAAAAGTTCGGTCTCTTCCGTACGACTCAGGAGCATATCCTCGCCCAGCTTCCCGCCTTGCTCGGGGTCACGGTCTACACCGACAAGGTCTCGGCGGATGCTTTCGCCAGGCTCTGGGCGCTGTCCCATCACGATTCCACCAATGTGAACGGGCCTGCCCAACGGACCCTCAAGGCCGCCATCGGGTATGAGAAAAACAAATACACGTTCTACAACGAGCGCTTCCTTGGATTCGTCGAAAAGCTATCGGAATCAGCCAGGTCGTATGATGGTGACTTCACGCCACTTGATCTGGTGACACAGCTCCTGGTACGCGAGTACGAGATCTCGGAGTGGAGGAACGGCTCTTTCATGTACACGAGAGCCCCTGTGCCTTACGAGATGACGAAACGCCTGCGCGAGCGGGCTCTCCGCGTCATCGACCGCGCCACCTACTCGACTGATGTGCGAACTGCCGTATCTGCCGTGCGCTCCTTCATGTCCGTCCTCGGTGTCTTCGAGCCCACCTTCCGCCCGACAGGCATCACTCCGGAGGAGCAAGATTGGCAGGACGGGGAGCGGCTGGCTGCTCTGGCCATGATCCGGCACAGGCTCAGTGACGGTAATTTGTCTCTGCCTCTGGTCTGGAAGATTCACAGAATTCTTCGAGCAATCGAACAGAGTCAGCAACAGTCGGCAAAAGTACGGGCTGAGGCGACTGCACTTCACGCAGCTCTGCCTCTCCCCGACCACTTTGATTTGTTTGACATCCTCTGCACCAACGAATATGAGGACGCCGAAGGCGATATGCCTTCGCAGCAGCGGCGCGATCGCCAGGGGGCAGCGATTGCCGCCCTGCAGGAGAGATTTCCCACCGGAGAAGATCAGGTCGAAGCGCTCGAACAGGTGTTCAATGAGATATTCGCCTCAGGCATCTCCCTCAAGTCCGGGGATTCGGTCGTGACCCAGATGTGCCGGTCAAGAGTTTTCCTCGAGGCGTTCTCCGAGTACGCGTTGAAGCACCCGAAGTCGACCGCTGCCGCAAGCGTGGGAATCACGATCGACGCGTGGCGGCGCCTCGACCGCGCCGAGTTCGCCCGGTATGGCGGCCTCTTCGCACGGTCGGAGAGCATCCGTATCGCCGCATCCGTCGCGTCGGGCGTATCTCAGGGCCCCTGGGAACAGTTGCTCACTCATGATGATCTGGAGATTCTCACGATTCTCGCAGGTCGTAGTGAACCCGCAGTGCTCCACTCGACCATTTATGGCTTGAAGAGGCTGACCAAGGTACCCACGTTTAGACCGGCTGCACTCGACCTGATCGCAGGGTTGAAGATCAACGGGAATCAGGGCCTCGCGCAGGAATACATGGAGATCTTTGGCCACCATGGTTTGTCAGGCGCGATGCTGGCGCCCACCCATGTAGAGAAGATCTTCACCAACCTAGTCGAGGTGGAGGAACTGAGGGACCACTCTATTGATGGCCTCTTGACCAGCGTCTGCGGCGTCGCTCCCAAGGCGATTGTGTCGTTTTTCGAGGCGCGTATCGCTCACGCAATCGCTTTGGAGCAACAAGGCGTAGACAACGACTACGAAACGATCCCGAATAATACCTCATGGTCGGTATTCAGAGCTGCCCAGCACAGCAAAGACTATAGCGACGCTCTGACGGCGTTCGTCGATCTGATGAAACGCTACCCGCGCTACGAGTATCAGCTCTCCGTTATCTTCTGGCGCATGGCAGACATTTGGCCGTCTCAGGAGGAAACGGGCACGGCAATCTTTGCGGCACTGGATCCTCTGCTTCACACTTCCGAGTCCGAGGATGCCCTCGTCGTCGTCCGATCGCTGAATGATGCACCGCTGGGGCTGGCCCTTCACCATCCGATGTTTGCCCTCCACGTTCTTTGGTCCTGTGCTGATCTTGGCGAAGAGATGAAAAACGCCGCGATGAATCGCCTCGTCAGCAATTGCTTTGCATCCGGTGGTGTCAGTGCTGTGCAGCCAGGAGTACCCATTATGGTGCGCTCTGGACTTGCTGAGCCCTGGCAGAAGACAGTGACCGAGTTGCTCTCGCACTGTGAGCCTGGTAGCTTGGCCTTCGAACTCTTCAGCAGAATTTCGGGCACTCAGCCCGTCTATCATACGTTGGATTTACCCGATCCCTCAGAGGAAACTGATGAGCCCGAAGAGGAATGACACCACAGGGCATGGAGCAGAGCCGGGGCAACATTCATAGATGGCGAACGGAGAGACAAAGATGACAATGGCTGCCGCAGACGCGAAAAAGGTAATGACGGACGCCCACAACCGAATCGTCCACTTCCATAACGAGCGGGACCAGGCAGCCGCTGCTCGTCGACCGAAGGACTTCGTGCTCTATCACTACACCACGGCCGATGGGTTAAAGGGCATCGTCGAGAACGACGAACTCTGGGCGACTTCGGCCTACTATCTGAATGATTCAACTGAGATCATGTATGGATATCAGCTCATCGACGAGGCTCTGGAAGTGTGGCGAAAAAAAACGAATCCACGGGAAGACTCTATGGCCGGCGGACTGGTGTATACGCTGCAAAGACAATTTGGCCACGACTACCTCAAACGCAACATCATCACCCCGATCTATCTCACCTGTTTCTGTGAAGAAGACAATCTCCTCAGCCAATGGCGCGCCTACGGCCAGTCGGGCGGATATAGCGTCGGCTTCCGCGTTCTATCGGAAGGGATTGTCTATGGCTTAAAGGCGGAACCCAGCGTTTACAGCGCCCGTTGCGTCAAGGTGGAGTACGACCGCGGAGAGCAACTCCGCCGCATAGTCGAGATCCTTGATTTCCTGGTGCCGATCACGGACGACCCGCAGGTGACTGAGGCGATTCGAAGTCTCGACAACCTCTCTTCCTTCGGTTTTGGGTGGCTCTCCGGAACGATCTCGGAGATCCTGATGGATGAAAGCGTAGCGTTCAAGAACCCGGCCTTCGCGGTTGAGAAGGAGTGGAGACTGGTGGTCCGTAGCCGTGAACTGCTGAAGCAAGGCACCGATGATGGCGATCACACCAAACTGCCGATCCGCTTTCGAGCCGCCAGAGGACAACTCACACCCTACGTGAGACTGATTCCGTCGGGGACTGCCTTTCCGGTAACCGGCGATGGCAAGAAGCTACCGATCGAGAGCGTCCATTGCGGTCCGGTAGGCGATCGAGTCTCGACGTGGATGGCCGTCCGCATGCTGCTCGATCGTTACGACTACCAAGCGGCACGGATTCATCGCTCGGAGATTCCGCTCGCATTCTGACGATGTCTGTTTCAGCAGTCTTTCGGCGGGAGATCTTTCAATGGCGATCGGTCAAGAAGCCCCTGACAGAACATCAGGATGCCGCCTGCCGCAGCCACATGAGCGGCATAGGAACGACTAGGCTTTAAGTTTCCGCCCATCAGAGCACAGGGGGTGGATGGTCAGAAATGCGCAGGTGTGCTGATCCGGCATCAGCCGCCCCACAATGTCCGATTGCGAGTTTCGCCATCTTGCGCGTGGGCTGGTGTGCAACCAGTGTGCCGAAAGCACTGAGCAAGTCCCTCATTTCGCATTCCAGCCCACGAGAACACCAAATTCTCAAGGACCAGGCAGGATTGCCCGGCATGGATTTGGCGCCCGAGTCGATCCGCGACACCTCAGACGATCTCATGGTGGCACGCTGATCGCAGCCGGGCCGATCCCTTCTCGCTATTGCACCAGAAGTGGACGGCCTGAATGTTGTCTGGGTGGTCGTCCCTCCATGCTCCGCCCATATTTTTGGGATGGATGTGGTCGGGGACCACGTCGCCATAGTCGGTGAACTTTTCCTTGCAGAGGGCGCAGATGCCCTTCTGGTCGACGATCTTCCGGTCGAGGAGCTTCCGCATCTCGCCGTTCGAGCGAAGTTCCCGGTATCCCCGGGGATGGTGAGGGTCCTCGACTCGCCGGACGCCCATCTGGCGCCGACGCTTTTCTCGTGGGATTGCCTCTCTTCCGCAGCAGAAGTGGGAGCGGTGGATCGGGCATCCGCGCCTTCAGGCAATCGACTAGGAGATGCGGGACGGGTTCAAGTAATCGGAATCTGGGGAAGCCTGCGGCTTCGCAAATCCGGCGTATATTATTGATGCGTAGTTGTTTATCTCCATTGAGACCCTTGCTAGGTAGTCTGTTGCTGCGTCCGTAATGACCGCTTTGGCCGCCGAAGGCCATCAAACAAGCAAATTGGTCTTGGGACAAAAAGGCCGGATTATGAGTCCAGCAATCCACTAAGTCGCTAGACTAGAGGAAAATGGAGAGGTCACCGAATCAGGTACATCTGGAAAAATGCCAAGCCAAATGCTCCAATATCCGCGCGTTGGCATGCTCGCCACGATTCGCAATCGACGGGGAATGATCTCCTCTGTGGACGCCTTTTCCTCCGATTCAACAGGTGGCCAGCTACACCTCGTGACAATTGAGTACACGGATGCAGATGGTGTGTCCGAGGACACGGTTCTCTGGGAACGCGAATACGGGCGGGACTTGTTGGAACCGAATGCATTGCCGAGGGTAGATGCGGACCCGGCCATGGAGCCGCGAGAGTTTGACGCAATCGTCAGGGCCGCACGTTGGTCGGCGCTTAGCCCGTTCTTGCATCCAGACGGTTCCGGTCGGTCCCCCGAAATGTCGGTTTCCGCACCATTTTTCGGTGCGGTCCAGGTGGATGATTTCCAACTGGTCCCACTTCTCAAGGCATTACAGATGCCTCGGGTCTCGTTGTTGATCGCCGATGACGTTGGCCTCGGAAAGACGATCGAAGCTGGTTTAATACTGACTGAACTGCTCATCCGTCGCCGAGTGCGCCGCGTATTGATTCTGACCCCTGCCTCGCTCAGTCAGCAATGGCAACGGGAGATGAAGACCAAGTTTGCTCTCAACTTCGATCTGATCGATCGGGCAGAAACCCATGCGCTCCAACGGCGAATCGGACTTGATGCCAATCCATGGCGAACTTACCCGCGCGTCATTGCTTCCTACTATTATCTTCGGCAGCCGGACATCCTCCAGCAGTTCCTCGCGACGTGCCATACACCGGACCCCGCAAGTGGCGGACCCAAGGCACAACTTCCGTGGGATCTGCTGATCGTCGATGAGGCACATAATCTTTTGCCATCCCCCTTCGGCGAAGACAATCAGCTCGTAAAAGCACTCCGTGAAATTAGCCCTCTGTTTGAGCACAAGCTATTCTTGACTGCGACTCCGCACAATGGCCATACGCGAAGCTTCTCCGGGCTTCTGGAGATTCTCGATCCTGTTCGCTTTACGCAGACCAGCGAATTCAAGGACTCCGAACGAGAACGAGTTCAGCAGGTATTGGTTCGCCGTTTGAAAAGCGAGATCAATAAGCTTGATGCAGAGAACGATAGGCCAAGTCGTTTCCCACAGCGATTCCTTGATTCAAAACCACTCTTTCTTTCCAAGGAGGAGCGAGCTCTCTCACATGCCGTTGAGGAGTTCCGCAAAAAGGTTAAGTCCATCATTGCGGCTTCAAAAATTGAGCAATTAGCCGGCAGTTTTGCTATCGAGATTCTGTCGAAGCGATTACTTTCCTCGCCTTTCACTTTTGCGGAGTCTTGGTACCGCTTCCGAGACGGTGCGGAAGGGGAACCAACCGACTCCGCTGCCGTTCGAGCTGCCCAGCGATCTCTGGAGGAGGACCTCGACGATGACGGTGAGATTGAGAGTCGTGCCCATCATGCGGCAAGAACAGTGGGGGCTTGGCTAAAACCGATTTTACCGAACCTAGACGTCGAGGTTGAAGACATTGACCGCGCACTGGAGCGTCTTGGTCTGACGCGGCATGGTGAGTCTCTGAGCATTCCGAACCAGGATTCGCGATTCGCACGCCTCATGGAGGTCATCGGCCAGCATTTGCTCATCAAGAAAGAGCGAAGGGACGCCAAGAACTGGCGTCCCGATGAGCGCCTCATCATTTTCACTGAGTACAAAACCACGCTCGACTACCTTCACGGCCGCCTCAAGCACGAGTTTGCCGAAAGCAATGAAGAGCGCATTCGTGTCCTTTACGGTGGCCGGACCCTGGCAGGTCAGCTAAACCGGGGCGAGGTAATTGAAGCATTCAACAATCCTGACGACCCAATCCGCATATTGATTGCTACAGACGTTGCTTCTGAGGGACTAAATCTTCAGGAAACTGCCAGGCTGGTCTTCCACTTTGACATCCCATGGAATCCATCGCGGCTCGAACAGCGTAATGGTCGTCTTGATCGCCACGGACAGGCACGGGACGTGACAGTCTTTCACTTCACAAGTGAAGACGATGCCGATCTTAAGTTCATTGGCAAAGTCGTTCAGAAGGTTCATGAGATTCGCGACGACCTCGGGTCCATGGGCGAAGTCTTCGACGCCGCATTCGAGCGCCGGTTCCAAGACCAGGAAGACACAGATTCCCTCATCGAAGGCATGGAGCACGATGTCGACAAGATGAAGGGCAGAGCCGCAATTCCTCATGTACGCCAGGAAGTAAACGGGGAAGCTTACGCAAAGCACTTAGAAGAGTTTTCGCGTCACATCGACCTAAGCCCGGCAACACTTCGCGATACCCTCGAAGTTGCCATGGGGGCCGGCTTTGGTTACCCGCGGTTGGACGGTCCAGACGCAAAAGGCCGCATGAGCTTGTCCCAGCCCATACCTTTGAAGTGGCAGTCATTGATTGACGACACTCTTCGGTTGGAACGAAAGGGCTCCCTTGGTCCGTTACCGAATCTTGTGTTCGATCCTCTGTACTTTGTGGATACATCAAAGGAAAGAGCGGTGTTCAGGCCGAAGCCCGACACAACACTTCTGCATTTGGGCCATCCGGTTTTCCATTACGCTCTCTCCACTCTTGCACGCCTGCGCTTTCCTGGCGCTGGGTCAAGAGCTGGCGAACACAAGGCAAGCCGCTGGATCGTTCGAACCGGCGCGGTTCCAGCCGGAGCCGCTGCGCTCGTACTCCTTACCGTTGAAGAACTCGCTATCAACGAACTGCGCGAACCCTTCCATCACTGGACCAGAACTTATCGAATTCCGATTAGCGGCGGCGAACTCGGGTCTCCGCTTCCCTATGAACCGCCGGCAAATGATGGTACTCAGAACGCGGGCGGAGTCATTGCCGCTCGTCAGCTTTGGGAGGACCTCGAGCCCGAATTGCGTCAATTCGTTCAGGACCGCGCTACAGAACTCACTGAAGCACTCCGCGATCGAATGAAAGAGACGGGCAAGGCCGCAATTGAGGAGGAGAAGGACAGGTTTCGTCAGCGGCTCAAGGAAGTCGAAAGAGCGATGAGCGAGAACACGGTCATCAAACTCCAGCGCGAACGGGATGATTTGGTTGCTGACATGCGGCAACTCTCGCTCATCGATATCGACCGCCGCGCCCAGGAAGATAGGCTGCGTGATCTGGAGGCTGAACTCCAGCGCCGTTCGTTCCATTTCAAGGATCTTCTCGATCAGTTAAAGGCTGACCAAGAAAGAGTCGTAGCCAACGTGTTGCCGATGCGCTATCAGCTCCGGCAGAGCGCACAGGTTTTCCCTGTCGCCATTGAGATCAGATTACCCGAGGCCGCGAAATGACCACTAACAACGATCCGCTCACTCAGTACAGCTGGTGGTCGAGCCTCAAGCATGGCGGAATGCTGATTTCTCCTGCTCGCTTGGCAAACTACTTTCCCCCAGAGCGTCCGAACATCCCTCGCTACTTGGCGGATCGACTGCGTACCGCAGTTCAGGCACAGCAGGATTCTGACTCGGAAAAAGTACAACCCACTCTTTTAGATACAGTCCTCGAAGATATTCTCGGGCTCAAGGCCGATCAGTGGGCAAAGGCCGCCGGCGTCAGTTCAAACTGGAGCCAGCGGTTGATTACCGGCGAGAACCTTCGTCCTCGGAGGCTTTGGCAAGGGCCGCACAGCGCCGTACTACCGCTGTTCACCGACGAAGTGAAACAGATTGGAGTCGGCACCGGGCGGCGAAGTGTTGCGAAGGTCGTCGAGTGGCTGCGCAAGAGCCAGCAAAAGATTGGGCTGCTCACCAATGGTTCCCAGTGGCGCCTCATTCATGCCGGACCTGACTACGAAGCGTGGTGTGAATGGGAAATCGGCCTCTGGTTTGAGGAAGGCGCACCCAGCGGCCAAGTGGACGCTCTGATCCACCTGCTGAATCCCGATTCACTTAGACCCTCCGAAGTGGGCAAGCCTTCGAAGCTAATCGCCGCAATTCAAGACACTCGCAAGGGCCAGGCGGAACTCTCGGCAAACCTCGGCGAGCGGGTCCGACTCGCCGTCGAGCACATGATTCACAGTTCGGCTGAGGTCATAGACCAAGTTAGTCCTGAGGTCGCGGCCATCACCCCGCGTGACATTTACATCGCCGCCACGCGCCTCGTAATGCGGTGTGTCGTTGTCCTGTTTGCGGAAGCGCGGGGATTGTTGCCTATCGCAGATCCGATCTACAACGACAGCTATTCGCTCCAGGGACTGCGTACGCAATTGGACCGCATGGCTGGCGGGCGCGCGAAAGATGGCCTGCGGCAGCAGGTAAGCGCATGGCCGCGATTGATTTCACTCTTTCGATTGATTTACGAGGGGTCTGCGCATCCGCATCTGAGCGTCCGCCGGTATGGAAGCGGCCTGTTCGAGCCGGGCGATGCGGATTCAGCTGACCCCATTCTTCGGGCAATGGCGCTGTTCGAGCACCCTAAGAATGCCCCAAGCGATCACGCAGTTCACCATATTCTGGAGTTACTCACTCGGGCCTGGGAACGTGTTCCGCAGGGCCGTACGACTCGAGTTGTGCTCTCGCCTATCGATTTCTCTGACATCTCCACCGAGTACATTGGCATTCTGTATGAAGGCTTGCTGGACTTTCAGCTACGCCGCGCGAAAGCTCCGATACTGTTTCTTAACATCGGCGATCAACCTGCTCTTCCATTCAGCGAACTTGATCGGATGGAACCGGAAGCTCTCGCCAAGCTCTTTGAGAAATTCAAGGTCGCTGATAAGAAGTCCAGCGACGGCGAAGAGGACGATTCGGATGATGCCGACGAGGACGAGGCTGTCGATGCCGAAGAAGCGGAGACAGATGCCGAGCTGGATACAGAGCCGATAGAGCCGGAAGAGATCGTCCTGGTCGAAGAGGATGTTGCCAGCGGCCGGGAAAGGCAACTGGAGCAAATCCACGCCTGGGCACGGCGCGCAGTTGAAGCCGGCAAGCTTGTAAAGAAGCCGAAGGGCAAGAACATCAAGCCCGACGCTCAATCCAAATATGAGACTGAACTGGATCAGGCGGCGAAGAGGCTTGTATCCCGCGCCATTTTCCCCGGCGAATGGTACCTGATCCGCGAAGGAAACACGCGTAAGGGCACCGGCACGTTCTATACCCGCCCGCAACTCGCGGGGCCGATTGCGCGCCGGGCGCTGCGAGAGCTCGCTTACGCCGGTGACGTGCCTCGAACGCCTGAAGAGATCCTTGCTCTCAAGGTTTGCGATCCGGCGTGCGGGTCTGCCTCGTTCCTGCTCTCCGCGCTGCGTTTTCTCACAGAGGCACTCGTCGAGAGCCTGCACCATTACCAGCGGCTTGAGCCCAATCCATCCGGGGTTATCGTTCGGCTCGCGGACGGCCACGCTGCCACCCAGCCCTCCGACGAGACTATCCCCAAGCCTATAGGCGACCCAGATTTTAATGACTATTTGCGAGCCTACCTCCGCCGCCACATAGTCGAGCGGTGTTTGTATGGCGTTGATATGGATGCGCTGGCCATAGAGCTCGGCCGCCTGGCGCTGTGGATTGAAACCATGGACCCGCGTCTGCCCTTCGGCTTCCTCGATCACAAGCTGAAATGCGGCAACGCCTTGGTTGGATGCTGGTTCGATCGCTTTCAAGATTACCCGGCGATGGCCTGGCAACGCGACGGCGGAGACAAGGATCGCAAGAAGTTTGTCCACCATTTCAGAGATACTGCCAAAGGCCGCAAAGGCGACAAATGGACCTTTGCCATCAAGGAGCACAAAGAGAAGGTCCAGGCCGAGTTGGTGCAGTTGATCCGCGCTCGACGTGTGATTGCCTTTCCGTTCTTTGAAGAGAAGCTCACTCCGGCGGGGACGCAGGATCAACTGGTCAGCGTGTTCGAGAAGCTCCATTCGATGCCGATCTACGACTATGAAGAGCGGCGGAACGAATACGAGAAATACTTCGGACCGGGAACGGCCTATCGCCATCTCCGAGATGCTTTCGATACTTGGTGTGCCATCTGGTTCTGGCCAGGCGATCAGCTTGATCGCGCGCCGATGCCCGTGGACTTTCTCAAACCCTCCGCGGTGTCACAAGCCGTCGTCGAGGAGCTACACAAGAAGTACCACTTCTTTCATTGGGAGCTGGAGTTCCCAGATGTCTTCACGTCCGCGCACCGTGGATTCGATGCGATCATCGGCAATCCGCCCTGGGAAATACAAAAGCCGAACTCGAAGGAATTCTTCTCCAATGTTGATCCGCTTTATCGGGGTTACGGAAAGCAGGATGCGCTCGACTATCAGATGGAGTATTTCGAGCACGACCCGGCCGTCGAAACCGATTGGCTCGCTTATTCAGCTCGATTGAAGGCGATGTCGAACTGGGTGAAGTATGTCGCTCATCCCTTCGGCGATCGGGTTTGGAAAGACAAAGACGATGACACGCATCATGACTTCCCACTGGCCAACAGGTTCCCGGCCTCGGCCGCTGACCACGCGACCTGGAAGACCATGCGCCAGGGTCGCCAGGGATATGCGGACCCGCGCCATCCCTTCGAGCATCAAGGCTCCGCCGATTTGAATACGTACAAGATGTTTCTGGAGGCAGGGTACGCGCTGTTGCGCGAAGGCGGGCGGCTGGGACTGCTGGTCCCCTCCGGCATCTACTCCGACAAGGGTACGGAGGCGCTTCGACAACTCTTCCTGAACGAGTCACGCTGGAGCCATCTCTACGCCTTCCAAAATGAACGCTTCGTCTTTGGAGCTGTCCACCATGCCTTCAAAGTTGCTGCGGTGCAGGTGGAGAAGAACGGCCGGCCCGGAAACCTACTCACACGCTTCCGTCTTGGACCTGGCAATTCACCTGAATCGTATGAGCTGGAGACCGACATTCCTGACGAGAGCGGATATTTGCAGGTTTCCGTTGTAGAGATCGAGGAGTTTAGTCCGCACTCAGGTGCGATTCTGGAGATCCGCACTCCCAGAGACCTGGAGATCGTCAAGAAGCTCTATGCGAACGGCATTCTGATAGGTGATAAATCACCCGAAGGCTGGAATGTCCGTTTTACGCGTGAGTTCGACATGACTAACGACTCCAAGCTCTTCCCGCCGCGCTGGAAATGGGAGGAGCAAGGGTACCGTCCCGACGAATATGGGAACTGGATCAACGGCAATTGGCAGGCCTACTCGGGTCAACAGAACATTCTTAAACGCCCACATGGATTGATCCTTTCAGCCGATGGGACTGCCGCGATCCAGTTGAGGGAGATCGAAGACATTGCTCTGCCTTTATACCAAGGAGGCATGATCAACCAGTTAGATTTTTGCGCCTCGGCATACCGTCCGATAGAAGGTAAGCGCGGATTCAAGTGGGTCCCAATTTCAGGTGGGAACAAGCAACTCGAACCTCGTTACCTTATGGGACGCAAAACTTATGTCAACGCAGAGAGCGTTATTCATTCGACTAAGCTCGTATTCCGCAGCATCTCGAATTCCACAAATTCACGAAGCTTAATTGGAACTCTGATTGAGGATTTGCCTTGCGGGAATTCACTTGCAGTTCTCAGCGCCAGTCACGCCCCACTGCTCGGCGCATTGATGAACTCCTTTGTCGTTGATTGGGCTATGCGCCAGCGCATCGTGGGTACCAACCTTAACTGGTTTGTGATGGAGGAACTGCCAACTCCTTCTCTCAGTAATAACAGTTTGCTTCGCGATTTAGCGAATTCCTTACTCTTGACGCACATTCGATTCGCCAGTTCGTGGGGAGCGATCGAGGGAAAAGCATGGAAGTCATGCTGGGCTGTGACACCTCATGAACGCATGAGAAGCCGCGCAATCTTAGAATCTCTTACGGGGCTTTTCTTTGGCCTTTCAGTACGTGATTTCGCAGATATTGTGGCGGGATGCGATCATCCTCCCGAATTGATCACGTCGGGAAGGTTTAGCAGACAACTTGATCCTAAAGGGTTTTGGAAATATCAAAAAGATGAACTGCCCGAGCGGCGACTTGCCGTCCTCTCGCGAATTGCTTTTGAGGACCTAAATGCTAGGGGGCTCAATGAATTTCTAAATCAAAATGACGGCCAAGGATGGCAACTTCCAGAAACCTTGCGCCTCGCCGACTACGATCTTGGTCATGACGATCGAGCGAAGGAATATCAGCCCGTTGCCGCCGCGCTTGGCTCACGATTTTATCCCTGGCAGTTGGAGCAATCGGTGGAGGAGTCATGGGAAGAGTGCGAGCGTCATGCGGAGATCCTCGGCAAGCTACTTCCTCGTGTCGTCGAAGAACCGGAATTTCAGGCAGAGGATGGGGCGGCTGCTCCGGTCGATCTTTTCGGCGATCCGCTCCCTACCGACCTCTTTGGTAATCTTGTCACCAAATCATCCAGACGCTGAGCGCTGTACGGGAAGACTATGAATCCAACGAAGTCACTGAATCCGATCACGTTTACCGAGAATGTAGTCGAGGATTTCCTCCGCTATCAACTGACGACGTATTCCTTCGCCGATCCAAGTCTTCACCGGCAGATGCGCCAGCTTTTGAATCTGGACCAGACCCGCCGGACCCCGCTGCTTGCCGGACCGTTCATCAGCCTGTCCCGCAGCTTTCGCAAAGGGCCTACACTGCGGAGTCTTGGCGAAGAGGGCTTACTGCATCCACTGATCGCGACGATAGCCGGATACGAAAACGTCTATGGCCATCAAGAGAAGGCGATCCGCGCGATAGCGGCTGGGCACACCACGATCATTTCAACCGGCACCGGGTCCGGAAAGACAGAATGCTTTTTGTACCCGATCATCAGCAAGGCTCTCGCGCTCCGCGACGCCGGCGAGCCGGAATCTATTTGCGCCGTCATTCTCTACCCGATGAATGCGCTGGCAGAGGATCAGTTGGGGCGGCTCCGCGAGTTGCTGTGCGGCGTAGGTGTGAGCTTTGGATTGTATGTCGGCAAAACCCCGCAACAAACATCCGACGTAACAGGCCCACGGTTGCCCGCAGGCTCATCGCGTGAAGACTACAAAGCAAAGGTCGAAGAGCTGAGGACTCAAGGACAGAGTGGTGCTGTCCATCCTCCAGAGGAAAGAGTCTCCCGCGAAGAAATGAGGACTCCGGGAAAAACGCCTCGCATTCTGCTGACGAACGCAAAGCAGTTGGAACTGCTGCTGACGCGCCAGCAAGATATCGAGATGTTCAAGGATGCCCGGCTGGACTTCCTGGTGGTGGATGAGGCCCACACGTTTTCCGGGGCGAACGGCGCGGAGACAGCGTGCTTGCTGCGCCGCTTGCGCAGCTTCTGCGGGAAGAGCCCCGACGATACGGTTTGCATCGCCACTTCGGCGACGATTGCAGATCCGACAGATCCAGCACCAGCACTGCACTTTGCTTCGCGCTTCTTCGGAGTGTCGGAAGGAAAGGTCGAAGTAGTCAATGAAGACTACGAGCCGGACCTTTGGGCAACCAAGCGGAAGGTGAGCTCAGCTCTCCCTGGCAATCAGGTGCTCCAACTGAGGAATGTCCTGGAAGCAATTGGGAACGTAGACAGCGATCCTCCCGCGTCGCTGCGGCTACTGAAAGCGACGTTCCAATCGCTCACCGGCCAGGCGCTGGACATTAGCAACTGGCAAGCAAACCTATATGACCGGCTGGCCGCGAACGAAGTGGCCTATCAGATTGCGGATGCGCTGACCAAGCCGCGGTCCATGGCCGACCTCATGGAGGACTTGGAAAGGCGCCTGGGACGCGCAGTACCAGAGGAGGAGGCCCTCATCTGGTTAGCTCTAGGGGCGGCAGCGCAGAAAGATGGGCGATCCCTCTTGCGGCCGGTTGTCCACGCGTTCGTGCGCGGTGTGTCGGGCGGCGTGGTGACCTTTCCTGCGACAGAGGCCAATCCGTGCCTTGCCTTGTCGGCTGATGAAGTGGGACCGAACGAAGAGGGCCTATTCCGGCTGCCATTGATGACGTGTACGACGTGCGGCCAGCATTACTTTACCCATCACGTGCGCGACTTCTCGTTTACCGACCGGGTGCCGGGCGGCGGCGAAGCCGTGGATGATCGCATCATTTGGCGCCCGCTCGAACAGCAGCTTGGCGGCAATCGAGTTGTTCTCCTCGACCGTTTGGTGGTTGATGCCCTGGATAACGACGATCCCGAAGAGGATGAGGACAATCAGCCGCAGCCACGCGCGCCACAGCCGAGGATGCTGCCGAGGAACTCGGTCCCGCTGTACCTTTGCCGGCTTTGTGGAACGTTGCACGCTACGCGCACGGAGCAGTGCGACGGGTGTGGGAGTGCCGGACCACTGGTAGAACTCTTTGCGGTCCGGCAATCGCCCGATCATCGCGGTTCTCTGGTTTCTTGTGTGGGATGCAGCGCGATTGGACGCATGCAGCTTGGCAGGTATCGCGAGCCCGCGCGGCCCGTTAAAGCAAGCGTGGTTTCCGATGTTCATGTTTTAGCGCAGAGCATGATCCATCGTGCGGAGCGAAAGCGCCTGCTTGTATTTACCGACAATCGACAGGATGCCGCCTTTCAGGCTGGCTGGATGCAGGATCATGCTAGGCGCTACCGGCTCAGGGCGCTGATGTATGCGCACCTGAGCAACGAGCCGATACAGGTCCAGACGTTGGTCTCGCAACTCGACGATGAACTGGACCAGGACAACGACCTTTCGCAGTCTTTGCTACCGGAAGTCTGGAACGTTGCCCGCAAGGCTGCCGATTTACAGGGTCATGCCGCAGAGCGCCGGAAGTTCCTCCGGATTCTGGTTTTGCGTGAAGTTGCAACCGGGGCTCGTCAGCGTATCGGCTTGGAGCCTTGGGGGCGCATGATTGTGGACTACGAAGGGCTCACTTGGGATGAGCCTTTTTTCAAGCAATGGGGAACCCGCCTTGGGTTGAGCACTGAAGAACTGCTGCAAGGCGTGGCGGCCGTACTCGATTTCACGCGAAGAAACCGAATCCTTCTGGACCGTGACGGTCAGATATTCTCCCGAATTTGGCAGGAGGGAGATCGAGAGATCGCAAATGGCTACCTGCCCCTGTTCCGGGGCGGACCGAAGGGGCTGAAGCTGCAGCGCCAACCGGGCGATGAAGCGGGACGTATTACACAGTGGATTGGCACGCGCCCAACGTCGATGGCCCAAATAGCTTTGAAATGGGGAGTCCATCCAAACGACGTTGCAGTGTTCCTTCGCGAACTGTGGGAACTGCTCGCGGACCAGCTCAAGCTTATTACCCCAGTGACATTGACCGGCTTTCGGGGAAGACCGTTGCCGGGTTCTCTGGGCGCGCAGCAAATCGATGCGGATCGTTTGCTGTTGCGGGCAAGCCGCGGTCTGTGGCGTTGCCAGGCATGTCATCGGGCACATCTTCGTCCGACTCCGCGTTTGGCGTGTCTTGCTTGGCGCTGTACCGGAACGCTCGTGGAGGAAACAGAGAATCCAGACAATTATGACCTGATGGTGCTCGACGGCCGCTTTGACATGATGCGTCCCAAGGAGCATTCTGCGCAGATTCCAGCAAATGATCGGGAAGAGTTGGAACGGCTTTTCAAGGGCGAAGGAAACCGAGTCAACACACTGGTCTGCACGCCAACTCTCGAACTTGGCGTGGACATTGGCGGCCTCGATTCCGTATTGATGCGCAATGTTCCGCCGTTACCTTCGAACTACTGGCAACGCGCTGGCCGTGCAGGCCGCCGTCATCGGATGGCAGTGAACCTCACCTATGCACGAACGCATTCCCATGATCGACCTTACTTCAACGATCCTCTAAAGCTGCTGGAGGGTGAGATTGCTCCTCCTAGCTTTAATCTGCGAAACGAAGTGATGGTCAGGAAGCACGTTCATGCCGTAGTCCTGACAGCGATGCATCGCCTGTCCCGCCCGGATTCCTCACTCAGCGCGAATGACCAGGCTGAACTTGCTGACGTTTTGAATGCAATATTTCCTGCGCGCGTCCGCGAGTACCTTTTCGACAATGCAGGCCAAGTTCGTTCTCAGCTTTTTGATGTTCTTCCCCTCGGAACCCTGCTGGATAAGCATTTTGCTCCTATAGCCCAGGCTGTAGTTGCAGCATTTGCTCAAGGTTGGCCAGAGGAGGACCGTCGAGTCATTGAACCCGACTCTCTCCGTCGCTATATCGCGGAGATGCCAGATCAGCTCCAGCAAGTGATCGAGCGGTTGAAACGTCGGTTGGATTGGGCAATCGACCAAATGAATCGACTGGACGCCATCCGGCGAACACACGGCACTCTGGACCCTGAGCAGGATGCGCTGCGGAATCGTTGTGATCGTTACGTGAAGAGGCTCAAGGGAACGGATCAACGCCGGCGGCGTGAAGCCGAAGGGTTCGACGACACCAATACCTATGGTGTTCTCGCTGCCGAAAGCTTCTTGCCTGGATACGGGCTTGACTCCGGTTGGGTGATCGGGACATATGAGGCACCTAAGCACAACATGAGCTTCCGCGATTGGGAGTTGCGGCGGAATCCCGCGCTGGCCCTGCGGGAGTACGTTCCCGGCAACCTCATATACGCCAATGGTCAGCGATTCATCCCTCGTTATTTCAGGCTCGAACCGGGAGAGCCCGTTCGATTTCTCGTGGACGTCTCGAATGAGGCCGTCGCTGAAGTTGCCACGAGCAGTACCGCTGGCCTGGGCGCACAAACGATACCGGCAGTCCCCATCTGTGATGTCAGCCTGCCTCACAATTCCATGATTTCCGACGACGAAGATTACCGCTTCCAGCTTTCGGTTGCGGTCTATGGCTACGAGCAATCTCAGCACGGAGGAGGAAAGCAGTATAGGTGGGGTGACCGAATAGTGAGCCACCGGACAGGTGTACGGCTTCGCCTGGTGAATGTTGGCGCTGCTTCGCAGGCTCGGGCTGGAGGCAGCTTAGGATATCCGGTCTGCCTGGTATGTGGGCAGAGCCGTTCGCCACTCGCCTCACAGGCAGATCTCGACGATTTCCGAGACGGCCATAGGGAACGATGCGGTCGAGCGGTGGAGCCGGTCGGCTTCTATGCGGACATCACCGCGGATTCAATCTCGCTGGAAGGCTCGGTAGATCGTGAGGAGGCTTACAGCGTTCTGGAAGCTCTCCGGATGGGAGCATCAGATGTGCTTGACATGGAAATCGAAGATCTTCAACTCCTAGCAGTGGCTCAGGCCGGAGGGCAAGGATTGAGCCTTTTGCTCTACGATCCAATGCCTGGTGGGTCCGGAATATTGGATCAAATGATCGCACGATGGCCGGAAGTTGTCGCGGCGGCACAGCGGCTGGTTGAAGAATGTCCTTCACAGTGCCAGTCTGCCTGCGTTGACTGCCTATTACGTTTCCGCAATGCGTATTACCACAGGTATCTTAACCGAATAACAGCCCTAGATCGGCTCAACTCATGGCAGGGCAATCTGATTTTTACCCACGAAATTCCTTCCCGACTCCCAACCCCGGCTGCTAAAGAGGTTCCGGTAAATGATGCGGAGTTGACATTACGCGCAATGTTGGAGAGAGCTGGTTTGCAGGGTTATAAACCGCAATATCCGATTGACCTGGGGAGGCCTCTCGGAACCACAGTCCCAGACTTTTTCTTCGAATCTCGCAACCTGGATGTATACGCTGGGCTTTGCATTTATCTTGACGGCATGGCAGGGCACCTTCACGGACGACCAGAGACGAAACAACGGGACAGAGAAATTCGCGAAGAACTACGTAACCAGGGCTACGAAGCTATTGAGATTCCTTTTGGTCAGCTTACTGACCCTGCTGCAATGGGACAACATTTCTTCAAGATTGGACGCTTTCTGCTTGGCAGACATGAAGCTCAGCGCCTTAGGACGGACGACAGTTGGTTTAGCGAGCACTAGCAAATTAATGATGCTCGGACCCGGAAGATTGGTCGGTTGATTTCGGAATGTATTCCCGAACCCCCTGGGGATTCTGGCTTTGCTAGCCACTGAGAATTGAATCTTCTCAGAGGCTGGGTAACGGCTACCTGATTCTCAGGTGCCATCCCCGCCGCAGCTCTGCCCCCGGAACCTGTTCCTCGTGCAGGATGGCCGCCTTGATTGAATCGGTGTCCGGCCTTGACTCTTCCAATGTGCTCTCGAGCATTTTGCCAAGCTCGTCGGGAATATTCGCAAGAACCGTTTCCCAGAGGACACCGCCGATACGGGCATTGATCTTGCGAAAGGCAACTGGTAGCGCAGTCTCATCGGTGATCCGCACCGAGTCCTGGCTGTTCTTCTGGGCGCGCAGGGTGAACTCGCGTCCCTCGATCGCTTTGAGGTCACGGCACATCAGATAGTAGAGAACCATGTTCTTCGTCCGCTCAACCTTGCCGGCTGCCGCGCGAGCTCGATCGTTCAACCTGGCGCCCTCGCTTCTGCAAAATTGTTCGCGTGCCTCCATCATGCGTAGAAAGCGCCCGATCCTGTCCACCTTTTCGTCGTGTGCCGAGCAGAATTGCTGGAAGCGGGCAACGAGTTCCCCGGATGGTTCGCCGCCCTGTGCGGTCTGCTCCTCGATCTCATCAAGAAGGCTATCCAATTCCACGTCGATCTCAAAAAGCGAATTTGTTGCTGCAATCGTTGACATGGTCTGCTCCTTCACTGAAGTTGTGGTGTACAGGCAGCATCAGGCGGCAATTCGTTCCTGCACAGCAACGGCCCTGGCGGCTTGGTAGGCAATCGCATCGGCACGGGATTGGATTGGATGGCTGCTATCCCCTTTGACCCATAGCCAACGAATAGTTCGATCCGCATTCAGCAGGAGCAACTCGCGCCACAGTTCCTGGTGTTGCAGGTCAAAGCCACGGCTGTTGCGCCATCCGTAACGTCTCCAGCGGAAGACGCGGAAGCGCATTCCGTGGATC
>Ga0187891_1001228_pt1 | contig 22511 bp, 22 predicted proteins | sample June2016WEW_21_4_FD_132990 | JGI IMG/M metagenome (GOLD analysis project Ga0187891, IMG submission 132990) | Peatland microbial communities from SPRUCE experiment site at the Marcell Experimental Forest, Minnesota, USA - June2016WEW_21_40 | ecosystem: Environmental > Terrestrial > Soil >... | reverse complement strand
GCGACCATCGAGCCCAGCATCGCCGCATATCATCTGGCTTTTGGGCCCGATCAAAACCTTTACCTTACGGGGCCCACCATTTCCAGCTTCGATCACGTGTTCCGCATTTCTCCCAGCGGCGAAGTGACTTCGTTCTATCGGGGATTGGGGCGGCCGCAAGGAATGGCGTTTGACAGCGAGGGTAGCCTTTACGTGGCGGCTTCCTTGGCTGGCGAGCGGGGGATTGTGCGCATCGGGCCGGACGGTCGGGTGGAACGAGCGGTTTCGGGTTATGGCATCGTGGGCATCGCCTTTACTCAGCATCAGTCAATGGTTGTCGCTACCAACAGTTCTCTAATTGAATTGCCGGTCGGCATCAAGGGCAAGCCACTGCTACCGTGACGAGTGACAAGTGACGAGTGAAGAGCTTCCGCTTTGATTTTGACTTCTCACTTCGATCTTCTGACTACTGCTTTCTAATTTCTGCTTTCTGACTTTCCAAATGGACGCTGAAATCATTGCCGTTGGCTCGGAACTTCTAACTCCCTTTTACCTTGATACTAATTCTCTGTTTCTTACCGACCGGCTGAACGCGCTGGGAATCGAGGTACGCTTCAAGACCATTGTCGGTGATCGGGCAGGAGATCTGGGCGCTGTCCTGAAGGAGGGGCTCGGGCGCTCTGGACTGATCATTCTGACGGGAGGCCTGGGTCCAACCGAAGACGATCTGACGCGGCAGGCGGTAGCAGAGGTTCTGGGCCGAAGCTTGCATGAAGATCCTGAGGTCCGAGGGAAGATTCAGGAACGCCTTGCCCGCTTTGGACGGCCCATGGCGGAAAACAACCTGCGTCAGGCGCTGCTTCCCGAGGGAGGAGAATGGCTCGAAAACAAGCATGGGACTGCGCCCGGCATCTGGATTGAGCACGAGCACGTCCTTGTCGTGCTTCTGCCGGGGCCGCCTGGGGAGTTGGAGGCGATGTTCGACGCCTTTTGTATGGCTCGGCTCGCCCAGGTTTCGCAGGGGCAACGGATCAGAACTCGCGTTTACAAGGTGGTGGGCCTGCCCGAATCCGAGGTCGATAAACGCGCGGCGGCGGTTTACAAGGCGTATACGAATCCCGCCACCACAATTTTGGCCAAACCGGGAGCTATCGAAATCCATCTTCGCGCCCATGCCCCGAACGAGCAACAGGCTGACGCGTTGTTAGCAGAGTTGGGTGATCAGATCGAACTGGCTTTGGGGGAATACATCTTTTCCGCGCGAGGCGAGTCGCTGGAAGAAGTTGTAGGAATGTACCTGGTTATGCGCCAGAAGACCTTAGCCGTGGCGGAAAGTTGTAGCGGCGGCCTGCTGGCCGAGCGACTGACGGAGAAATCTGGAGCTTCCGACTTCTTCCTGGGCGGCGCGATTTGCTATAGCAACCTGCTGAAGACCAGGCTGGCGGGGGTGCCGGCGCCGCTGATCGAGGAGCATGGCGCCGTTTCGCGGCCTGTGGCGCAAGCCATGGCAGAAGGCATTCGCGCGCGGACCGGCGCCTCCATCGGAGTGAGTATCACTGGAATTGCGGGCCCCACCGGCGGCTCGGAGAAGAAACCGGTGGGTTTGGTCTTTATTGCTCTCGCGGACGAACGCGGGACACAGGTTCGGGAGTTTCGCTTCCCCGGCAGCCGTGAGAGGGTGCGCCTGTGGTCTACGCAAATGGCGCTTGAGATGATTCGCAGGAGAATCCGCGGGTAGGGGCGACCTTTGTGGCCGCCCACGGGCAACCACGAGGGTTGCCCTTACAATCCGGAAACCATGCGCGCCTTCATCGCAATCGACCTGCCGGAAAGTCTGCGGGTGGCACTGCGTCGTAAGCAGGCTGATTTCCGTTCTGTCTCACCCGACGCCCGATGGACCCAACCCGAGGGCATCCACCTGACTCTCAAGTTTCTGGGTGAAATCCCCGACCACAAGGTTCGCGAAGTGGCGGAATGTTTGAAGAAACTGGGCCCCTTCGAACCCTTCGCCATTCGGGTCAAGGGTTTTGGTTTCTTTCCCGATGGCCGGCGTCCGCGGGTGTTCTGGGTTGGTATCGAAGAATCGGCAAGCCTCATCCATCTCGCCGAACAAGTCGACAAGGCTATGGAAACCATCGGCTTTGCCCGCGAGCAACGCGCATTCCACCCTCACCTCACGCTGGCGCGCTTCAAGGTGCCTCAAGCACAGCCCGCGCTTCAGGCGGCCATTTCTCAAGACCCTGAGCAGGACCTGGGAAGTTTTGACGTCTCGGAGTTTTTCCTGTTTGAGAGTAAACTCTCCCCGCATGGCGCCGAATACCGAAAGGCAGAAAGATTCCCATAAATGATTGGCCCGCTTACGACCCTCATCGCCTACCTACTCGGTTCAATTCCCTTCGGCTATCTCATTGTTCGCTGGCAGCGTGGGATCGATGTTCGGTCCACCGGCAGCGGCTCAATCGGCGCGACCAACGTCATGCGGAACTTGGGTGTGGTAGGGTTCGTCGCCACCTTTCTCCTGGACGCCGGGAAAGGGCTTCTGGCGGTTGTGCTTGCTTCCCGAATGACGGGGGGTGATCCCACCATGGTGGCGGCAGCAGCGTTCGCCGCCGTTCTGGGCCACTGCTTTCCCTTTTGGCTGCGGTTTCGTGGCGGCAAAGGCGTGGCGACGGGAGTCGGTGTCTTCATAGCGATCGCCCCGTGGCAAGTTGTGTTCGTCCTGATCATCTTCGGGGTTGTAGTGGCCATCTGGCGCTACATCTCGCTGGGGTCGGTCGTGGCTACCGCGGCCTTTCCAGTTCTGGTCCAGCTTATGAAACATCCACCCGTGCAAGTGGTTTTGGGCGCCGCAGGAGCGGCTCTCATCATCATTGGGCGCCATCATGCCAACATCGCCCGGCTGCTTAAAGGGACGGAGAATAAGTTAGGGCAGAAGAAGGCAGGAGGACGGCTGCGAACTGATAACTGACGACTGAGACCTCTTATGAAGCGAATTGCAGTTATCGGGGCAGGGAATTGGGGCACGGCGCTGGCGGCGTCGCTCGCCAAGTCCGGGCACGCGGTCTCGTTATGGGCTTACGAGCCGGAGATTGTCGAGAGCATTCGCCAGCGGCGTGAAAATTCGATCTTCATGCCCGGGGTGAGTCTCCCGGCCAGTATTGCAGCGACCCACGATTGGGGCGAAGCGCTCGACGGGGCCGAGATCGTCGTGACCGCCATGCCCTCGCATGTCTGTCGCAGCTTGTACGAGCGAATGCTGACGCACCTGCGGCCGGAGATGGTCTTAGTGAGCGCTACCAAGGGCATTGATACGGACCGCGCCATGCGCATGACTGAAGTCATCGCATCGATGGTCGGAATACGGTTTGTCCCTCGACTTTGCGTGCTCTCGGGTCCGAGCTTTGCGCGAGAAGTCGTAAGAGGCGATCCCACCGCGCTCGTCGTCGCTTCGCGAGACCGCGCCGCGGCTCAGTTAGTGCAGAAAGAGTTTTCTTCCAGGACCTTGAGGCTCTACACCTCAACGGATATGGTTGGTGTGGAAATCGGCGGGGCTGTTAAGAACATCATCGCCATCGCGGCGGGCGTCATTGCAGGCCTGGGACTAGGGCACAATCCCACCGCAGCCCTCATTACACGCGGCCTCGCGGAGATCTCGCGACTCGCCTACGCCTGCGGGGCGAAGCGCGAAACTCTCGGTGGCCTGGCGGGCCTGGGAGACCTCGTTCTGACTTGCACGGGTGACCTCAGCCGTAACCGGACAGTGGGAGCCGAGTTAGGCCGGGGGCGCAAGCTTGCGGAAATTATCGGCTCCATGCGGATGGTGGCGGAGGGCGTCAGGACCACCTATGCGACCGTGACCTTGGCGGAGCGGAATCAGGTTGAGATGCCGATCACCACCCAGGTCCACCGCATCCTCGAGGGACGAGTTTCGCCGCGCGAAGCCATCCGTGAGCTCATGGAGCGGAAACTCAAGGATGAGTAGCGTGGCTCAGAACGGTTCACCGGTCAGGTGTCGGGACGACGCTTGTGGTTTTGCTTTGCGGCCGCAAGGGCCGCCGCGGCAAAGGTCGGGCCGGCGTAAACCCTACATAACCGCAGAACCCGCCGGCGTGCAGAAACGGTCGAAGGCACGAGTGAGATCAGCAGCGATCTCTTCCGGCATGCGGCCTTCGATGTCGTGGCGCTCGATCATGTAGAGCAGCTTGCCATCGCGGAGCAAGGCGATGGAAGGCGAGGAAGGCGGGTAATCGGTGAAATAGCTTCGAGCTTGCGCTGTTGCCTCCTGGTCCTGGCCGGCGAAGACCGTAGCCAACTTATCAGGTTTCACCGCGTGAGCGAGTGCGTAGGCGACGGCCGGTCTGGCGCGCCCCGCTGCGCAGCCGCAAATTGAGTTCACCACGACCAGCACAGTGCCTTTGGACGTGCCGAGCACATGATCCACTTCGCCCGACGTGCGCAACTCTTGAAAGCCGATGCGCGTCAACTCCTCTCTCATGGGTTGAACAAACTCCTCGAGGTACAGCATTCCACGCCTCCCGGATGAATTGAGATTCGGATTCTCGCCCTGAGCTTCCGAACACTCACCAGTATAGCACACCGTGCCGGCCGCCTGCCGACGCGCCATTTGATGTCTCAACATGAACGTAGCGCCGGCCTTCAGAGCCTGCCCTGAGCGAGCGAAGCGAAGGGTCGGCAAATGCTGGCCTAAAGGCCAGCGCCACGCTTAAACTAGGACACTACGAGGTGCTACAATAGCTGTCGTAAGTTCGGGAGGAAGCCCATGTCTCTCATCAAAGCCGGCAAATCAGCGCCGCCTTTCGGCTTGACCGCCACTGACGGCAAGACCTATTCCTTGTCGGAGGCCCTGAAGAACGGTCCGGTGCTCGCTGCTTTCTTCAAGGTTACCTGTCCTACCTGCCAGTACACGTTTCCGTTCCTGGAGAGGCTTCACCAGCAACTGCGCGCCAACGGGGTGCAAATCTGGGGGATCGCACAGGACGGAGTGAAGGACAGTCAACGCTTTGCGCGGGACTACACCGTGACTTTCCCCATCCTGATTGATGACAAGCCCTATCGCGTGTCCCGGGAATACGGCCTCGAATACGTGCCCACGCTGTTTCTCATCGAGCCGGACGGTGCGATCGCCATCGAGAGCGAGGGCTTCACCAAGCGAGACCTGCTCGAGATTCAGAGGTCCCTTGCTCAGGCGCTCTCTGCGCCGGTGGGAGAGCTCTTCTCGCCAAAAGAAGCTATTCCCGAATACAAGCCTGGTTGAGGGTCAAGAAGCTAGGCTTGGGCCAAGCCTACTGCCTCCCCATTTGCTGAGCTTTTTGGAGGATCGCCGGTCGCGCGCCTTCCATGATTTCGCGCAGATCGTCGTAGCGAAGTGTGCGCTGCTCAAAGGTGCGTTTTGCCAGCGCGGTAAGGAAGCGGGATTCGAACTCCTGCAAGTAAGCGCCGTACAGATGGTAGCTGTCGGCCACGTGGCAGTATCGCCCTAATTCAACCGGCCTGCCCATAAGCTCGGAGACCCGGCGGGCGATCTTCTGTTGAAGTTGCACAAGGGCGAAGATGTTCATGAACGCTGCCTTGTACGCGTCGTTGGAACGAAAGCGCACGTTCATGTTGAGAAGGGCAGTCGACCCCGGCTCCTCGGCTTCTGTAATCCTGCACCAGATGCTTTGCATGCAGGCGGGGTCATAGCAATCGTTGTCCTCCCACACCTTCCAGGTGACGGCCTGCGCGCGGCGTGTGTAAGGAGTGTGGGCGAGCTTCTGGCACAGGGTTTCGATCTGGTCGATGGGGGGAAAGGTTGGGACCTGGTAAGCGAAAAGACGCTGGTGGTAAGTATACTCCCAGCGAGTGTCGCCGGGGTCGCGCGTGTCGCGAACCAGGTGGTCCTTGATGCCCTGGCAGACTTCCATCACGTACTCTTGCAAGTCCTCCGGGCCGCCAGGGAAATCCTTGTGGATCATCGGCTCTTTCAGCGGGTCGTTGATGGTGATGATCATCGTAGCGTCTTTGCTGGGCGGATCGTCCGGCTTGTCGTATTGCGTCTTGATATCGCAGCCGCACTTGTAAAGCAACGCCATCGACTCTTCCCAGGCGCGCGAGATGCAATCAGCTTCAACGTGTAAGACTGGAATTCCGTTCATGAAACCCCCGAGTAATTGACGATTGTCGAATGGCGACTGCCAATTCAGAGCGGCAGAATTCGTCCGACACTGGTCCATTCGAGGATCGGCAATCGTCAATCGACATTCTGTTTTGTCCACGATAGAATAGCAGAAGCCGAGGTGAGGTATGGCACGCCATTTTACCGTGATTTTCGAGAAAGAGGAAGAAGGCGGATACCACGTGTTCTGTCCCGTTCTTCCGGGTTGTCACACTCAGAGTGAGACCATCGATGAAGGTACCCGGAACATCCGCGAAGCTATCCAGCTTTACATTGACAGCCTCGTCGAGGATGGCCTGCCTGTGCCTGAAGAAGACATCCTCATCAGGCCGATTGAGATACCAGCGTGAGTCCGAAACCGCCCGCCGTGACGGGCAAAGATTTAGCCCGAGTCGCACAGCGCCTGGGGTTTGAGTTCCGAAGACAAACAGGTAGTCATGCAATCTACGTGCGTCCGACTGATCATGCACGAGTTGTGATCCCGATGCACAGCGGCGTTGCCATCAAGCGAAAGACTCTGCGCAGCATCATTGACGACCTCAAACTGAACGTCGAGGAATTCTCCAGCCTGCTTTAGGAATATGAACTCCTGCGTGCCTCGGCCTCGCTATCGGCTCTTGGGGCTCCGTTTGCGCCAAGCTTGCCGGACCTCTGCAACTCCCTGCTCGAATAATTTGGCCTTCTGAATTGTGAAGCCCAAGTACCCGTGCACGGCCTCGTGTCGGAGCTTCCATAGCGCCTCCAGTTCGCCTGGCCGCAACCCGAGGCTGACGATTGCGGATCGACGGTCAAGATCCCTCACCATAGTCAGATTTATCTGCTCAGAAACACCCTTGAGGATGCCGTAATACTCCATCATCTCTCGGAGCACGGATTCGTACACGCGAGCGGCAATCACGGATCCCAACACGTAGTCGTACTCAGTGAGCATACGTGCGAAAACGATGCGTTGCATCTCGCTGCGCTGCCAAAAGCGTCCCAGTTCGGCAACGACATTGGCGAGTCTTATTTCCTGAAGATACTGGTCCTTACGCATTTCTTCGGTCAGAGGAGCATAAGGCGCATCGAGAGAGAGGTGGGCGGCGCTCCAAAGGGCCATATCGATATCCGCCACTCTATCGAAAACTCCGTACTGTGCTACGAAGCCTTTCAGGACCTTCAGGTAATGTAAGTAGTAATCGACGGGGCTACGCGAAGGGAACAAACAGAGGAACGAGGTAACGGGTGATGAGATGATTCCAAACGCTTCAGGGCACATGAAGCGCAGTACTACTGAGACGATTTCGATATTCTTCAGAACGTTGTGCAACGCCTCAATGGCCGTGCGCATACCCTGCGCGGAGTAGATGTGGGTCGGGAGGGCGACCGGCTGGTCGATCCGGCTACTGGTGCGAGGCCACCACTTTGGATAATCCCAGGCGTCCGACGTCTCGATGATCTCGAGTTCCCTCTGGCCTACCCTCCACTCGTGCCTGCCCTGGAGAAGCTCCTCCTCAACCCTCGACAGGTCTTGGGCTCGTCCTGCTCGCCTCTCTGTTGCAACCCCAAAAAGGGCATGGAATCCTTCGAGCCACATCCATCCACCCCTACGTGGTCGGCGCGATTTCCGCCAGGCTCTTGTCGAGCGTTGCGAGAGCCTGATCGACATCGGCCTTCGAAATGTTCAGCGGTGGCGACATACGGATCACATTCCCGTAAAGCCCGCCCTTGCCCACCAGCAAGCCGTTCGCCCGGGCGCGCTCCATGATGAGGTTTGTGGCCTCTGTTGCCGGTTCCTTGGTCTGGCGATTCTTGACAAGCTCGATGCCTTGCATCAAGCCCATTCCGCGAACGTCGCCGATGAGGGAGTGCTTCTCCTTCAACGCTTCGAGCCCCTGGTGGAAATGATTGCCCGCGTCTTCGGCGTTGTCCATCAGGCGCTCTTCCTCAATGAGATCGATGGTGGCTTTAGCCGCCGCGCAGGTGACGGGATTGCCGCCGAAAGTTGAAATCGTCAGGCCCTTATAGGCGTCGGCGATCTCAGGGCGCGTCAGCGTTAAGCCGATGGGCACGCCATTGGCCATGCCTTTGGCGGAGGTGATGATATCCGGCTCGACTTCCCAGTGCTCGATGCCCCACCATTTCTTGCCGGTTCGTCCCCAAGCCGCTTGAACTTCATCAGCGATGAAGAGGCCGCCATAGTTGCGCACGATGTTGGCGACGATCTTGAAGTAGCCGGGCGGGGGAACGATGAATCCGCCCAAGCCTTGAATGGTCTCCGCGATCAAGCCGGCGACCTGGCCGCTGGTCGAAGTCTTGATGACCTCTTCGATGTCCTTGGCGCAATGCAGTTCGCAGCTCGGGTAAGTGAGGCCATACGGGCAGCGGTAGCAATAGGGGCCGGGAGCGTGCACGATGCCGTAAGGAATCACTCCGGCCTTGCGCCACGTATACAACCCGGTGAGAGCCTTGGTCAGTTGCGAGTGGCCGCTGTAGCCGTGCCGGAGCGCCAGGACTTCATAGTTTCCCGTGTACATGCGCGCCGTGGTGATGGCCACTTCATTGGCCTCTGTGCCGCTGTTGGAGAAATAACTCTTCTTCAATTTCCCCGGAGCAATCTGCGCGACCTTTTCTGCCAGCGCCACGAGGGCTTCGGTGGGGAAAAGCGTTGAGGTGTGCTGGACGCGGTCGATCTGCTCCTTGATCTTCGCCGCCACCTTCTCGTTCGAGTGGCCGACGCTGATGGTGACGATCCCACCCAGAAAGTCGAGAAAGCGCTTCCCGTCCAGGTCCCAGACGTACTGACCCTTGGCATGGTCGATCACCAGCGGGTCCTTGAAGTACGTGGTGACGCAGTTGAAGAGGTATTCCTGCTTCTTGCGGATGATTTCGTCTTTGGTCATGGGATCCTCGGAAGTTCACAGTCAACAGTTGACAGTCAATAGCTAACAGCCGACAGTCAACAGTTTACAGTCGACAGTTGACAGGCACAGCCTCAATCTGGCCTTGCTTCCACTTTACAGCGTAGGGCGTAGAGCATGCGAGCAATTTCCGAAATCTCGGAAAGAGGTCCCTCAGCATCCTTCCGTTGCAAATAGCCCAACTCACAACTTAGCATGACGAGGTACTCCGTCTCCGACAAGGAGCCTTCGGCGATGTTGAGGAAGCGTGCATAGTCCTGCTTGCCCAGCCGCTTCGTGCCTTCGGCGATATTCGTGGGGACCGATACTGCCGCACGCCGAAGCTGTGACGTTAGGCCGAAGCGTTCGTCAGCGGGGAATCGTTTAGTAAGCTGGTAAAGCTTCAAAAGCAGCGCATGACTTCTCTGCCAAATCTTAAGCTCACGAAAATGTTGCATAATGCCCCCGTAGCATACGGGTTGTTGACTGTCGACTGTTGCCTGTCGACTGCCATTTCCTGACCGTCGACTGTCAACTGTCGACTGTCAACTACTTTACGTACTTATCCAACCACCCCAGCACCGTCTTATACCAAAGCTGGCTATTCTGCGGCTTCAGCACCCAATGGCCTTCGTCAGGGAAATAGAGGAAACGAGAGGGGATGCCACGGCGTTGCAGGGAAGTGAACAGTTGGATGGCCTGGCCTTCCGGGACGCGGAAGTCGAGAGCACCTTGGACAACCAGCATAGGGGTTTCGATGTTTTGCACAGAATTGGAAGGCGAGGATTTCTCGTAGGACTCCCGTTTCGTCCAGGGTGGCCCCTGGTGTTCCCACTCGTCGAACCAGACCTCTTCCGTTTCGCCGTACATGCTGTGCGAGTCGTAAACGCCGTCGTGTGAAACCAGCGCCTTGAAGCGGTGAGTGTGCCCCGCGATCCAATCGATCATATAACCACCGAAGGAAGCGCCTGCCGCGCCAATATGATTCTTGTCAACATACGGCAGATTCTCCAGGTAATCGCTAGCCAGCATGATGTCCTGGTAGCACGCTCCGCCCCAATCGCCCGAAATCTGCTCGACAAACTTCTGACCGTATCCGGTCGAGCCATGGAAATTGGTCATCATCACCACGTAGCCGTGGGAGGCAAACATCTGGGCATTCCAGCGGTAGCTCCAGGCGTCGTCCCAGGCGCTCTGCGGGCCGCCGTGGACAAGGACGAGGGCGGGATATTTCGTGTTCGGATCGAAGCCGGGCGGCTTCAGCAGTAGGCTCTGGATTTCCGCACCCAAGGCGCCCTTGGTCATCACGAGTTCGGCGGTGTTCAGCTCAAGTTCGGCGAGCAAGGCATCGTTGGCGTGCGTCAGTTGGGTTGGAGCGCCTCCCGAGACAGCAGCGCCGAAGATCTCCGTTGGCTGCGTCAGGCTGGTGCGAGTCAGCAACAGCGACTGGCCGTTTGGAGTGACCGCCACGTCATCGTTCATTCCCGCCAGAACCTTCTCGACCTTGGGATGGCTGACGGAGGTCTTAAACACGGGTTGCCGGGCGCTTTCCTCGGCGATGAAGTAGATAGTGTCGCTGTCCGGTGCCCAGGCGAAGCTCGACACCCATTGGTCAAATCCGGTGGTCAGATCCTTGCTGCTTCCGGTCTGGCGATCGTAAACGCGCAGCCGGAAGAGGTCCGACTCATACCCGTCGCGCGCCTGCGAGGTGTAGGCGATGTAGCGGCCGTCGGGCGAGTACTGCGGCGCAGCGTCAGACCCGGGATTATCCTTGGTGATGTTCCGTGCTTCTCCGCCTTTGGTGCTGACGAGGAAGAGATCGTTGTTGGTGGACCAGGCGACCCGCGAACCGCCTGAGCGGTTCGAGGAAAAGCAGGCCTCGGAACCGTCCGGCGAAATATCGTAACCATCAGGAGCGCCCAGGAACCAAGTGGGTGAGTCCACGGCGCCGGGGGTCAGGTCGAGCGGCGATCCGCCCTTGGCTGAAACCGTGAAGAGGTGAGTGTATTTGCCGTCGCGCCACTCGTTCCAGTGCCGGAAGAGAAGCTCATCGATGACCCGCGCTTTCACCTTGCTCTTTTCAGTTTCCTCCAGCCGCTTCTTGTTGCAGGCATCGTCGGCGCAGTCCGGGTACACGTCCGAGGTGAAGAGCAGCGTATCACCTTTGCGCGCCCAGGTGACGCCGTCCGCTTCCGTCGAGACGCTGGTGAGTTGGCGCGCCTCGCCGCCGTGGACGGGAATAATCCAGATCTGCGACTTGGCGCCGCGGGTCGAGATGAAGGCAATGGAATCGCCGTCCGGAGACCAGCGAGGCCGCGTGTCTGACCCTTCGCCGTTCGTCAGTTGCCTCGGCTCGCCGCCTCCCGTACTGATCAGCCAGATGTGATTGACGACTTTGTTGGCCTCGAAATCGACTGCCCCTTGTACGTACGCGACCCAGCGCCCATCAGGAGAAACTCGAGGGTCGGAAATCCTTTGCACCTTCATCATATCGTCGAAGGTTATGGGACGTTTTGCATTTGTCACAGTACCCCCTAGGATCAGAAAGAGAGTTATAGCCCACCTCAATAATGTTTTCATAAAAGCGCCCCCGTTGACCATCGCGATTTTGTATTCATGGAGCAGATATTTATATCAGAGGCGCACGAAAAGTGCAGCAGCGAGTCGTGGCACCGCGTCTCAGCCGTGGTGGCGGGAGCGTCCCGCTCCCGCGCGCGGGCAGAGCCTGTCCTGAGCACTGCGAAGGAATGCCCGCGCCACAGCAAGACACCCTCCCCAACTGAGGGGGTATGGTACCAGCCTGGGCACGTCTCGGCGACCTCGCTTGGACTGGAAGCATAAGTTTGGATAGAATAGATGCGGCAAGCAGCAATGAATCCATCGGGAGGGTACATGCAGAACGGGAGTTGCGACATCGGACTGATCGGTTTGGCCGTGATGGGCCAGAATCTTGTCTTAAACATGAACGACCACGGTTATAAAGTCGCGGTTTTCAATCGCACCGTCTCCAAGGTGGATGATTTCATCAATAACGAGGCCAAGGGGACGCAGGTGGTAGGAACGCACTCGCTGGAGGAACTGGCGCAGGCGCTTAAACGGCCGCGACGCGTCATGCTGATGGTCAAGGCCGGCGAGACGGTGGACCACATGATCGATAGCCTACTGCCGCACCTCGAGCGGGGCGACATCATGATCGACGGCGGGAACTCACATTGGCCGGACACCAGCCGCCGCACCAAATACCTGGCCGAGAAAGGCCTGCTTTACATCGGCACCGGCGTCTCCGGTGGCGAAGAAGGCGCGCGCCACGGCCCCTCCATCATGCCGGGCGGCAACCCCAAAGCCTGGCCTCATGTGAAAGAGATCTTTCAGGCCATTGCCGCCAAGGTTGACGATGGGTCGCCGTGCTGCGAATGGGTGGGCGAAGACGGTGCGGGCCATTATGTGAAGATGGTGCACAACGGCATCGAGTACGGCGACATGCAACTGATCTGCGAGGCTTATCAGTTGATGAAAGACGTGCTGGGCCTCACGGCCGACGAATTGCACTCGGTGTTCGTGGAATGGAACAAAGGCGAGCTGGACAGTTACCTGATTGACATTACCAGCCAGATCTTCAGCAAGAAGGATGACGACGGCGCAGCGCTCGTAGACAAAATCCTCGACACCGCCGGCCAGAAAGGCACGGGCAAGTGGACATGCCTGAGCGCACTCGACCTCGGAATGCCGGTGACGCTGATCGGCGAAGCGGTGTTTTCGCGCTGCCTCTCGGCCCTCAAGGCAGAACGCGTTGCGGCCTCCGCGATTCTGCCGGGGCCCAAAGGCGCCGCCGTGCCGGTGCGCGACGAGGCGATCGAAGACATCCGGCGAGCGCTGTACTGCTCCAAGATTATCTCCTATGCCCAAGGGTATATGCTGCTGCGCGAAGCAGCTAAAGAGCAGGGTTGGAACCTCAACTTTGGCGGCATCGCCCTGATGTGGCGGGGCGGGTGCATTATCCGCAGCCGATTCCTGGGCAAGATCAAAACGGCCTTTGACAAGAATCCCCAGCTCAGTAACTTGCTGCTGGATGACTTCTTCAGCAATCTGTTGATCGACTACCAGGCGTCCTGGCGGCGCGCCGTCGCCCAGGCGGTTCAGTTCGGAGTTCCGACCCCGGCGTTCGGCACGGCGCTGGCTTTTTACGACGGTTATCGCACGGCGCGCCTGCCGGCCAACCTGCTGCAAGCCCAGCGTGATTTCTTCGGCGCGCACACTTACGAGCGCGTGGACAAGCCGCGCGGGGAGTTCTTCCACACCAACTGGACCGGGCACGGGGGCAGGGTGGCGTCGAGCACTTATAATGTCTAAACGACTAGTCAGGAGAATAAGGATGAAATACGGTCTTAATATTCGCCAGGAGGGTGCTCTGGATCTGTTGTCGCTGGGCGCCCTGGTTCACCGCCTGGATCCGGGAATGATTCCCTTTCGCAAGGCTACGGAGTGCAAAATCCACGTGAGCGGCGGCGAGTTCAATTGCGCCGCAAACCTTTCCGATTGCTTTGGCCTGCAGACGGGCATCGCCACCGCCATGGTGGATTACCCGATCGGCGATCTGATCGCGGAACGGGTGCGGGCGATGGGCGCAAAGCCCTTTTACAAGCGCTTCAAGCATAACGGCGTCAACGGCCCCAATATGGCCACGGTCTATAGCGATCGCGGCCACGGGGTGCGCGGTCCGGTAGTCTTTTACAACCGGGCCAACGAAGCCGGCGCCATGCTCAAGCCGGGCGACTTCGATTGGCCGAGCATTTTCGCGGCCGGCGTGCGCTGGTTCCACAGCGGCGGCATCTTCGCGGCACTGTCGGCCACCACCGGCGAGTTGATCGTCGAGGGCATGAAGGCTGCCAAGGCCGCCGGCGCCGTGACTTCGTTCGATTTGAACTATCGCGCCAAGTTGTGGAACATCTGGGGCGGGCACGAACGCGCGCTGTCGGTGATCGGGCGCATCGTCGAGCACGCCGATGTATTGGTGGGCAACGAAGAGGACCTGCAAATGGGTCTGGGCATCCCCGGGCCCGAAGTGGCCGCGAAGTCCAAGCTCGACCCCAGCGCCTTTTTCGCCATGATCGAGAAAGTAGTGGCGAAGTATCCGCAAGTCAGAGTCGTGGCGACCACGCTGCGCGAGGTTCACTCCACTGCCCGGCACGGTTGGAGTGCCGTGGCCTGGATTGACGGTAAGACCTACATGGCTCCGACTCTCCAACTGGATGTTCTTGATCGAGTAGGTGGCGGCGACGGTTACGCCGCGGGTTTCTTCTACGGCCTGCTTACCGGTGAAGAGCCGCAAGAGGCCGTCAACCTGGGCTGGGCGCACGGAGCGCTGTTGACCACTTTTCCGGGTGACACCACCATGGCAACCGTCGAGCAAGTGCGCGCGCTTGCCAAAGGCGGATCAGCACGCATTCAGCGCTAACGTCGTGCCTTAACATAAAGCCCGATAATTGCCCTTTGCCATGATACCAACCCAGCGATCCCGGCATCTAAATTAGATTGCAGGGCGAGGATGCGGGCGCAAATGTGAATTCTGCTCGGTGCGGGTTGGACTCAAGTCTATCGACACATAGGAGGACTAATCCCTTGGACGGTCATGCTTCAACAGGCACGCAAAAACAACCTCTCGAGCAGGACGAACTTGACCAGCTTTGCATCAACACCATTCGCTTTCTGGCAGTGGATGCCGTTCAGAAAGCCAACTCGGGCCATCCCGGCCTGCCGATGGGCGCCGCGCCCATGGCGTACGTGCTCTGGACGCGTTTTATGCGTTACGATCCACTCAAACCTCACTGGCCGAACCGAGACCGCTTTGTGCTCTCGGCCGGGCACGGCTCGATGCTTCTGTACAGCCTTCTTCACTTAACTGGCTATAACCTTCCACTTTCGGAGTTGCAGCAATTCCGCCAATGGGGAAGCAGGACGCCGGGTCATCCCGAGTATGGTCTTGTCGACGGTATTGAAACCACAACCGGCCCGTTGGGACAAGGCTTCGGCAACGGCGTGGGCATGGGCATCGCGGAGAAATACCTTGCGGCGCATTTCAATCGCCCGGGGCATGAAATCATCAATTACAAAATCTACGCCATCGCCAGCGATGGTGATTTGATGGAGGGTGTGGCGTCCGAGGCGGCGTCACTGGCCGGGCATCTTGGGCTCAACAACCTCATCTATTTTTATGATGACAATCACATCTCGATTGAAGGCTCGACGCACTTGGCGTTCACGGAAGACCGCGGAGCGCGCTTCGAATCTTACGGCTGGTTCGTGCAAAGGTTACCTGACGGCAACGATCTGGAGGCGATTGATGCGGCGATTCGAGCCGCCCAGGCCGAAACCGAAAGGCCGTCCATCATCATGATCCGGACGCATATTGGTTATGGCAGCCCGAACAAGCAAGACACGGCCGAGGCGCATGGCAGCGCGCTGGGTGAAGAAGAAGTGAAGCTGACCAAGGAGAACCTGGGCTGGCCGCTGGAACCGAAATTCTACATTCCCGAGGAAGCGCTCGCCCACTTCCGCAAAGCGATCGAGCGCGGCGAGAAAGCCGAAGCCGATTGGCAGAAGCAACTGGACGACTACCGCAAGGCGGAGCCCGCTTTAGCGGGAGAGTTCGATCGGTTCGTGAAGCGCGAACTGCCGGAGGGCTGGAAGGCGAAACTTCCGACATTCAAGTCGACCGAAAAGCCCATGGCCACTCGACAGGCCTCGGGGAGGGTCCTGAACGCGATCTCGTTCAGCTTGCCCACGCTCCTGGGCGGATCGGCGGACCTTGCACCTTCAACCGATACTTTAATTAAGGGTGAGAAGGATTTCGAAAGGGGAAATTACGGGTCGCGGAATTTCCATTTTGGAGTGCGCGAACACGGCATGGGTTCGATCCTGAACGGGATGGCTGTAACGGGGCTGGTTCCCTACGGCGCGACTTTCTTCATTTTTTCGGATTACCTGCGGCCGACCTTGCGCCTGGCTGCGATGATGAAGGCTCACACGATTTTCGTCTTCACTCACGACAGCATCTTGCTGGGCGAGGACGGCCCAACGCACCAGCCCATCGAGCACCTCGCGGCGCTGCGGGCCATTCCTGAACTCAGCTTGATCCGGCCGGCGGACGCGAATGAGACCGTGGTGGCATGGCGCGTGGCGCTTGAGCATCGCGACGGGCCGGTCGCGCTTTGCCTCACTCGCCAGGTTTTGCCCATCATCGACCGCGACAAGTATGCAGCCGAGGAAGGCTTGGCCAAAGGCGCCTATGTGCTGGCGGATGCGCCAGGAAAAGAGGTGGAACTGATTCTGATCGCCACGGGCTCGGAGGTTGCGCCGACTCTCGAAGCGTTCGAGAAATTGTCAGCCGAGGGGATCGGAGTGCGATTAGTGAGCATGCCTTCGTGGGATCTTTTCGAGGAACAACCCCAATCCTATCGCGACGAGGTTTTGCCGCCTAAAGTGACGGCACGCCTGGCGGTTGAGGCTGCCGCTCCCTTCGGTTGGGAACGCTACGTCGGAACGAAATGGGAAGTGATCGGAATGAACCGCTTCGGGGCCTCGGCTCCGTATAAGGCGCTGGCGGAACATTTCGGATTCAACGCGGCGAACATCATCGAACATGCTCGCAGGCTGCTTGGGGCTAAGGGCTAAGGCACATTTCTCACCACGATTGGAGAAGGTCGGAAGGTCGGGGCTTCAGCCCCGCCCTTCCCGAGGCACGGGGTCGAATCATGGCTGAAACCACCACGTTGAGCAATCCTTTGCGGGAAGGGATCAGAATCCACAGTACGCCCGAGCCGTGCGCCATGGTGATTTTTGGTGCTTCCGGCGACTTGACGAAGCGAAAGCTGATTCCCGCTCTTTTCTACCTGTCGCGCGAGCGCATGCTGCCCGCGGGGTTTTCCGTCATTGGCTGCGCTCGGACGCCGGCCACGGATGATAGTTTTCGGGAGGAAATGGGCCTCGCAGTAAAGCAATACTTGAAGCTTTCCTCGGATAGCGATGAATTCCTGGAGAGTTTTAGCAAAGGCATTTATTACATCGCGGACGATTTCAGTGATTCCGCCGCCTACTCCAAATTGAAGGCCCTGCTGGATCAACTGGACCACGAACGGGGCACATCCGGAAATCGTCTCTTCTACCTTGCCACACCGCCCAGCTTTTTCCCGGTTATCGTGAAGCACCTGGGGGCCGCTGGACTAGCCAAGCCGAAGCCGGAGTCCTGGACTCGAATCATTATCGAGAAGCCATTCGGGCGGGACCTCGCAAGCGCCCGAGAATTGAACCGAGTGGTGACCGAGGTTTTCAACGAAGAGCAGATCTACCGCATCGATCATTACCTGGGGAAAGAGACTGTTCAGAATCTCCTGGTCTTTCGGTATGCCAACGGGATTTTCGAGCCGTTCTGGAATCGCCGCTACATTGACCACGTGCAGCTTTCCGTGGCGGAAGACCTGGGAGTTGAAAACCGGGGATCATACTACGAGGAAGCGGGACTGATGCGCGATATGATTCAAAACCACGTCCTGCAACTGCTTAGTCTGGTGACGATGGAACCTCCGGCGACCTTCGATGCGACTTCCGTGCGCGACGAGAAAGCCAAAGTGCTGCGGGCGGTCCGGCCTCTGACGGGGGAGCAGATCGACGAATTCACGGTGCGGGCCCAGTACGGGGAGGGGTGGGTAGGTGGAAAGAAGGTTCCGGCCTACCGAGCCGAGCCGAAGGTCTCACCCACCTCGATGACGGAGACGTATGCGGCCCTCAAGCTTTACATCGACAATTGGCGCTGGGCGGATGTCCCCTTTTACTTGAGGTCCGGCAAGCGGCTGGCGAAACGTGTTTCGGAGATTTCTATACAGTTCCGCCGCGTGCCGCATCTGCTTTTCAAGGGCGCGGGATCGGACGGCATCGAGCCCAACGTTCTCTCGGTAAACGTTCAGCCCAACGAGGGAATCTCGCTGAAGATCTGCGCCAAGCTCCCCGGCGCCACCATGCAGATCCGGCCGGTACAGATGATGTTTCGCTACGGCGAGTCATTTGGCGCCCCGCCGCCCACGGCCTATGAGACACTTCTACTGGATTGCATGTTGGGCGACGCAACGCTGTTCAATCGCAGTGACGCGGTGGAGCTCTCCTGGGAGTTGGTGGACCCGATCCTTACTCGTTGGCGAGAGCTGGGACCGAAGGGACTCGCCACCTACGCGGGCGGTTCTTGGGGGCCGGCCGAGGCCGACGCCTTGATCGAGCGGGATGGGCGCCAGTGGCAGAGAGTGTGAGGAAAAACAGAAGGCGGAAAGCAGAAATCTGAAACTTGAAATTTGAGATTTGAAAGCTGAGACCTGAAAGCTGAGACCCGAAAGCTGAGAGCTGAAAACTGAAAGCTGAAAGCTGAAAGCTGAAAGCCTGGAGACCAGATGGCAGGAATAATCGAACCTGTTGGCTTAGGCGAGCCGAGGGCGGTCGATGTTTCGAACTTGGAAGCCGAACTGTCGGCTCTGTGGCGCACGGCGGCGGAGGGTCCCACGGCTGAGGGTGCGGTGACGCGTGCCTGCACGCTCACTTTGCTCATTTACGTTGAAAGCGATGAGGCGGCGTACGAAGTGACCAACCTGGTGGCGGAGGTAACTCGCCAGAATCCTTGCCGCGCGATCATCATGATGCTGGAACCGGAAGCCGGTTCGAGCGGACTTGAGGCGTGGGTCTCGGCGCATTGCCATCTGCCGGTGGCGGGCGAGAAGCAGGTCTGCAGCGAGCAGATCACCATTCGGGCCCGTGGCGAGGCCGAGCAAGGACTCCCCAGCGTGGTTCTGCCATTGACAGTTTCCGGCTTGCCGATCTTCCTCTGGTGGCGGGCCAACAGTTTCTCACCGCCTGCCTATTTCGACGACATTCTCCGTGTCACCCAGCACGTCATCGTGGACTCTGCCAGATTTTCGCCTGGCACGACGCATTTGCAGGATCTCGCCGCGTGGCTTCACAACGTCGCCGGAAAGATCCAGTTGACGGACCTGAATTGGAACCGCATCACGCCCTGGCGGCAGCTCATAGCTCAAGGTTTCGACTCCCCGGAGAGGCGACCCTACCTGGACCGCCTCACCCGAGTACGAATTGAGTACGAGCAGGACTCCGCGCGGCTGGTGACCCAGCGCGCGCAGGGCTTGCTGCTTTCGGGATGGCTGGCGAGCCGGCTGGGATGGCAGTTTCTGAAGTCTGAGCGGCAGGAGGCGTCCCAGCCGCGCACTTTCTATTTCAAGTCAGCCAACGGCATGGTAACAGTTGAGCGGAACTTGAAAAGGGTCGACAACGCCTGTGGCGTGTGTTTCACCATTGAGTTGATCGCCGAGGGGGCGTCATCCGCCAGATTCTCGTTTTCGCGAGGGCCGGACGGGAAGGTTGTGAAAACCTTGGCGGAGGTGCCAGGGTTGCGATCCATAGGACGCTCGGTGCGTCTGGAAGTCCTGGATGAGGCCGAGATACTGAATGAGGAACTGAAGTTAGGAGTGCGCGACCGGCTCTACGAAGAGGTTTTGGGCGTGGTGGCGCGAATGATTGGATCTTGAGGTGGGAATGCTTAAGAACAACGTAAGGGTTTTTTCAACGCTTGAGGACTTGAGCTGGGCGGCCGCGTGCGCTTTTGAAGACTTGGCACGCCTCAAATTCGTCGCCGGCAAAACGTTCTGCGCCGCGCTTTCCGGTGGCTTGACGCCCCGCCTGCTCTATCAGATTCTGGCGGGACGGGCCCTGCTGGGGCGGATCGAATGGAAGAACGTTCAGTTGTTTCAAGTGGACGAACGCTGCGTGCCTCCTGACCACCCGGACAGCAATTATCGGATGATCCGCGAAGCCCTCCTGGATAGCGGCGAGATACCGCCGGCGAACTTTCATCGCATGCAGGCCGAGGAAGCGGATCTCGAGAAAGTGGCGCGCGATTATGCCGCCGAACTGGCTCGGGTTCTCGAGCCGCAAGACGGCCTCAGGCCGCGTCTGGATATCGTATTTCTCGGTATGGGCCCGGACGGGCATACCGCTTCGCTTTTTCCGGGGACGGCGGCGCTCGAGGAGCAAAGCCTTTGGGTTCGGCCGAACCGCGTCGAGCGGCTGGGGATGAGCCGCCTGACCATGACTCTGCCGTTGCTCAACGCCTCCGCACATGTTATTTTCCTGGTAGCCGGAGCTGACAAGGCGGAAACGCTGCGCAAGGTTTTGGAAGGACCGCCGGGAGAGTTGCCGGCACAGCGAATTCGGCCGGTGGACGGGAGTGTGAGTTGGTTCCTGGATGAGGCGTCGGCGAGGAAACTTAGTCCGGCGACGAAAGGCGAGTCGTGATCCACGTAGCGCCCTCCATACTTTCTGCGGATTTCACTCGTTTGGGTGAGCAGGTTCGGGAGATTGAAGCGGCGGGCGTCGACCGGTTCCAGATCGACGTCATGGACGGCCGATTCGTTCCCAATATCACCTTCGGCGCGCTGGCTTTTGAAAGCCTGCGCCCCTTGACGCGCTTGGCCATCGAAGCCCACCTCATGGTCCAACCGCCGGAAGACTTCATCGAGCGATTCGCCAAAGCCGGCGCCGATACCATCATCGTCCACCAAGAGGCCACACCGCATCTGCACCGCGCTATCCAGCACATTCACCACTTGGGCAAGAAAGCCGGCGTAGCCATCAATCCCTCGACACCTGCCGGCACGCTTTCCGAGGTTTTGGGAAGCTTGCAAATGGTCCTGGTGATGACCGTTAATCCGGGATTTGGCGGTCAGGAGTTTATTTACGAGACGCTGCACAAAATCCGCCAGGTCCGCAGCGCCATCCGGGAACGCGGCCTCGATTGCGAAGTGGAAGTTGACGGCGGCATCAATCACGAGACCGCACCGCTGGTGGTCGAGGCCGGCGCTAATGTGCTGGTGGCCGGCTCGTCAGTATATGACGCGAAGGAAGGCGTCGCCGCCGCCATCCAGAGTCTTCTGGCAAGCTGCGGAAGTGCAATGGGGACCGACAAGTGATGAGCACTCGATTTGGCGGTCCACGTCATTTGCTTTCTTAACTAAACACTCTTTCCCATCTTCGACGCAACCCAGGAGAAAAGACGCTCAACCTGTTTGGCCAGATTCGCGGACTCAACGTGTGAGAACATGCGCTCCTCGTACTCCACCTGATTTTTCTTCTCCAGAATGGCTCCCAGACGATTCGCCTGTTGCCGGGTCTCGTCGCCGAGCAAAAGTTCGGCCAGCAGCCGGACCGCATCACTGTGGTCTTTGCTGGAACTTCGTTTCCCGTGAAAATGGACGCAGAGGCTGTCTGCGGCTGAAATAGCACAATGGATGCCGTTCAGTGCAGCGGCGTTGGGGCGCCGGTCGGCCAACGCTTGGTTCATCGAGTCTCTGTACTCGCGAGCCTTCTGAAAATAGTTCTCCGCCAGGGAGGAGTGAACAGCCGAGGTTTTTGACTTGGATGTCATTTCACCAACTCACTGATCGGATCGCCGCGTAGCAGCAAGCCCTCGCTAGCGATTTTGCGGATTAGGAGATCATCCTTCCGATAACGGACGGCAAAGTTGAACGCGGAAACCACATAGGGCGAAAAAGGGTTCCCAGTGCGCAGGTAAAATTCACCTTGTGCTTTTTCAAGCATCCGTAAAATCGATCCGCGTCGGGACGAATCCCTCGTAACGAAGCACAGGTCCACGTCGCTTGTAGTTTTCTCCTCGCCTCGCGCAACGCTTCCGTAACAAATCACGGTCCGTATCTCGTCGGGCCAGCGGGCAAAAAGCTTATCCAGTACGTAGTTGAGACTGCTTGCCTCCCTATCGTATAGGACGGAAAGCAGCCTCTCACAGAGGACGTGTTGGGTGTTCAGGCTGTACAGCAAAGATCGCCCTTTGACCATTGAGTGAAGTATGCCAATCTTTTCCAGACGGGAAAGAGCCATGGTCACATTACTGTTAGCCACCCCAATATGGCGTGCAATCTCCCGCCCTGTAAAAACCATGTCAGGGGTGCGCGTCAGAAGACGCAGAATCTTGACCCGCGTGGCAGTTCGAAAAACATCGTCGAGCGGTCGCCGGAATCGCATGTTTCGATTATAGAACATATGCTCTGAAGTCGAAACACATGTTTCGGTTTCAGAACAATCAGGTTGTTGCTGGATCCTTCCTCGGCGCGAAGTCGTGGCTGCGTCACCGTCACCTACCTCACGGCAAAGCAATTGTATCACCCCTACAAGAATGACGTTTGGCAGTTGCCTTTCAGTGCCCATTAGCCTATAACAATTCTCCTGAACGCAATCTGGGAGTAGTTGTTTGCAGGCGGCTTGAGCGTCGCGCCTCGGGAGGGCAAACTCGACTGTGGGCGCGGACTCGTCGTTGGCTTGTCACGCACACAAGGGCTGCCCTCACACGTGCTAAATGGGAGGAGAATGTGGCGACCAGAAGAAAGAACGGGAAGTTGGAGCGGCGGGAATTC
>Ga0187891_1001226_pt1 | contig 22567 bp, 15 predicted proteins | sample June2016WEW_21_4_FD_132990 | JGI IMG/M metagenome (GOLD analysis project Ga0187891, IMG submission 132990) | Peatland microbial communities from SPRUCE experiment site at the Marcell Experimental Forest, Minnesota, USA - June2016WEW_21_40 | ecosystem: Environmental > Terrestrial > Soil >... | reverse complement strand
GCTTGAATTTGTCTCCCTTGATGGTGTCATACAAGCCCCAGGCGGGCCAGAGGAAGATACCAGTGGCGGCTTCGCGTATGGCGGGTGGATAAGTCCACATTCCGACCCTGTTCTTTCAACGGCTATAAGAAAGCAGATGAACATGCCGTTTGACTTGTTGATAGGGCGCAGAACCTTTGACATTTGGGAACCATACTGGCCGCAACATAATGACATGTGGCCAGCCGTCAACACAGCGACCAAGTACGTCGCCTCGAATACCATGACTTCTCACGAATGGCAGCCGTCCGTGTTTCTAAACGGAGATATTGCGGAAAAGATCACCAAAATTAAGCGACAGGAAGGGCCGGATTTGCACGTTTTTGGAAGCGCAAATCTCGTTCAGACGCTCATCAAACATGATTTGGTCGATGCGTTCTGGCTGAAGATATATCCGATAACGTTGGGCGGTGGAAAACGATTGTTTGCCGATGGCACGATCCCGGCGGCATTCAAGGTGACGGAAAGCACAGTCACCTCGAAAGGCGTCATTATCGTGAATTACGAGCGTGCAGGCGCAGTCCCAACCGGAAGTCTATAAACACTTGGCCATACGCCGGCTGCACTGTTCCCAGCCACCGGGGCTTGACGTCAATCTGAGCGGCGGCCCTACTTCGGCGGCCAGATCCGGAACTCGCCGCTGCAGTCGAGCAGGCCCATCAAATACCACATGCCATCGTAGTATCGGTATTGCCCCGATGGAATCGGCGCATTCCACAGAGCCTCGACGAACTTCGCCGCGCGCGGTTCGGTCGCTGCCAGACTGGCCACAGCGTTAGTCGCGACCAATGCGGTTGAGTGAGTGTCGCTCAACTGCTTGCCATCCAGCGTGAATTGATCTCCGTAAGTGTCGATGCCCCTGGATTCGAAGAAAGCCTGGATCCGGTCACTGAGTTGCCGCTCCCTGGGATCGGCGGCCCACCACGACCAATCGACCGACCAGTTAGCCTCAGTACGCCAGGCATCGGGCCCGAAACTGACGCCTCTCCGGAACCCCGCCACCGGCGTGCCGTCGAAGTTCGCATAGTTCGGAGCCAGGCCGGTCGTGGGGTTAGTGACCTTCTCGAAGAAGTCGCGGCTTACAGCAGCCGCTTCAGCCCAGAACTGCCGGTCCGCGGCCGGGCCCCACCGCGCCCATAACTCATAAAACGCCGGTAAGTGGTAAGAAGGGTCCGTGTGATCGGGCCTCCGGTTATTGGGCGTGAAGCGCACCATTTTGTGTTCGGCGTTGAATTCCGGCCCGTCGGTCTCGGGTCCTCTCACCGTTGGGCCAGTAATCACCGCGCGGTTCTTCATGGCGTCCAGAAGTTGGTCCGCCTCTGCGCGGTAATCGTATATGCCCGTGCCATTGCCCCAGCGTCCCGCGGCGAAATACAGTGCCATCGCCCAGTACTGCTCGCCATCGGGAGCAGCCGATTCATCGTTTGGCGTGCCGTTGGTCTTCATCGACCAGGAGAAGAAACGGTAACCGGGGTGGCTGGGCGAATCGTGGTACATGAAGCTCTTGGACCAGTTCCAAAGAGCGTCGAACTCGGCCTTCTTATCGAGTTGAACCGCGATCATCATGCCGTATGACATGCCTTCCGAACGCACATCCTTATTGTTGATATCGGTAAGATACGCCAACGGTCCGTTCGCGTTCCGGCCGGCGGCGTAGTAGACCGTTTGGGTTTCCGGGTCGCCATGGAACAATTGCTGGAAAGCGGCGTCGATTTTCCGGGAGATCTCATTCGGCGAATGGCCGTCTTCCAAAAACAGATTGCGATAGCGCTTGGTGGCGAATGCGCCGGAACCGCCGGCTTGGGTCCCGGCCATGGCCTGGGCCGCCGGTGCAGCCTTCGTTTGTGCGCTGGCTTTGTCCTGCCGCCGGCCGGGCCCGCTCTGCGGCGCCGCCGCGAGACCAAAGCAGAATATCAAGGCAAGCGCGGGCAGCGGGAATACCTTCAGTGGTTTTTTCATAGACGCGGGAGTCAAGCTATCTGAAGCATTCACGAAATCAGATGGCTGCCGCGAAGTCAAGCGGCAGGCGCCCCCCGCCTATTCGTATTGCAGCGCCACTACCGGGTCCAGGCGGGCGGCTTTCAACGCGGGCCAGGTACCGAAGAACAGGCCCACGCCCACGCTTACGCACACGCCCAGTGCGGCCGCCCACAGCGGCACGGAGGTCGGCAGGCTGGGGAAGAAGAACCGGAATGTCACTGAGATCAGCCACCCCAGCGTCATTCCCGCCAGCCCGCCCAGGCCGGTCAGCACCACCGCCTCGGTGAGGAACTGGACCACGATATCGGAGCGTTTTGCGCCCACCGCCTTGCGAATGCCGATCTCGCGCGTGCGCTCGGTGACCGATACCAGCATGATGTTCATCACCCCGATGCCGCCCACCAGCAGGCCGATCGAGCTCAGCCCCACCATCAGCAGCGCCACCGTCGAGGTGATGCGGTGGAAATCCTCCAGCATCTGGCTGCCGGTCGAGAGCCAGAAATCGTCCGGCTTGTTGGGAGGCGTTTTGCGCATCGTGCGCAGCGCCACCTCGCTTTCATCCATGGCGCGATCGATCAAGCCCTTCTTGGCGATGATGACGAACATGATTTGCTTGGCGGTCGGAAACATCTTGTGCATGGTGAAAAAAGGCACCAGGATGCGCTGATCCGGCTGCCCCGGAAAACTCACCCTTTGCCCGATCACACCCACAACCTGAAGCTGGTGGCCGTCCACCTCGATCCACTTGCCGAGCGGGTCCTCGCCCTGAAACAGGGCCTTATCCACGTTTTCCCCGATCACGACCACGGGCTGATGGTGACGGTTCTCCTCATCGGTAAAGAACCTGCCGCGCAGCATCACCTGGGCTTCGCCCGTGGCGTAGCTCTCCTCGGTCCCGCCGAAGCTGATCTGGTACAGATCGCGGCCGCGGTACTTCACGTGGTCCGACCACTGTCCGGGCCCGAATACGTTCGGCGGCAGCAGGTAGGGCGAAACGTGCGCCACCGACGGGCAAAGTTCGGCCAGTTCCTGCGACTGCTCCCAGGTGAACGGCTTGCGCTTCAACTCCTCCGGCGTGGCGCCGTGGAACATCAGTTTGAACTGGAAGGAAAGGATCGTCTCCGGACCGAACGAACGGATAATGTCCGTCATCACGCCGTTGACGCCGGTGACGATCGACCCCACCGCAATCACCGCGCCGGTGCCGATGATGACGCCGAGCACCGTCAGAACACTCCGCGTCTTGTGCTCAAGCACCGTGGCCAACGCCATCGCCGCCGAAGAGCGGATCTCGGAAAACGTCATCGCTCCCACCTCAGCGCGTGAATCGGGTCCAGCTTGGCCGCCCGTTGCGCCGGATACACGCCGAAGAACAGGCCCACCAGCGCCGATACTCCCACCCCCACCACAACCGCCGAGGCCGGCACCACCATCGGCATCGGCGTCGCCGCGCGCACCACCGCCGTCAGCAGCCAGGCCAGCAGCACGCCCATCGTCCCGCCCGTGGCCGACAGCAGCGAAGATTCAATCAGAAACTGCCGCATGATGTCCCCGTTCCGCGCGCCCACTGCCTTGCGTATGCCAATCTCGTAGGTCCGCTCCGTCACCACCGCTAGCATGATGTTCATGATCACCACGCCGCCCACCACCATGAACACCGAGACGATGCCCACCGCCATCGTGGCCAGCGTCTTGGTGATCCGGTCCCACAGCGCCACCAGCGACGACGAGGCCAGCATCCCGAAGTTGTCTTCCTGGTTCGGACGCAGCTTGCGGTGCGCGCGCAGCAACACGCGCACTTCGTCCTGCGCGTCGTCCAGGTGATCGTGATCGATCGCCAGCGCGCTGAAGCTCGCCTCCGGGTGCGCGCCGAATACCTTGAAGAACGTGCCGAGCGGGATCATCACGAAGCTGTCCTGCGAAAAGCCGAATACGGAACCTTTCTTGTCCGCCACCCCGATCACCTCGAACGGCCTGCCGTTCAGCGTGATCGTCTTGCCGATGGGATCGCTGTCGCGGAAGAAGCGCTCGCGCACGTCGTGCCCGATGAATGCCACGTTGGTGTGACGCTGGTTGTCGAAGTCCGCGAGGAACCTGCCCGCCACCACGCCCAGGTCCGAGATAACCCCCATGTTCGGGGTCACGCCCGTCGCGTCCACGCCGTCCATTACCTGCCCGCGGTAGTGGACGCTCACGGACTGCGACGCCGACATGCCGAATTCCCGCGTCAGCGTCAGGTTGCTCTTCAGGTATTGATATTCTTCCAGCGTCAACTTGGGATTCCGCCGGTCCAGCTCGATCAGTTTCTTGGGATCGAAGTCGCCGAGCAGCGGAATGCGCTGCACCTGGAAGCCGTCGGTGCCCATGTCGGACACCTGCTGCGCCACGTACACATCCATCCCGTGCACCATCGACATCACCACGATCAGCGTCGTGGTGGCGAGAATCACGCCCAGCAGCGTGAGAAAGCTGCGCAGTTTGCTCGAAAATACGCTCCGCACAGCGACCAACATCGCTTCGCGGTAAGAAGCCAAAGCTCGCATGATGCCCGATTCAGCCCGCTGGCTCTGCCGGCAGGCCCGCAGTGCGGACGAGGAACGCCTACCCGCGCGTCGCTCTACTGGGAAGACGCCGCCCCTGATCCAACATTAACGCAAACCACCGGCCCCGCGCCGGGCCTGCCAGGCTCGCGGCGCCGCCTTGGCCGGCTTCTATGGGGCATACGCGAGCCGCCGCACAAAGTTCCCGGAAAGTCGGCGCCGGTTGCGCCGCCCTTCCCCGCTTTGACGAACCGGGCAAACGGCGCGATTATGGAGTACTGGGTTTCAGATAAATAGCGGCGCGATAGTCCGAAATCCGCCTGTCATCGGGAGGCTTCGGAAGACGTTTGCGATCGGACTCGAATCGCGAAGCGGGGACGCCGGAACAGAAAGGAAGAATATGAGGTCAGTCTTGAGAACGTTCTGCTGCGGCCTGGCAGTGAGCGCCTGGATTCTCAGCGCGTCCGCGCAGGAGCCGGTGAAGTTGGTCCGGCTGAACGTGGCGGCTTTCGACGAGCAGGGCAAGCCGGTCGGCGATCTGACGGCAAACGATTTTCGTATTGTGGACGAGGGAAAGCCGGAGACCATCGCGTTGTTCCATTCTGGCGGCTTTGGGCCGTCAACCGCCGCCAACCCAGGCGCGTTCACCAACCGGCCGTCGCCGCCGCCGCACACCACCGTGATCCTGTTCGATTGTTTGAACCATCTCCGTAGCGAGTGGTTGTACGCCGCCAAACAGGTCGAACAATCCATCAAACAGATCAATGACGCCAGTTCCATCTACTTTTACGTGCTGACGCCGACGGGCGACATCAATCCCGTCCACCCCTTCCCGGATTCGCCCGGCGCCGCGCCCAACAAAACCTGGAATCAGGACATCGAGTCTCTGCTAACCAAGGAGATCAAGAGCCTGAAAGCGAGACCCGCCGGTATGGCCGACGAAGTAGTCACCAAGAAAACCTACGTCGTGCTGGAGACACTCGGCAAGCAGTTGGCGAATTATCCTGGCCGCCACGACGTGATCTGGGTCCTCGGCGGCATGCCCTATACCTGGAAGGAGAACACCAAGAACCCCTGCATCGGCATCTGGGTCGGCTGCGGGCTGTACGCGGAGCATTTGAGCGTCAACCTGGATCTTACCGGGACGGTGGTCAACCTTCTCACTTACACCGACTTGGATACGGACAAGACCGTGGATATGGAGGCCATGGGTCAGTTGACCGGTGGCAACGTATCCTACAGCAAGGAAGACATCCGCTCCATCATGCAGCGCTTGGACGAAGCCGCCAGCAACGGCTACGTCATCGCCTACGATCCGTCCGCGGCCGATTGGGACAACAAATTCCACCTCGTAAAGATCGCCTGCGACCGCAAGGGCGTCAAATTGATCGCCAAGACACGTTATTACGCGCTGCCCGATTCGCGGCCCGCCCAGGACAGGGAGATGGGCGCGTTACGCACCGCCTTCGCCAGTCCCTCCGACATTTCCGAGATCGGCCTGCACGCCACAATCGCGCCCAGCCAAGCCCCCAATACTCTCAAGGTCGATCTGCGCATCGCCGTGCCCGACCTGCTGCTGCAGGAAAGCGGCGGCCAATATGACGGCCACTTGACCGTGATGTTTTCCACGCGCACCGCGACTGGGCCGGAGGGTCCTCCCGTGGGCGGCAACCTCGATCCCCACCTCACCAAGGAGCAGCACGACACTTACTTGAAAGACGGCGTCCCGATCTCCAACGAGTATCCGATCGGCAGCGCGACCAAGTTCGTGCGCCTCATCGTTGCCGATCGCGCCACCGACCTGGTAGGCTCGCTGACCATCCCCGTCGCCCTGCCGAAGTAATTCAACGGAGCCACGACCGTAACGGAGTGGTCTGCCAAAGTTCGGCCTCGGTTCTTCTAGGCCGCTGACCGCGAGATTCAGAACGGAGCCACGACCGTAAGGGAGTGGTCTGCTGCGATAGCGCGACATCGCACGGCCGGCGGACCAGCGCCGTGTCTCGCACTTTCGCAACACGATTCCGGAGCCTTGTATCAGGGCATGGCTTCAGCCATGCCGTGGGACTTACCCAATATGGCCTTTAGGCCCTGTAATCGAGCGATAGTCCTGATTGCACTCGTGAGGCACGCAGCTCCCGCCTCCGCCGGTTACTTTACAACCGTATAGCTCAGCGTTTGCGTCGCCGAAGGCGCGCTCCCCTGGGACGCGGTGACTTTCACCTCGTAACTGCCCACCTGCGCCGGCGCCCCTACTACCGCCCTCCACACGCCGGTATCCTGAATGAGTTTTGCCGGTACGCTTGCCAACACCTTGCCATGGGACGAAACCTCGATTTGCGCCGCCGGCTTTTCGGTGTTCGACTTATCCGGATAAACCGCGAAGTATAACAGGTAGGGGTTGCCCGCGTGCAGCGTGGGCTCCAGCAGTGGAACCAGGTGCTTGCCCAAGAACACCAGGGGATCCGCCGGTTCCGGCTTCTCGGCCGCTTCGAGGCGCTGAATCACCATGATGCTGCTCAGGCCTACGCCCTTCATCTCCGGATTGTCGAACTGCGCCACGCTGGTGCTTGCCCGCCCCGCTTCGCGGTCCAGCACCGCCGTCTCCACCGTGTAATGGCCGGCAGGCAGGTCCAGCGGATACGTGTACTCGATCGGCGTCGACAGCGCGGCCTTCAGCTTGTCGTCCGGAATATAGTAAGTCTGGTCGTTGCTGTACTTGTCCACCACCTGGCCGCTCGAATCCTTGACCAGCGCCAGCAGCGAGGCGTGCAATTCATGCGTCTGGTTCGCTCCCGGCGCCGCCCTCAGCGCTCCGCCCGGCAACTCGACGTACAGTTCACTGCGCGAACTCGCGCCTTCATTTTGAAAATGGAAAGCCGCCGTGTTGAAACCGAACGCATGCGGCTCCGGAGTCGTACTCAGCACGCCTAGGCCCATGATCTCAAACGGCTGCAGCGCGCCCGGCGATCCTCTCAGGTCCGGCATCGCAAAATAGCCCGTTCGGCTCTCGGCGCGGTATTCGGCGGCGCGTCCCAGCAGCTTCACTTCGATTTTGCGCAGGCTCCCGTCGTACTTATCCGAGGTGGGACGATAACTTACTTCATAGTGCGCCCCCACGTTGTCCACAATCCGCGAAAACGGCTTCTTGTAGTCTCCCGTATTGGCGATCATGAAACCGCCCGTGCCCTCGGCCAGCGCGCGCAAAGTGGCCTGCGTGTCGGACCCGCTCACGGCCTGGTCCATCGTATCGCCCTGCCGGCTCTGCTCCTTTCGCAAATCCGAATTGGTGGTGACGGTGCCTTGCGAGGCGCTCACACTCGCCACCTGGTTCAACTTCAGGTTCCCGGCTTCCACCGTCGAGTTCTCCGTCAAACCCGTGATGTCGAGCGGGTAGAGGGTTACACCACTCGCATTGGCTTTGGACAGCATCGCCTGTAACTTGTCGGGATCGCCGGTGGTCAGCGTGCCCGTGGTAACCCACAGGACCGTCTTGCGCCCGGGCAGCGCGCCCAGCATCTTGATCATGCTGTTGATCTCGTCCTCCGCGCGCCCGCCGGTCAGATTGGCGAAGTCGCGGTCGGCAATGACCTGGTCGCCGCGCATCGCGGTGGCGCCGGGCGCGTTGGTTACGTCGGCCCCGGTGATCGCTGTATTGGCAATCTCGCCGCCGGTAAGCGTCGCCGTGGTTGACGCGGTGGTGCTGGCTAGGCTGCCCCCTACCACCGTGGTGATGGTCATCCGGTTCGGGTTCGCGGTCAGCACGCCCACCGACGCCTCGGCGAAATCGATCGGCCGCAGGTTAAATGCGTTCTCCGCCGCCGCGCTCACCTTCGCGCGATCCGTCGTGAAAGCTAAGATCGGAATCAGCCGGTCGGATAGCACGAACATCCCGACATAAGTGTCCGGCGGCAGCTCGTTCCCCAGAAACTGCTCCACAGCCTGGCTCGCGTTCTTGCGCGAAATCGGGTCGATATTGTGAAACACAATACAAATCAGGTTGACCGCCCGCAACGGTCTCGAGGTCTGGGAAGTCCCGGGCGCCGTCCCGGCGCCGGATTGCTGGGTCTGCGATTCGCGCGTCCCGGCCAGGTGGAAGCTCGTGATCGGCTGCTGCACGCCGTCTTCGTAAATCGCCACATCGCCCGGCTTCAGGTTCTTCACGTTCTTGCCATGCTTATCGACTACCACCACATCCAACATCACTTCGGTCGCAGTCGCGCGGATGGTGGCGCCCGGTTCGGTCGCTGGCGCGGTCTGCGCAACGGCCAGACCGGCGAAAAGCGAGATTGCACACACGGGGAGCAGTAAAACGGACTCTTTCATCTTGGTACTCATTTTATCCCATTTAGACGGACGCTACCGCCTGCGAGCGTCTTCTCCGCTGCTGTCACGGCGGCTGCGGATTGGACGGCTGGGCACAGTTTGCGCAGCAGCCGGACCGGCAAGAAGCGACACTGCGCGTACGGCGATCGACAAAGCGGACCTTTTCACCTGGCATCGATTCTACTCCTATATCGCTTCCAGCGCGACCGGGTGGCCCCAAAGAGCTACCCGAACCCATCGACTCCGGCCCCCGGTCGTGATTTAATATAACCAGGTCTGAAATTACTGAAACGTGCCGTCCCGGCATAACGTATGGATCGACCAGGAGGAATCATGTCCAGCCGTTTCGCTCTTTTTCTACTCGTCCCCATGATCTCGGGAGCAGCCACCCAATCCGCACCCGCTATCTCCGGGGTCGTAAACGCCGCCAGTAACCTCGCGCCCGGTTTGCCGGGGTCTGGCATCGCGCAAGGCGCCATCTTCACTGTGTATGGAAGCTATCTGGGACCGGCCTCGCCTTGCTGGGGCTCGATCCCCTACACGTCGTCGCTCTGCGGCGTTTCGCTGACCGTCACCGTGAACGGCACATCCACTTATCCCATCCCCACGTTCGTCTATTCGACGCAGATCAACGCCATCTTGCCATCCCCTACGCCAACCGGCAACGGGACCATCACCGTCACTTACAACAACCAAACCAGCACCACATCTCCGATTCAGGTGGTAACCGCCGCCTTCGGCACATTTACGCCGACTTACGGCTACGGGCAGGCAATTGTGCAGGTCTACCCGAATTATAGCCTTAACACCATCATCAATACGTTCCATCCCAACGACGTCGGTATCCTGTGGGGCACCGGCTTGGGAGCCATCCTCAGCGGCACCGACACCGATACTCCGGTGATCGGCAACATAGGATCGCCCACCATGTACATCGGCAATACTGCTGTGACTCCCTTCTACGCCGGCCGCTCCAGCCAATACCCGGGCCTCGACCAGATTAACTTCTACGTGCCGCAGGGAGTGCAGGGTTGTTATGTGCCGATCGCGGTGAAAGCCGGCGGCACCGTCAGTAACATCGGAACTATCGCGGTATCATCCGCCGGAACGAACACCTGCTCCGATTCCGTGATGGGTCAAGACCTGGTCAATAAGCTCGCCTCTGGCAGCAACGTCAGTTTCGGCTACATCCGTCTGCTGAGCCAATCCGCAACCTATGCCGGTCTCGCATCCGCTGGCAACAGCAGCGGCGACTATGCTTACGCTACCTTCAGCGAGTTCACTCCGCAGACCGCCTATCTTGCCGAGTATGGCGTCTCCACAGGCTACTGCGTCGCCAGCAGCCAGGCCGACCCAGCCGATATGAGTATCGCTCAGCTCGATGCAGGCAGCGGACTCTCCTTCACCCAGAGCCCGCTAGTTGCTCCCGGCCCACTGACACCCATTTATCCCGGCAGCGGGTATTACTATCTGTACTTGGGCGCCAGTGGAAAATTCCTCTATAGCGAATATCACTACACCGTATCCGGCACCGGCGGGGCCAACGTTGGTCTTTTTTCCGCCACCGATGTTACCGGCAATGTCGTCGCAAAACTCACCAGCGCCGTCAATCAGCCCATCCCGAGATCCAGTGACCTCACGCTCCAGTGGTCTTATCCCGGCATGCCCTTGCAGAATGTCCCGTTGACCATCGGCGGCTACTCCTATAGCAGCGATTTCACTCAAGGCGGCATGTTCCAATGCACCGTGCCGGCGGGCGCGAACACGTTCACCATCCCCTCCTGGGTCCTATCTACGTTGCCGCCGAGCGGAACGGCGCAAAACGGGTCCCTGAACTACCCGCTCGGTGTGATCTGGATCGGCCAGTACAACACTCCGGCCACGTTCAGCGCGCCGGGCCTCAGCGGCGGAGTCATCACCGACGCGTTCTTCCAGGGCAGTCTGGTCAATTTTCAGTAGCCGCTCGACGCCGCCGGCGCCGGCCTCCGTTCACCGCCGGCGACGTTTTTCGCGTGTTACGCTGAACAATTGATGCTGCGCCGTGTCCTTTTGCTTGCCGCGCCGGTCCTCGCCGTGGCTACCAGCGCCGTTGTCGGGCCCATCACCTTTGAGGAGATCGCTGACCGCGCCGGCGTCCATTTTGTCAGCCGCAACAGCACCAGCGCGAACAAGGAGCAGCCCGAAAGCATGGTCGCCGGCGTGGCTCTGTTCGATTACGATGGCGACGGCCTGCTCGACATCTACTTCGTCAACGGCGGCACCATGCCGGGGCTGGTCAAGGACGGCCCGCAGTTCAGCAACCGCCTGTTTCACAACAACGGAAACCTGACGTTTACCGACGTCACCGAAAAGGCCGGACTCGCCGGCTCCGGTTACGACATCGGCGTCGCTATCGGCGACTACGATAACGACGGCCGGCCCGACATCTTCGTCGCCAGCCTGAGCGGAAACAAGCTCTACCACAACAACGGCGATGGCACGTTTACCGATGTTACGGCGAAGGCCGGCCTCGGCGGCGCCACGTACGCCGGCAAGAAAATGTGGTCGGTGGCCGCCGCCTGGCTCGATTACAATAACGACGGCCTGCTCGATCTGTTCGTCTCCAATTACTGCCAGTGGGCGCCCGTCGGCTACGCCGAGTGCAAGGACGCCGGGCAGCCGGTCTATTGCACCCCCCGCCATTACAAGCCGCTCCCCAACACCCTCTATCGCAATAATGGCGATGGCACCTTCACCGACGTCTCCGACGAGACCGGCATTGCCGACCACCTCGGCCGCGGCATGGGCGTCGCCGTGGCCGATTACGATGGCGACGGTTACCCCGATATCTTCGTCGCCAACGACGACGCGCCCCTCGAGCTGTTCCACAACATCGGCGGCAAGCGATTTGAAGAAGTCGCCCTCGATTCCGGCGTCGCCTTTCCGGAAAACGGCAACGTCATCTCCGGCATGGGCGCCGATTTTCGCGATCTCTTCAACAAAGGCTTCCCCAGCCTGTTTGTCACCGCCATCGAAAAGGAAACTTTCCCCCTGTTCGTCAACCTCGGGCACGGCCAGTTCGACGACCGCACCGCCTCCTCCAGAATCGCCATGGATAGCTACGAAATGTCCGGATGGTCCAACGCCATCGTCGATCTCGATAACGACGGCTGGAAGGATCTGATTGTGGCCCGCGGCAACGTGCAGAACGATATCGCTCTCTATTCGCCGCGCCACTCCGAGGAGCCTCCCGCCGTGTTCCGCAATCTCGCCAACGGACGGTTCGAGAATGTTGGCGGCGGCGCCGGACCGGATTTTCAGATTCCGTCAATTCACCGCGGACTCGCCGTCGGCGACCTGGATAACGACGGCCGCATGGACGCGGTGATGACCGTGCTCAACGGGCAGGCCAAGATCTTCCATAACACCACCCGCAACGCCAACCACTGGATTACGCTCCAGCTCACCGGCACCAAGAGCAATCGCATGGCGATCGGCGCCAAGGTGCGGCTCAGCACGGCCAACGGCCTGGTCCAATACAATCACGTCACCACCAGCACCGGCTACGCCTGCTCCAGCGATCCGCGCGTTCATTTCGGCCTGGGCTCTTCCGCCGTCGCCAGGGAAATCGAGATTACCTGGCCCAGCGGTATCCACCAGGTCCTTCACGACGTCCCCGCCGATCGCATCGTCCCCATCACCGAGCCCGCGAAGTAGTGCGGCACGTCGACACCCGAGTGAGGCAGTCCCGGACCTGCCAACAGCCGGACACGAGCGCAACGAGCATCGGCGATCTTGCCGGCCCTTTCGCCAGGGAACGCCGCTCGGCAACGGACGCGCCCTTGCGCCGCCGTTTGATAAACTCAAGTTTGCCTCCCCACCCAACAAGCTCATGAAATTTGGCGTCATTGTTTTTCCCGGCAGCAATTGCGATCACGACGCGTTCTACGCGGCGAGCGAAAACCTGGGCCAGCCCACCGAATACATCTGGCACGATTCGCGCTCCCTCGGTAATGTGGATGCGGTCATCCTTCCCGGCGGCTTCGCTTACGGCGATTACCTGCGCTGCGGCGCCATCGCCCGCTTCTCACCCGTCATGAAAGCCGTGCAGCGCTTCGCGGCCGAGGGCGGCCTGGTGCTCGGCATCTGCAACGGCTTCCAGATTCTGGTGGAAGCCGGCCTGCTGCCTGGCGCCCTGATCCGCAACCGCGGCCTCAAGTTCATTTGCCGTGAGCTGCGGCTGCGCGTCTCGACCACCCATTCCCCGTTCACTGGCGCGCTTCGCCAAGGACAGGTGTTGCGCCTGCCCATCGCCCACGGCGAAGGCTGCTACTTCGCCGACCCGCGCACGCTCGACGAACTCGAAGCCGAAGACCGCATCACCTTCCGCTACCTGGATAATCCCAACGGCTCGCTGCGCGATATCGCCGGCATCCTCAACCGCGAGCGCAACGTGATGGGCATGATGCCCCATCCCGAGCGCGCCTCCGATCCGCTGATGGGTTCCTCCGACGGCCTTGGCGTCTTCCACTCCATGCTGCTGGCCGCGGCGCAACCCGCGCGGCCGGCCGAGGCGGTGCGCCCGTGAGCACCATCGCCATCACCCCCGATCTGATCGCCCAGCACCAGCTCACCCCGGACGAGTATCAGAAGATCGTCGAAATCCTGGGCCGCGAGCCCAGCTACACCGAGCTGGGAATCTTCAGCGTGATGTGGAGCGAGCACTGCTCTTACAAGAGCTCGCGGCTGCACCTCAAGAAGCTGCCGACGCGCGGCAAGCTGGTGGTGCAGGGGCCGGGCGAAAACGCCGGCATCATCGATATCGGCGGCGGCTACGTCATCGCCTTCAAAATCGAATCGCACAACCACCCCAGTTTCATCGAACCCTTTCAGGGCGCAGCCACCGGCTCTGGCGGCATTCTGCGCGACATTTTCACCATGGGTGCGCGGCCCATCGCGGTGCTCGATTCGCTTCGCTTCGGCCGTTTCGACGATCCGAAAACCGGCGCCCGCAACCGCCGCATCCTTTCCGGCGTGGTCGCTGGCATCGCCCATTATGGCAACTGCTTCGGCGTGCCGACGGTGGGTGGCGAGTGCATCTTCGAACCCTGCTATGATGGCAACCCGCTGGTGAACGTCTTCGCGCTCGGCGTCTGCCGCAAGGAAGACGTCTTCTACGCCAAGGCCGCCGGCGTCGGCAACCCGGTGATTTACGTCGGCGCGCGCACCGGCCGCGACGGCATCCACGGCGCCTCCATGGCCAGCGCCGAGTTCACCGAGGAATCGAAACAAAAGCGCCCCAACGTGCAAGTGGGCGATCCGTTCATGGAAAAGCTGCTGCTCGAAGCCTGCCTCGAAGCCATGCACACTGGCGCCATCGTCGGCATTCAGGACATGGGCGCCGCCGGCCTCACCTGCTCCACGTGCGAGATGGGCAGCCGCGGCGAAGTTGGCATCGAAATCGAGCTCGACAAGGTCCCGCAGCGCGAAACCGGCATGACGCCTTACGACATCATGCTCTCCGAATCGCAGGAGCGCATGCTGTTAGTCGCCGCCAGCGGCCGGGAACAGGAAGTTTTCCAGGTGTTCCGCAAGTGGGGACTCGAGGCCGTCGAAATCGGCAAAGTCACCGGCGACGGCCGGCTGCGCGTCCGCCATCACGGGCACGTGGTTGCCGAGATCCCTAACCGCGAGTTGGCCGATGAAGCGCCGCTCTACGACCGGCCGCATACCGCGCCGCCCGCTGCTCCCGCAGCCCCGCCCGCCGAATGGAACCAGCCTGCCATCGCGGAGGCGCTGCCGCGCCTGCTCGCCGCGCCCGACATCTGCTCCAAGCGTTGGATCTGGGAACAGTACGATTACCAGGTGCGCACCAACACCATTGCCGGCCCCGAGCGCGCCGACGCCGCCATTCTGCGCATCAAGGAAACCGGCACCGCCATCGCTCTCTCGCTCGATGGCAACGGCCGCTACGCTTATCTTTCGCCGCGCCAGGGCGCGCAACTCGCCGTGGCGGAATGCTGCCGCAACCTCTCCACCGTCGGCGCCCTGCCGGTCGCTGCCACCAATTGCCTCAACTTCGGCAATCCGGAACGGCCGGAAATCATGGCACAACTGGTGGAGGCCATCGAAGGCATGGCCGATGCCTGCCGCTTCTTCGAAACACCCATCACCGGCGGCAACGTCAGCCTGTATAACGAAACGCTGGGCGGGGGCATTTACCCCACGCCCGTGCTCGGCATCGTCGGGCTGATGAAGATTGCCGCGCCGCTCGCCATTCCCTTCGCCAACGCCGGCCGCTCGGTGGTCCTGCTGGGCGGGCTCGCCGCGTGCGACGACGTCCGCTTCGGTTCCACCCAGTACGCCAAAGAAATCGTCGGCTCGCTTTGGGGCCTGCCGCCGGCGCTCGATCTCGATCAAGAAAAGCGCGTACAGGAGGCCATGCGGCAGGTCGCCGCCGAGGGCCTCGCCGAATCCGCCCACGATCTCAGCGATGGCGGCCTTGCTGTGGCGCTGGCGGAATGCTGCTTCGGCGCCCGCCAGATCGGCGCGCAAGTCGATCTCGATTCCGACCTCCGGCCCGAGATCCTGCTCTTCCACGAAGCGCCGTCGCGCATCCTCATTTCCACCGCCAACTCCAAAGCTGTCGCGGCCATCGCCGCGCAGCACGGCGTCGAAGCCGCCGTCATCGGCACGACGATAGAGAACGGCCTCGAAATCCGCCAGCGCGGCAACACCCTAGGCGCCTGGGAAATCGCCGCCCTCCGCCCCGCGTACGAAAACGCGCTGATGGGATGACGAAGATGACTAGCCGCAGATGAACACAGATGAACACAGATTGAAAGCAGGTGGTTCATCTGTGTTCATCAGTGTTTATCTGCGGCTCGCGATCGTCTGCCGGACTGCTCCCCCAAGCTGCGCTACCGTGGCGCGGGCTGTCAAGCCTGCTGTGTCGAGATTCATCTCGACATTTCTTGACTGGCGCGTCACTCCGCCGCAGCCGAACGTCGCCACGAATGGCGACGCTTCAGGCAGAACTGCCCGCGCCACGCTCCGGAGGGTGGCTGTGAGAGTGCCGGCTAGCTGAAAATGTCCGCCCCATGGAAGGCCCGCTTGCGCAACGCGAAGATCCCCCTCCTCGCCTCTCTCGCCCTGGTCCTCATCTGCCTGGTCTACTTCTATCGCCTCGACGCCGCCGGCCTGCTCGGCCCCGATGAACCGCGCTACGCTTCCATCGGCCGCGAAATGGCGCGCTCCGGCGATTGGGTCACGCCCCGCCTCTGGGGCCAGCCGTGGTTCGAAAAACCGGCGCTGCTTTACTGGATGACCGGCGCCGCCTTCCGCCTCGGCCTCGGCCCGGATCTCGCTCCGCGCCTGCCGGTGGCCCTGTTCTCTTTCGTCTTCCTCGTCTTCTTCTGGTGGCTCCTCCGCCGCGAGTTCGGTGGCACCGTCGCCTGGCTGGCCACGCTGATTCTCGCCACCAGCGCTGAGTGGATCGGCTTCAGCCAGGTGGGCGCCACCGACCTGCCCATGGCCGCCGCCTTCACCGCGGCCCTGCTGCTGGCTCTGCCTTGGGTGGCGCGCGGCCAAACCCGCGGCCTGGCCGCTGCCGGAGCGCTTTTCGGCGTGGCCGTGCTCGCCAAGGGACTGGTGCCGCTGGCGCTGGCTGCGCCGCTCGCCTGGCCCGCCTGGAAACATCGCCGCACCCTCGCCCGCGCCCTGCCGCGCCTCGCCCTGCCGCTGGTGGCTGTCTGCCTGCCCTGGTACGGGCTTTGCTATCTCCGCAACGGCCCGGCGTTCCTCGAGGACTTTTTCGTCAAGCAGCATTTCGCGCGCTTCGCTACCGGCGCGCTGCAGCATCGCGAGGCCTGTTGGTTCTATCTGCCGGTGCTCGCCGGCGCCCTGCTGCCGTGGACGCCGCTGGTCTTCGCCGCCGTCCGCCGCGGTTTCTATCGCGATCCGCGCCGCCTGTTTCTGCTGCTGGTGGCGCTGTGGGGCCTGCTGCTGTTCTCCGCCGCCGTCAACAAGCTGCCCGGATACGTGCTTCCGCTCCTCCCCGCCTGCGTCATTCTGATGGCACTGGGAGTGGAAGAGACGGCCGCGGCTGGTTCGCGCGCCGCATCGTCGTCGATGCTGCCTCAGCCCGCCAGGGCGGAAGAAAATAGCCCAAGGCGTGAGCCTTGGGAAGACCGTCAGCCCGACCAGCCCCGGAACGGGGCGGAAGAATTGCCCGAGGCGCCACCACCCTCCGCTTCGCGCGTGCCTCCACTGCTGGCGCTCTGCGCCCTGCTATTGGTCTCGTTTCCCATTGCCGGGTCCGTGCTGCCCGGAGCCCTGCTGGCCGGCCTTTCGCGCACGCCGCTTCCCACTTTCAGTTGGATCTGGCTCATCCCCCTGCCGCTGGCCGCCACCGCGTGGGTGCTCGCCCGCCGCCGGCGCCGCCTCGCTGCTGTGGCGTGCGTGGCTTGCGGTGCGGCTCTAGGAGTCTTATACCTGAAGAGGGACGTGATGCCGGAGGTGGACCGCGTCGCTTCCGCGCGGCCGCTCTGGCGCCGGCTTTCCGCCCAGGCGGACCGTGCCTGCGTGGAGCCGATCCAAAGAAACTGGCGTTATGGATTGAATTACTATTCCGTCGTGCCCTTGCCGGATTGCCCCGCCGCGGGCCGGGATCTGCGCGTCGTTCAGCCGCCGGGCCACCCGCCCGAACTTGAGATTCGCTAAAACAGTACTGGAACGGTTGACCTGTTCATGGCCGCATTGTACTCTCACGGTTCCGGAGCTTAATCGATGATTCTGCCACACACCTACAACGCTGCTCTGTTTCTGATGATCCTGAGCATGATTTGCTGGGGGTCCTGGGCCAACACTTATAAGCTGGCCGGAAAGTGGCGCTTCGAGCTTTATTACTTCGACTATGCCTTCGGCCTCCTGGTGGCTGCCGTCATCCTGGCTTACACGGCGGGCAACCTGGGTTTCGACGGCTTCTCGTTCGTAGACGACCTCATGCACGCCGGCAAGCGGCAATGGTTCCTGGGCTTCTCCGGCGGCGTGGTCTTCAATCTGGCCAACATGTTGCTCCTCGGAGCCATTTCCATAGCCGGCATGTCGGTGGCTTTCCCCGTGGGCATCGGGCTCGCGTTGATCATCGGCGTCGCGCTCAATTTCCTCCTGCGGCCCGCCGGCAATGCCACCCTGCTATTCGGCGGCTGCTTGTTGGTGTTGATTGCGATTCTGGCCGATGCGTACGCTTACACCCTGTTCGGGCGCATCGAGCATGAAGCCATGGCCCGGCACGGACGCGCCAAGAGTACCCGCCGCCCCACCCGCGTGAAAGGCGTCGTCGTCGCCGTCGTCAGCGGCGTGCTGATGGGCTGCTTCTTCCCGCTGGTGGAAATGGGCAGCCAGGGCGACTTGGGGCTGGGCCCTTACGCCATCGCTGTCGTCTTTGCCGTGGGCGTGTTCGTTTCTACCCTCGTGTTCAACTTGTTCTTCATGAACCTGCCGCTGCAAGGCCCGCCCGTCGAACTGCGCGACTACTTTATGAAGACGAGTTTCGGCCAGCATCTGCTCGGCGTTGCCGGCGGCGCCATCTGGTGCGTGGGAGCCGTGGCCGCCTTCTCGGCCGCCAGCGCGCCCCCTGAGGTCCACGTCGGCCCCGCCACCAGCTACGCCATGGGCCAGGGCTCCACCCTCATCAGCGCGCTCTGGGGCCTGCTGCTCTGGAGGGAATTCAAAGGCGCCGACCTGAAAATCAAATCGCTGATCGCCGTCATGCTGGTGCTCTACGCCTGCGGCCTCACCCTGGTCTCCCTCGCCCCGCTCTACGCTCCACAGTAGCCTGAGGCAGGTCCCCGGCCTGCCAACAGCCGGGCGCGAGCCCGGCCGGTATTGCGCGGCGAGCCCGGCTCCTAATTCCGGCCGCCGCCCAGTACAAACCGCTGGTATTCCGGCACCGCCGCAGGATCCTGTTGCGCCTTCAGCTTCTCGAACTCCAGCGTCTGCTTTCGCGCCTCTTCTTTCCTGCCCGCCAGGCGGTAAGCCTGCGCCATCAGGTAACGAACCTCCGCGTTGTCAGGCTCAAACCGCACTGCCGTCTCCAGTTCACCCACTGCGGCTGCCGCGTTGCCGGAGGTCAGATACGCGCGCCCCATTTCGGCGTGGCAGAGCCACAGATAGCGCGGCGGCACCAACTTAAGAGCCTGATGCAGCGACTCAATCGCCAGTTCCGGCGATCCTTGGCGAATGCGCAACGTCGACATCAGGATCAGCGCCGGCCAGTGCTTGGGCGTATTCCGCACTTCGGTCTCGAGCTCTGCCAGCGCCGCTGGCAAATCGGTTTCCATCAGGTAGAGTGCATACGCATAATGCACCCCCGGCGCATTTGGATACTCCGCCAGCAACTGGCGGTACGCCTCGCCCGCTTCCTCCGGCTGGTGGCTCACCAGCGCCCACGCCGCCTTCCCCGCCAGCCGCACCACCGCTTGCTGCTCCTCGGTCAGCTCGTTCATCGTGTGGGGAAGCGCCAGCTCGCACAGGCCCATCGTCTCCCTTACAGGGGGCGAGTTCTCCGTGCCATCCGCCAGCGGCCGCAACTGCTCCATCGCCTCGATAAAAGCCGATTGCTTGATCAGCAGCGTCGACGCCTTCAGCCGTGCCGCGACCTCGAACCCGTGATTGCCTCGAATCCCCAGAACTTCGCCCTGGCGTATGTCCGCCAGCGCCTGCTCCGGATCGTCCAGTTCGGCTTCCGCCATACCCAGAAACGCCCATCCCGGCCCCATCCGCGGCTCCAGCTTCACTTCCTTCCGGAACGCATCGCGCGACTCCGCATAGCGTTTCAAGTCGTAGAGCGACGCCGCCAGGTCGAACCAGCCTTCCGCCCAATCCGGCCGCATTCCAACCGCTTGCCTGAACAGCGCAGCGGCTTCCGCGGGCCGCACCTGCAGCGCCGCTTGCGCGCGCCGGGCCACGTCCTCGAAGGTGGGGTGCGCCGGCGCCTGCGCGTGCGCGGCCCCGCCCGCCAGCTCCAGCGCCGCTGCCAGCAGCGCGCTGCGCGCCATCCTCTTCGTCCATGCAACCAGCATGTGGTATTACGATAACTCAAATACGGGCTATGCTGAAATAGATGCGCCTGTGCGCCCCATTGCTCTTGCTGGCCTGCGCCGCCGCGGCGCAAAACCCCGGTCCCGAGCAACTCTTCCATGCCGCCGTCGCCGCCCAGCAACGCGGTGATGACTCGACCGCCATCCACGACTATCGGGAGTTGCTCAAGCTCGACCCCAACGTCATCGAGGCCCGCGCCAACCTCGGCGTGATTTTCGCCCGCCAGGGCCACTACGACGAAGCCATCGAACAGTACCTCGCCGCCCTCACCGGCCATGAGTCCAATTCCGCCCTCCGCTTCAATCTGGCCCTCGCCTATTACAAGAAGTCCTCGTTCCAGGAAGCTGCCCGCCAGTTCGACATTCTCCACCGCGCCAACCTGGCCGATGTACGCATCTCCAGCTTGCTCGCCGATTGCTACGCCCACGTCGGCCAGGACGAACAGGCCCTCGACATCCTCGGCCCCCTCGAAGGCGCCAACCCGGACGACCTCACCGTCGAGTCGCTGCTGGCGCCCATCCTCGTCCGCTCCGGCCATCAGCGCGAGGGCATGGAGCGCTACCAGAAAATCGGCCGCCTGGGCCATAATGCCCAGGCCTACCTGATCGCCGGCCAGATCGCCCTCAAGCTCAGCCGTTTCGAAGACGCACGCGACGCCGCCGATGCGGCCATCGCGCTGGATCCGAAACTGCCCGGCGTCTACACCCTGCGCGGCATGGCCCTCCCCATGCTTGGCGACTCCGAAGGCGCCATCGAAGCCCTCCGCAAAGCCCTGCTCGCCGACCCCAACGACTTCGACGCGCACTTCACACTGGGCAAGGCCCTCCGCACCGCGGGCGACATTCCCGGAGCCCGCCTCCACCTCGAACGCGCACTCCAGCTTCGGCCCGATTCCTTCCTCGCCATTTATGAAATGGCCCGCCTCGAGCGCACCGAAGGCAAACTCGAGGCCGCCGTCAAGGATTTCGAGCGCGCCATCCGCCTCAACCCCACCTGGGCGCAACCTCACGTCGAGCTCTCCGCCCTCTACTTCCGCCTCAACCGCCCAGCCGATGGCGCGCGGGAGAAAGCCGAGTTCGACCGCCTCGATGCCGTGCCCGTCAAACCGTAACTCCTTGTGAGGCAAGTTAGTAACATGCTGTAACCTGTGGCGCCAAGAGCCAATCGGCGTAGTAAGGCATGCATTCGTCACGCACTGCTTGGAACTTATTCCACTTACTACTGTATCCTGAGAGCTAAGTTAACCACTCGTTTATGTTTCAAGACGTTGTCCATCGGTGTAAAGAATGTAACGGGCACGACTGACCGCCCGTATAACTCCGCCGTGGGAGGAATATCGGCGCGTTTAGGCCGATCCTGCCTTCCATTACTGCCGCAGCTTGGACACAGCTGTAACCCCCGGCCGCCGGCAGCCTGTGGGGCAGGTTGGTAACCTGCGCGCCGATTGTCAATCGGCGCAGCCGGGCGCCAGCCCGGCCCCTTCTGGCCCGTCACTCCACTCCTGCCGCTCAGCGGCGCTGGCGCTGACCACGGGAAATCCTCAGGCCTCGCCGCCAGCCCGGCGTTGACCGTGTTCAGTTCGATGTAGCGAAGAATGCGCTCATACTCCGCCTCATCGCGGACCAGCCGATCATAGCTCTCGTCCTGCCAGAACGGCCGGCCCGTCCGGCCCAGCGAGCGATTGCCTTCTCTCGCCGTGAACCTCTTGAGCGATTGCATTAGCCGGGAGACCCGCACACGCGGACTCACTAGCAGGTGCACGTGGTTGGCCATGACAGCATAACCGTGAAGACGGTAATGGCCAAGGCCATGGTCGTGGTAGCGGATGGCTTCAACCACCATGCTGGCTATCTCGGGCCGGCGAAGGTACAGCGGGCCGGAGGAAGCCGTGTCGAGCAGTCGGTCCATCGTCAGGAAGGCTTTGCCGGAAGTGTTGGCGGGAGGGAAGGTGCGATTCGCTGGGAGGCTGCCCGCGAGGCGCCAGGTGATGAACACGGGGCGGTCGATAGAGTGGTAGTGGGGCAGGCGACGGACATGGAAGGTGGCCACGCGAAGTAGGTGGCTATGGCGTCGCTAAGTTCTCAGAGAAGGTGCGTAAATGCCGCCGCCGGGCTCTCGCCCGGCTGGGCCGATTGATAATCGGCCCGCAGGTTCTCAACCTGCCCCACAGCCTTTACTGCCGCTCTTTCACCCGCAGCAACTGGTCGGCGCGCACGTCCTTGAGCGTTTGCACAATGCCGGATGGCCAGTGTATCTCCACTAAGTCGGCTCTTGCGTCTGCGCCCAGGCCGAAATGAACCGGGCCGTCGCTCGAGGAAGCGTAGCCCACGCTGGTGGTCATGTGGTTGTACTGCGCGCCGCTCTTGGTGACGAGCTTGATTCTGGCGCCGATGCCTTCGCGGGTGCTCTTAGTCCCTTCCAGCGCGATGTCCAGCCAGTGCGCCGCACCCGGGCTTCGGTTCATCCAGATGCGGCCTGGGCCGTCGATCTGCGTCGTCACCACGTCCACCCGCCCGTCGCCATCCAGGTCGCCGAATGCCAGGCCCCGGTAGCGTGCCGGCGGCGCCGCATCCAGGCCCGCTTCCGCCGTCAGCGGCTGCCAT
>Ga0187891_1001223_pt1 | contig 22584 bp, 17 predicted proteins | sample June2016WEW_21_4_FD_132990 | JGI IMG/M metagenome (GOLD analysis project Ga0187891, IMG submission 132990) | Peatland microbial communities from SPRUCE experiment site at the Marcell Experimental Forest, Minnesota, USA - June2016WEW_21_40 | ecosystem: Environmental > Terrestrial > Soil >... | reverse complement strand
GTGATGTCGAGTTCCGTGGCACGCTCGTTTTCGAGTTGCGCCTTTGCGTTCGATTGCGCGCTCCGCACCATGTTGTGCGTGCGCCCGAAGTCGGTGATCAGTTGGCTCACTGACAGGCCGCCTGCGGCGCGGTCGTAACCTGATGGATTATTCAGTAGGCCTGCTGTGATGCGGCTGTTTTCGTGCGCACCTGCGGCCGTCAGGTCACCCTGTGCCGTGGGCAGTTCGGCAGAACGCACTTCACGTGCCACCTGCGCCTGCGCTAGCGCAATTAGCCGCGCCACGCTAATGTTTGGGTTGCGCTCGATCGCCATGCGCTCCGCGTCTGCGAGTGTCAGTCTCGGTCCCGGGGACGCAGCAGGCCCAGCTGGCGCTTGTGCAGCCGGAAGTTGCAGGGAGGGTATTGGCGCTACTGGTGCCTGCGCCTGTTGCGAGCGCATTGCGCAAGGCAACAAGACCAGAAACAATAAAGCGCGCGGGGCAGGGATCAATCTTCTCTTTATGGATTCAGTCATGTCTATTCCTTCACGACCGCGGTTTTGGCTTCGTCCCGTGCATGGATCACCAGGTACACCGCTGGAACGAGGAACATGGTGACAACAACAGATAGCGCCAATCCACCGATGATGGCCCGCGCCAACGGTGCATACTGCTCGCTGCCCGCCTCCAGTCCCAGCGCCATCGGAATCATGCCGAGCAGCGTCGCCAGCGAGGTCATCAGAATGGGGCGCAGACGAACCTTGCACGACTCCACCACCGCTGCTTTTAACCCCATGCCCTGCTGGTGAAGAATCCCAGCAAACTCGACGATGAGAATGCTGTTCGACACCACGATGCCGGCCATCATGATCACTCCCATCAGCGACATGATGTTCAGTGAACTGCCGGTCACCAGAAGGATGAGCGCCACGCCAGCCAGCCCCGGCGGAATCGCCATCAGGATGATGAATGGGTCGATGAATGAGGCGAACTGGGCCATCAGAATCAGGTAGACGAGCAGGATGGCAATGATGAGGCCAACGCCGAAGTCGTGGAATGCCCGGTTCATGCTCACCACAGCCCCCCTCACATCGATCACTGTGTTCTTGTCGTGCTTTGTGTCAGCCAGCAGGCGGTCGATTTGCGCGCCCACACCCTGCAGTGCTTCGCTCTTGGTAGCCACATAAATGTCGATCACGCGGCGAATCTGGTTGTGGTCCACCTCGGTGGGCGTGTTGATCTGTTGGATATCGGCCACCGCGCCCAAGGGCACGTAGCCCGCCGAGTTGTCGTTGCCGGACGTCTGCGATGAGGCTGGATCCGACTGCTCGCCCTCCTGCATCGGACCGTAGCCGGCAGGGCGCACGCCGCGCAGTGGAATGCTTTTCACATCCTCCATCGACATGTTGTTGATCCAGCTGTTCGCGTATTGCACCGTGACCATGTAGTTGTTGCCGCTCTTGGGATCGATCCAATAGCTGGGGGCCACCATGCCGTCTGAAGTGAGCGCCGTAATCACGTCGTCCACCACGTCCTTGGCTGAAAGCCCAATCAGGCTGGCGCGCTCACGGTCAATGTTCAGCGCCAGTCCGGGGTAATCGATGCTCTGCGGAATGTACACATTGCTCACGTTGGGCATCGACTTGATCTTCGCCGCCAGTTGTGTGGCCAGGGCATAGGAGCTATCCATGTCCTGCGACTTGATTTGAATGTCGATGGGAGCCGGCAGTCCCTGATTGATGACCGAATCGACCAGACCGCCGGCCTGGAAATAGGTCGAGAGCTCCGGCATCTCGCGCGCAAGCTTTTCCTGCACACGGCGCATGTACTCATAGCTGCCCGTGCTATGGCCTTCCTTCAGGCTGGTCTGCACAAAGGCGGTGTCCATCGAGGCGTTGGTGGTGTAGATGGCCGAAAGATCGGGATAGACGCCAATGTTGGAGACGATCATATCCAGATCCTTTGTTGGCACCACACTGCGGATCATGTCTTCGACTTTTGCGATGTACTCGTTGCTCACCTCCAGCCGCGTGCCGCTTGGCATGCGCACGTCGATGATGAATTGGCCTGGGTCAGTTCGGGGAAAGTACGCGCGGCCGATGAAGGGAACCGTAACCAACAGCAGCAGCACCACGCCACCGAAGATCGTCGCCGCTGTAAAGCCGGGCCGCTCCATAGCCCGCATCGCAAGTCCCTCGTACCAGTTCAGCATGGCCTGGAATTTTTCGTTGAATTTGGTCTCGAAGCGCGTGAAGAAGTTCAGCTGAGATTGTTTGCCTTCGACGTCGCTGTGCAGGCGGATGAATTTGGCGCAAAAGAGCGGCACCACGGTCATGGCGAAGAAGTACGATGCGAAGATCGAAAGTACCACACCCATCGCCATTGGGGTGAAGATGTACTTGCTCACGCCTGTGAAAAACGTTACCGGGAAAAACACGATGGAGGTAGTGAAGGTAGCGGCCAGCACCGCCATTGAGACTTCTGTTCCGCCCGTCTCCGCTGCAACCTGGGGCGATTCACCCAGTTCCATGTGCCGGAAGATGTTCTCGAGTACAATCACGCCATTGTCGATCAGTCGCGAAAAGACAAGCGCAAGCCCGCCCAGAATCATGGTGTTGATGGAGCCGCCCGTGTAATCGGTAATCAGCAGGCAGACCACCATCGATAGTGGAACCGAAAGCACGACGGCGATCATGGCGCGCGGGCTGCCCAAGAAAACGAGAATCATCACCCCGGTCAGCACCAGTCCGATGGACGCTTCCTTCGAAACATTCTTGACTGCCAATTTGACGAAAAGGGATTGGTCGAATACCACTGCTGTCTTCAGGGATTCAGGAATATCGACCAGATGCTTGATCGCGGCCTTCATTCCGTTGACGATGGTGATGGTGTTGCTGTCGCCGCCCTGCTTGAACACCGGCACGTAAACCGAACGCTGTCCATCGATTCGTACAATGTTGTATTGAAGTGCGCCCGAGTCAATCGCTTTGCCAATGTCACCGACAAGCACCGATGAGTTGCCTACCGACTTTAGCGGCATCTCGTTCATAGAATTCGCATCGGGGAATTGGCTGTTGGCGTAGATGTTGTAGTCCTTTGAGCCGATGCGCACATCGCCCGCCGGTAAAATCAGGTTTGAGCCGTTCACTGATGTCACCACATCGTTCAGGCTCAGGTTGCGCGCCTCCATCTTCAGCGGGTCCACGTAAATCTGAATCTGCCGGTAGGTTCCTCCATAAGGCTGCGGCACCGACGCGCCCTGGACATTCGAAATCTGGTTGCGCACCTGAAACTGCGCAAGATCTTTCAGATTGGTCTCGTTCAGCCCCTGGCCCTTCAGGGTCACCAAGCACACAGGCTGCGTGGAGGCATCCATGCCCAGCACCACCGGAGGCAGAGTCCCCGGCGGCAATCGGCGTAGGTCGGCCATGGCCAAGTTGGCGATGTTGCTCAACGCCGCATTCGGATCCGTGCCCGGCTTGAAGTAGATCTTGATCAGGCTCACGCCAGTCAACGATCGTGACTCGCTGTGATCGATGTTGGCGCCCAGAGTAAAGAATCGTTCAAACGTATTCGTGATGTCCGCTTCGATCTGCTCCGGCGGCATACCGTTGTAGAACGTCGCCACCACCACCACCGGCATGTCGATCTTGGGGAAGAGATCCACCGGCATCTGGGCGATGTTCACCGTTCCCACAAGGGAAACCAGCAGGCAAAGCATGAGAATGAAGTAGGGAAATCTGAGAGCAAACTTTGGCATTAATGCGCGCCTCCATCACTTGCCTCGGCCTTCATGTCGATCATTCCTCCCGATTCCTGCACGGTCTCCGAGGCGGGCGAAGCGGTGAGCAGTGGGCTCACCTCTTCGCCCTCCTGGTACTTATCCTGACCACCAACTACCACCCGGTCTCCGGGGCTGAGTTCGCTGGTGATCTCGGCGAGTTTCGATCCCTGCAGGCCCACGGCGACGTTGCGAATGTGAATGCAATTGCGGTCATCGAGAACGTAGACTGTTTCCTGTTGCCCATTCAGCACCAGCGCCTCAACGGGAATCGTCACCACGCCTTTCACATGCCCCAACTGCAAAAGCGTGTTGGCGTACATTCCCGGCGCAATGGACAGATCTTTGTTCTCTACATCCACTTCGGTCTCCATGGTCCGGGTTTCGAAATTCACTTCGCGCGTAAAGCGCACGATCTTTCCCGCAAAGGACCGGCTGATAGCATCCACGCGCACCTGCAACTGGTCGCCGGCATGAACGTATTTCACATCGTCCTCAGGCACAGGGATGCGCAGACGGAGAAGATTGCTTTGCGAAATGCGCACGATGGGAAGCGCCTGGTCGTTTGAGTTTGTGCCGCCCTGAATCAGCGCGCCGGTGTCTGCGTAACGCCAGATCACAACCCCGTCCAGAGGCGCCGTCACGTTGGTGTAGTTTTCCAGCGCCTCGATGCGCTGATTGTCTGATTGCGCTGCGCCTGCATGTTCCTGCGCCGCCGCCATCGCTGCTTTAGCTGCGTCTACCTGCGCCTCCGACGACAGATCCTTGGCCTGTGCATCGTCCAGTTCCTGTTGCGCAATCAACCCCGGCCTTCCCTCGGCCGCCTGCTTCAGCCGTTCTGACGCAGCGTGCAGAGCCGCGTGTTCCGCCTCAGCGCGATTGATCTGGTGCTGCGCCTGCGCGATCTCTTCTTTGCTCTGCTGGAGTTGAAACACTGTTTGCTGTAACTCCGCCTTCAGCTCCGGCACTTCAAGAACCGCCAGCGTCTGGCCCTGATGAACGACGTCGCCGATATCCACATTGATGCGCGACATGTAGCCGCTAACCTTTGGGTGCACATCCACAACTTGGTAGGGCTGGAACTGGCCGGCCAGCGTCAGCACATGGGAAATATCGCCCTGCTGCGCTGTGGCAACCTTTGCAGATGGAACAGTTGCGGCTCTCGCTTCTGATTTGCTATCCGCCGTGTGACAGGCAACTAGACTGGTCACCATCGGAAACGCCAATCCTATGGCAAGAATGAAGGAGATCTGCTTTCGCATGTCTCGATTGCACCTCGTAAATGAAATCCTGTGACTGCGGGGGCCAAAATGGCGTGACACGTTTGTCGGTGGAGAATATGACACGCGACACTCGGCCAATTGGCCCGAGCCAGACGCGTCAAACTTATGCGGAGAGGAACAACTAGGCGAGAATGGGCGGGGGGCGAACGAAGAAGATATTGAATAGGCCGCGACGAAGACACCAGACACCACTCGTGCGCTGTTCCCTCTGACCCGAGGATTGTGGGTTCAATATGCTGAGGGGCAAAAGCAGAATAAGGAAGACGGCGGCAGGAACGGTGTAGCCAACCCTGGTGGAGGTTTTCGTTCGAGCAACCAGTGGGCTTTCCGTGATTCCAGATCGCTCATTTCTGGATAGGAGCTTGGCCTGTGGAATTCGATGAGAAGCCGCCTGAGGTGGATCGTAAAGCGAAAGCTTATATTGCAGACCCCACGCGAACACACAGACAGCCAATCCCAGGGACGCGAAGATCCCCAAGAGATTGAATGTCCGAGTTGTATGCAAACGTTGCACTTTCACCTGGATACTAATCGAAATCTAACGCATTCGCTTGAAGGAGCCCCTAAACGCGCTGGGCCGGAATGGAGTCCCCAAAACGCTTAGATGGCACAATCGTGCAAAAAGGTTTCCCAATGTTCTCGGAAAAGCAGCCAGCCGCGGCAAGAATCCTCATTAGCAGCCGCTATTGCCTGACATGGCCGAACCGGTCAACACGGCTGCCTTTAAAGAAACGGTGATGTGCCATGCTCAGACCGAGCAGATAAACGGCCACTATAAAACCGGCGAGAAGCAGCACCTGCACCACTCGAAACCAGGGTGATATCTGTCTTTCGGGAGCTGTCGTATTTGGATCGGTTGTCATTTAGGCACCCTCACCAGGCGATCCGTCTCGGGACACACTTTCGGATGCGCTCGCACTTTATTGATGCAGACAGCGAAGTAAAGTCGTATACCCATGCAACAAAAAGTGCATCGAATAAAACGAAGACAAATCGTTGGAAATAGGGTCTGTACTATTGGGTCCCTCTTTCCTCGTCTGGAGAAGGGACGGTTCCATCCGTTGCCAGTCCGGGACACATCGCCGATTACAGCAAGCACTGCTCTGACGGGTAAAACGAGTATCAGCGAGCAGACCCAGGGCGTCTATCCGCCATGGAAACAATTATTTAGACCTTTTCCGTTAGCTCTTGTCGGACTCGCAATAGCGGTCACTCTATGGGCCTATGGCTATAAATTATCGCTATATCATCCCCATCCGACGCCTGCGTCACAGGCTTCGGTTGCGAAGCTGTGGGACGGTCCGCGGAACTCTTCCCTTGCTGCGGCATCCAGGCTCAAGACTGAATCGCATCTCAGCCTGGGCTCACAAGCCCTTTGGGTGCCTTCTCAGCCACTTCCCCATACCAGCCGCGCCTTAGCGCTTGTTTTCCCGGTCTGCACGAGCAGCGTTCGATTTTTCAATTCCCTACTCCCATCCCGTTCTCCCCCTCCCTATCGCTTCCGCCTAGCCTAGTCGGCGCTGCGGTTACGTGTCCGAGTTAGCGCCGTTTCCGCGCGCTCTGAGCCGAACTGAATCTCGAAGCGATTTCTCAATGGAGGAAGTTATGTTGTATTCCCTATTCCTGGTAATCGTGCTTGCAGTCTCATTGCTTGCTGAATGGCGGACTAGACAATCTCGAAGCCGCAAGTTCTGTAACAGATTGCGTTCCGTAACCCAACCCGCTGTCTCCCTTGGAATCGTGCCGGCGTTTCCCGCAGGACAAACACGACGTGTGAGATGGATCTCGATCGACGAGTTCATCGCGGTGCTCACAAGGTGCAGCGATCTCATTGTGATCGATCTCAGAGCTGAGGCTCAGTCAGTCCCATTTCCAGCCTCGAGTGCGTTCGTAATTCCCGCTGTGCCGAACGAACTGGATGCGGTATTGGAGTGCCTTCCCGTGGACAGAAGCGTAGTTTTCTGCGGCGCATCCAATTTCAGCATGATTACGATCCTCACTAGCTCGTGTATGCGCGGCTCTGCTCCTTTTTACTTTCTTTATTTTCTCGAAGGCGATCATGGCCTGGCGGAGGTTGCATGAAGGAATTTTGTAGTCCATCTCAAGGTGTCAACGAAAACTCCTATCGGAGCCCGGACCAAAAGGTTTTTCGAATGACAAGGGCGACCCACGTGCTCTCTGTGGGGTCGCTAGAACTCGGTAGCATGGTCCATGATGCACTGCTTGAAGGACCAGGTTTCCAGCTCTCCATCGCAATGGGCTATCTGGACTTGCGCGCCATGCATGAGCATGAAGACTTTCAGCTTGCAGTCCTTCACCAAACGCTCGTCTCTCGCGATCTCGAGGATGCCTGTCGATTCATCCGCCATCGTTGGCCTAAGGCTAGGATTCTGGTGATCCGAGGGGGTGAGGACTTTCTCGAAGATGCTTTGTACGACGACCGCGTGATTCCCCCTGTGGTCTGGGAAATTCTAATTGCGAAAATCAAGCAGCTAACAGCAACGTGGCACGAGGGGAGGTCTGGAAATGCACGCTCGTAGTGCGAAGGATCCGGAGATGAGCAAAAAGACCGCCGTGGCCGAAGGAATCGAATTGGACGACAGGTTAGTTGCTGTGCGTGCCCCGGTGGTTGAGCCAGGAACATGCTCCTATGAAGAAAGGCTTGCTGCATATCTGCGAATTGCTAAAGAGCGCCGTGGGCAGCTGATGTGGATGGCGCAGCGCATGACAAATAACCATGAAGACGCCGAAGAAATTGTGCAGGAGGCGTTTTTGAGGGCATTCAAGAACTTGGCGAGGTTTCGAGGCGAGTCGAAGATGGGAACCTGGCTTTGTGTCATTGTCCAGAACATCGGACGCGAACGGCTGCGAAAACAAAAAGGGATGATATCCCTGCCGCTGGAGCGCGCTCCGAAAGACGAAGAACACCCACTTGCCTGCGATTTTCCCGATTCCGGTCGAAACCCGGAACAACATTGCGAGAACCGGGAGTTGGAGAACATTCTGCTCTCGGAAATTAACCGAATGAGCTCCATTTGTAAGCGCACTATTCAGATGTGCGCCCTTGAGGAACTCTCGCACGTTGAAGTGGCGGATGCTCTCGGCGTGAACGTCCTCACTGTCAAGTCGCGATTATTCAACGGGAGGCGAATGCTGAAACGAGCCTTATGTCTACGCACTGGCATGCGGAATGACTCATCTAGGTCCTCCGGAGCAACCCTTTAACGCACGATTCCGTATTGGAGTCAGAAATAGTGCTCGTGTCAAATGATGAGCCTAAAGTGAAGGTCAAAACGGTCGTGTGAGCGACTGACCATTCCGTCCGCTCAGAAAACGCAGGAGCAGATCCAAGGCTTCAGGCGTTGCACTGGCGAACTTCCGGCTGGCTTTGCTTGTCAGCTCCGACTGCACAGTGCATATCACAGCACCTCGTTCACCACCCTCAATTGCAACGAGTGATGGATCCTTGCGATAGACCTCTGCCGTTGATCGGCAGAGGTCGAAGGCAGGTCAAATGAGACAAATTTGCCACGGCAGAGGTCTAGTCCGGACTGCTTTGAGCTCGACAACTCTCCGTCAGCTAAATCATGGGCTCAAACGGCGTTTATCGGTACGAATCCCTAAAGAGGAAGGCTATCGATTCCCATCCCACCAGCAGAAGCAACAACCCGTTCCGCTTTTGTTGTTCTTGGCTGGTGCCTAAGCATTGGACCGATTGGCCGGCCTCGATGCTGTCATGCTGGGGCCGACGGCGACTAGCAGTTCTTGAGCAAAACAGTACAGATTGCGTATCTCCACCGGAAGATACTTCTCTTGAGTTCTCTAGCGTGGGGTTGCGCCCGCGATTTCACATTGCCTAATCATGTTTAGACTTGCAGCGCAAATAACGACCTGGAAACTTGAGCCGGAGAACGCCGTAACGTGTTTAGGCCACGCGACTTGGGACCTGCTGAATGCCATTCAACTCGATTGCGGAGCGCATAGGTCCAGAGTTAGTTCGTTGAATCTCCGCGGCGCATCGCGGCCGACATTCAAGAGCCTCCAATGAACCTACCTCATTGCAGGTCCAGCGAATTTCCATGCCTTCTCGGCACCGGCGCGCGGTGTAGGGAGCAACAACAGGAGAACAACCATCGTGACATCGAATCCCGATAAGCCCGAGTTGAAGCCTGAGTCGAAGCCCACGCCCATTGCAGGTAAGCCAGGATCGAAGCCGGAGTCTAAGCCGTCGCCGAAGGATGACAAGAATGATCTGAAGTCGCTTCCCATGCATGAGCTGATGAAAAAGCTTGGGGCTTCGGCAGATGGGCTCACACAGGCCGAAGCGCAAAAGCGTCAGGCACAGTACGGACCGAACGAGATCGCGGAAAAGAAGACCAACCAATATCTCAAGTTCCTGTCCTATTTCTGGGGCCCAATTCCATGGATGATCGAAGCGGCCGTCATTTTGTCGGGAGTCGTCCGACATTGGCTTGATTTCTTCGTCATTCTTGTACTGCTCTTGTCCAACGCCCTGGTCGGATTTTGGGAAGAGCATCAGGCGGGAGACGCGATTGCCGCTCTGAAGGCCCGGTTGGCAGTCAAGGCGAAAGTCAAGCGTGACGGCAAGTGGGAGAATCCCAAGGCGAGTGAGCTGGTGCCTGGCGACGTCGTTCGTCTCAGGCTGGGCGACATTGTTCCGGCAGATGCGCGCTTGCTGGATGGCGATTCGATCGAGGTGGATCAGTCGGCATTGACCGGGGAGTCATTGCCCGTTACCGCCAAACCAGGCGGCGCTGTCTACTCCGGGTCCATCATCCGTCAGGGCGAAATAGACGCTCTTGTCTATGCCACCGGCACCAACACATACTTCGGCAAGACCGCGCAAATGGTGGAGTCTGCACACACTGTCAGTCACTTCCAGAAGGCAGTGATGAAGATCGGCGACTACCTGATCATCCTGGCAGTAGCGCTGGTTGCGTTGATTCTTGTCTTCGCCCTCTTCCGCGGCGACAAGGTCCTCACCACGCTGGAATTCTGCCTGGTGCTTCTGGTCGCTGCAATCCCCGTCGCCATGCCCACCGTGCTGTCGGTGACCATGGCCGTGGGCGCGCGGCTGCTGGCAAAAAAGGAAGCAATTGTAACGCGCCTGTCGGCCATCGAGGAACTGGCTGGAGTAGATGTGCTTTGCTCGGACAAGACCGGGACACTCACGCAGAACAAACTGACACTGGGCGACCCGTTCACTGTGGACGGTATTACTCCGGACAAAGTCATTCTTTGGGCGGCGCTTGCCTCCCGTGCGGAAGACAAGGACACCATTGACCTTGCCGTCATCGGAGGTGTGAAGGATGACAAGGAACTGAAGAGCTGCCAGGTGCTGCACTTCATGCCGTTCGACCCTGTCCACAAGCGCACGGAAGCCACCGTCAAAGGAGCGGACGGCAAGCAGTTTTTTGTGGCCAAGGGCGCCCCTCAGGTGATTCTTCAAATGGCGACCAACGCCGGCGACGTCAAGGAGGCCGTGGAGAAAACCATCCTTGACTTTGCGGGACGCGGTTACCGTTCCTTGGGCGTTGCCAGAGCAGATGAGCAAGACAAATGGAAGTTTGTCGGCATGTTGCCTCTGTTCGATCCGCCACGCGAGCAGGCCAAATCAACCATCGCAAGTGCCGTCCAGATGGGCGTGAAGATCAAGATGGTCACGGGCGATCAAATTGCCATCGCACGGGAAACCTCGAAACAACTGGGACTAGGTTCGAACATCCTGGACGCAAGCTCACTGGGCGACCTCAAGAAGGATGCGTCCCCGGAGCAGGCCAAGGCCATTGAAGACGCGGATGGCTTCGCTCAGGTCTTCCCCGAACATAAGTTTCACATCATTGAAGTGCTGCAGAAACACGGCCATATCGTCGGCATGACCGGCGACGGTGTCAATGATGCGCCGGCACTGAAGAAAGCCGACTGCGGCATCGCAGTGTCCGGCGCGACAGATGCAGCGCGAGCGGCAGCGTCCATTGTGCTCCTTGCATCTGGCTTGTCGGTGATTATCGACGCGATCAAGGAGAGTCGGCGCATTTTCCAACGGATGAACAGCTATGCCATTTACCGCATCGCGGAGACGCTGCGGGTGCTGTTCTTCATGACGCTGGCAATTCTGGTGTTCAACTTCTATCCAGTCACCGCGGTGATGATCGTCATGATCGCGTTACTCAACGACGGAGCTATTCTTTCGATCGCGTATGACAACGTTCACTACAGGAATAAGCCCGAAGCATGGAACATGCGCCTGGTGCTGAGCATCTCCACCGTGCTGGGAGTGATCGGCGTTGTGGCAGCCTTTGGCCTGTTCTATCTTGCCGAGCGCGTCTTCCACATGGACCGCTTGACCGTCCAGACGCTCATGTATCTCAAGCTTTCCGTGGCCGGGCATCTAACCATCTTCCTCACGCGTACACGCGGTCCTTTCTGGTCTATACGGCCCGCCAAAACTCTTTGGATAGCTGTGCTTGGTACGCAGGCTGTCGCCACGCTGATTGCGGTTTACGGGCTCTTCATGGCGCCTCTGGGTTGGAAGTGGGCAGGATTTGTTTGGGCATACGCGCTAGTCTGGGCACTGATCAACGACCGTATCAAGCTGCTCGCCTATAAGATTTTTGATCCTGTAAAAGCAGAGGCGAAGCCCCAAGCCGCTGCCGATGCGAAACCTGAATCCAAGGCTGAGCCAAAGCCTGAAGCCAAGGTGGAGCCGAAGCCTGAGGTCAAAACCGAGCCGAAACCCGAATCCAAGGCACTGCCCGATTTGACGCAACAGATCGCTAAACGAGCCTTCGAACTCTACGGGGAGCGAGATCGTAGCGGCGGTACGGCAGTTCAAGACTGGACGAAGGCGGAGCAGGAGATTCGAAACGTCGAACCCAAAAGTGAGCCTAAGCCACAGGCCGAAGCTGATCTGCCTAAGCCTGAAGAAAAAGCTCCGTCGAGACCAGTGGTCAAGGTTGACGCATCCAAGCCTGACGCCAAAGCCGATGACCCGAAGCTTGGAACCAAGGCTGATGAACCCAAGCCTGAAGCCAAGGCTGACCAGCCGACGCCCGATGCCAAAGACAAGACTCGGCCTGAAGTGTCGCCAGAGCTCGTCAAGCGAGTCCATGAATTCTACGAAGAGCTTGGACGCAAGGACGTTCAAGCCGTTCAGGAATTGGAAAATGCGGAGTTGGAACCCGAGAAACATGAAGTCCACAAATAAACAGGAATGAACTGTGAGGATTGAAAGATCAGGGCTTTGGCTTGCAAGGAAAACGCGGAGCTGAGACCGAATCATCCGGGCGACCTGAGAGGAGAGAATATGCTTAGTGATCTGAAAGGCTTAATCGGATCTCCCGTCGTAGCGACCGACGGCGAAACGGGAAGAGTTCGCAGCTTTCTCTTCGATGACCAGTCCTGGAAGGTTCGCTACCTGGTGGTGGACGTTGGGAACTGGCTGAAGCGGCGCGATGTGGTTCTTCCGATTGCCGCGCTCGAAAAGCCCGACTGGACAAACAGAACCTGTTGCGCTCATTTGACCAGGGAGCAAGTGCGCAACAGTCCCGACGTTGATTCGGAAAAGCCAGTCTCGCGTCAGCAGGAAATTGCCATGCGCGATTACTTTGGCCCGCTCGCATGCTGGGTTGACAGCGAGTACGGCTTGTCGAACACGCCAACTGGAATGAAGTACCCGGTAAAAACGGCCGGTGCCCCCCATCTGCGCAGCACCTCCCATGTGATGGGTTATCACGTGTGGGCAACGGATGGCGACTTTGGAGTCCTTGAGGGCTTTGTCATGGATGAGGCCAGATGGCACCTCGGCTACCTCGATGTTAGAGGCGGAGACTGGCTTCAAAATCGATCGGTACTCATCCCCACTCGATGGGTACAGTCCGTTTCATGGAGCGAATTTCGCATCCATTTGCAACACACAAAGGCAGGAACAGAGGCCACACGCGAACTTCATCCGGTCGGGCGCTCATGAATCCTGACGGTAGAGAGTTCGCGGAAAAAGTCAGACAGGTCTAAAGCGGAGCGGGAAACACGGGGCGATCATGCAGTTGAGAAGAGGATCGTGTAACACCGAAGGGACAGAATGACCATCGATTCGAAAGACTACCGTGTTTCGCCAGACAAGAAGGTCGACCTGAGCAAATGGCCTACTGTTGTCGATCCCTATTCGAAGTCGAAGAAGCAATATAAGGAACTACTGCAAGAACACATGGAAAAGCTGAGTTCGTTGCAGCAGCTTCACTACGCGTCGCACCGCTATGCGTTGTTGCTGATCTTCCAGGGTATGGATGGCGCCGGGAAGGACGGAGCAATACGGCACGTGATGTCCGGGGTCAATCCTGAAGGCTGCGAGGTTTTCAGCTTCAAGCAGCCCAGTGCAGAAGAGCTCGATCACGATTTTCTCTGGCGCACGACCTGCCGCCTTCCCGAACGCGGCCGGATCGGCATCTTCAATCGCTCCTACTACGAAGAAGTGCTGGTCGTTCGCGTGCATCCGGAGATCCTTCGCAGCCAGGGACTTCCAGAAGATTTGCGTGACGAGAAGGACATCTGGGAGCAGAGGTACGAATCCATTACAGAATTAGAGAAGCATCTTCATCGCAATGGCACGAAAATCGTCAAAATCTTTCTCCACCTGTCTCGCTCCGAGCAACGGAAGCGATTCCTTGCCAGGATCGACGAATCCGACAAGAACTGGAAGTTCAGCACCCCTGACATTCACGAGAGGAAATACTGGAAAAACTACATGAAGGCTTACGAGGATTGCCTTGGTGCAACAAGCACGCATCATGCGCCCTGGTACGTCGTTCCCGCGGACGATAAGGAGAACGCACGGCTAATCGTCTCTCAAATCGTCCTCGATGCGCTGGGGGGACTCAAGATGGCTTATCCCAAGACAACCGCAAAGCGGCGTCTAGAGCTGCTCGCAATCAAAAAGTCCCTGGCGAAATGAGGTCAGGGACCCATCGTCGGCAGATCCGAACCAACCAAGGTCTCAAGGCCCACGCCGCGCTGCTGTCAGTTGCGGAGAAATAGAAGGGAACACTCAAAATGGCTACTAAGGAACTCCCCATCAGCGCCGATCAGGATGGCATCCCGCAATCGTTCAGCAAGAACTTCGATCAGACGGGTAATTCATCCGGATTTATCTTCGATGTGTCCTTATCCACGGCCATTGCGGCAGAGGGTAAGAGCGAGGCAAGAGTCCCGGCGCCGAAGGGTCCGCTTTCGCCGGACGTGCTCGACAAGATGAACCGCTACTGGCGTGCAGCGAACTATCTGTGCATTGGTCAGATCTACCTGTTCGAGAATCCTTTGCTGCGAGAGCCGCTCAAAGCGGAGCAGATCAAGCCGCGATTGCTCGGCCATTGGGGAACTTCGCCGGGTCAGAACCTCATCTACATTCATTTGAATCGCCTCATCAAAGAACATGATGCGGATGTCATTTACATCTCCGGTCCAGGGCATGGTGGCCCGTCACTGAATGCCTGTTCTTATCTGGAAGGAACATACACCGAGGTTCACCCGGAGATCACACACGATGAAGACGGCTTGCGGCTTATGTTCCGCAAGTTCTCTACGCCTGGCGGCGTGCCCAGCCATTGCGGACCACACGTGCCGAACTCTATGCATGAGGGCGGTGAACTGGGCTATTCATTGGTTCACGCATTCGGAGCGGCGTTCGACAATCCAGATCTGATTGTTGCCTGCGTCATCGGGGATGGCGAGTCCGAAACCTGTCCACTGGAAGGAAGCTGGAAGTCGGTCAACTTCGTCAATCCGGTGCGAGACGGTGCGGTGCTGCCGATCCTTCATCTCAATGGATACAAGATCTCCGGGCCAACCGCCCAGGGACGCACCAGCGACGAAGACCTGAAGGCCCTGTATGTAGGGCGCGGTTACAAGCCCTACTTCGTCGAAGGCGACGATCCCGAAGCCGTGCACCAACTTCTGGCTGGTACGCTCGATGATTGCTACGCCGAGATTCGCTCAATTCAGAATGAGGCGCGCAAGGGCGGATTCAAGAAGCAGCCCATCTGGCCCATGATCATCCTGCGCACGCCCAAAGGATGGACCTGCCCCAAAGAAGTGGATGGAATCCCGATTGAAGGCACATTCCGCGCGCACCAGGTTCCGCTCGCATCGGTCCGCGATAATCCCGAACATCTCAAAATACTTGAAGTCTGGATGAAAAGCTACAAGCCAGAAGAGCTCTTCGACAAGGACGGCAGGTTCCTTGAAGAATTGGCGGCTCTTGCCCCCGTTGGCAATCGACGCATGGGTGGCAATCCCCATGTGAACGGTGGGCGCGAACTGATCACACTCGCTCTGCCTGACTTTACCGACTACGCACTCGAAATCCCCGGACCGGGTCAGGTTCTCGCCGAAGCGCCGCGCAAACTGGGAGATTTCTTCCGCGACATCTTCAAAATGAATCCGACAAACTTTCGCATGTTCTGTCCCGATGAATCGAATTCCAATCGCCTGAATTCCATCTTCGAGGCCACGAAGCGGTGCTCGATGGCCGAAATTGTCTCAATCGACGATGAACTGGGTCCGGACGGCCGTGTCATGGAAGTACTGAGCGAGCACCTCTGCCAGGGATGGCTCGAAGGCTACCTGCTTACAGGCCGTCATGGCATGTGGTCCTCCTATGAGGCATTCGCGCAGGTGGTCGATTCGATGACCACTCAACATGCCAAATGGCTTGAGCAATGCCGCGCGTTTCTCTGGCGCAGGCCACTGGCATCGCTCAATGTTCTGCTGACGAGTCATGCCTGGCGCAACGATCACAACGGCTTCAGCCACCAGGCAACTGGATATGTAGATAATGCCCTGGCGCGGAGAAGTGAAGTCATCCGCGTGTACTATCCGCCTGACTCCAACTGCCTGCTCAGCGTCTTCGACCATTGCCTGCGCAGCCGCAACTACGTGAACGTCGTTACGTGCGGCAAGCAGCCCCAGCTCCAATGGCTGAACATGGACGAGGCTTTGGAGCATTGCTCTCGCGGCGCCTCCACATGGAAGTTTGCAACCAATGATGACGGCGGGGAGCCGGACGTTGTGCTCGCATGTGCCGGCGATGTACCAACCATCGAAATTTGCGCGGCGTCCTGGCTGTTGCAGAAGCATGTGCCTGGCATCAAGGTGCGCGTTGTCAATGTAGTGGACCTGATGACTCTGATGTTTCCTGACAAGCACGCTCACGGGATGGACGAAATGTCCTTCAACGCGCTCTTCACCGAAAATGCGCCCGTGATCTTCGCCTTCCACAACAATCGCTGGCTCATTCACACCCTGGTTCATGGGCGCTCCAATGAAGGCCGCTTCCATGTGCACGGTTATATGGATTACGGGACGACCACCACACCGTTCGACATGGTTGTGCTGAACGAAATGAGCCGTTTTCACCTTGCGCTTGACGCGCTCAAGCACATCCCCCGCCTTCGGTTGCAGGCTGAAAATGCAATCAAGTTCTTCAACCAGGAGCTACATCGCCACCACGACTATATCCGCGAACACCTTGAAGATATGCCCGAGATCAGGAACTGGCAGTGGACGAAAGACTTCAGCGATTCCACTGCGCCGGCTCCACTGGCCAAGGGACATCCGAGCAAGGCAATGTTCACCGACAGTTAGGCGAAAATCAGACTGTCCTCAGACTCGAACCTCAGCATTTGTGCTGAATTGCTCAGAATCTTCGATTCGAAGGTGGAAGACTTGATAAGAAAGCGCTATGCAATTCCTCTGCCGAATCTCATGCAATCCACGCGGAACTGACGCTGGCTAGCCGACAATCGTCCTTTGCCAACGCACCGCATGCCGGGACCAATTGGCCCGAGAAAATCCCCATTCAACCGCGAAATATGGAGAAGCCAATGAGCATTACAAATTCTGTGGTAGCGATCTACGACACCCACGAGCAGGCGGAAAAAGCCATCAAGGAACTGCAAGAGGCGGGTGTGGACATGAAGAGCCTTTCGATTGCAGGGAAAGATACGCATACGGACGAGCATGTGGTCGGCTACTACAACGCTGGTGACCGCATGAAGCACTGGGGCAAAATAGGAGCGTTCTGGGGCGGATTCTGGGGACTGCTGTTCGGGTCGGGCTTGTTCCTGATACCCGGACTGGGGCCGATTCTCGTAGCCGGACCGCTTGTGGCGTGGATTATCGCTGGCCTTGAAGGGGCAGCCGTAGTGGGAGGCGTCAGCGCGCTGGGTGCGGGCCTGGTGAGTATCGGCATCCCGAAGGATAGCGTGCTCAAGTATGAGGTGGCTCTCAAGACAGACAAGTATCTGCTCATTGTTCATGGCACAGAAGGCGCGGTAGCCAATGCGAAAAACATCATTGCAGGAACCGAACATAGTTCTTACACCGTTCATGACGAAAAAGTCTTCGCCTAACAACCGGCAAGACCGCGATACGGCAGGGCTACAAAGGGAATTCTTAGGACCCGCCTGTCGCAACGTGGCAAGAGAGGAATTCGATATGAGCCCGCACTCCCCCTTGCTCCCACTCAAAATGGGCGTATCGAGGCTCCGGCCGTCCGATAACTCATGGACAGCGGAGAATGCGTCAACGACATCAAGACCGGGCTCGTGAATACTCTCGAATTCCCCTGAACCAACGGAGCATGCTCGAATGACCGTGCAGCAACTTGAAGAGACATCAAAGGCCCTTGTCTTTTGCGACAAGGGCCTGCTGGCGATGGATGAAAGCAATCCGACGTGCAACAAGCGTTTTGCCCAGTTGGGGATTCCTCAGACCGTAGACGCTCGCCGGGCTTATCGGGAGTTGATCGTGACCACTCCCCGGCTCGGCAAGTGCATTGGCGGCGCAATCCTCTACGACGAGACGATCCGCCAGCAAAAGAGCGACGGCACTCCCTTCATCAAAGTCCTGATTGAGGCGGGAATCCTTCCCGGAATCAAGGTTGACCAAGGCGCCAAGGATCTGGCGGGGTTTCCTGGCGAAAAAGTTACCGAGGGCCTGGATGGATTGCGCGACAGGCTGGCTGAATATTCCCGACTGGGCGCTCGATTTGCCAAATGGCGCGCTGTAATTACCATCGGCGAGGGCGTTCCCAGCCGGGGCTGTATTGCGGCCAATGCGCAAGCCCTGGCTCGCTATGCGGCGCTGTGCCAGGAAGCAGGTCTAGTTCCTGTTGTTGAGCCTGAAGTTCTCATGGACGGCGATCACACATTGGACCAGTGCTTCGAAGTCACAGAAGAAGTTCTTCGGGACGTTTTTTTTCAGCTTTACTCGCAGCGCGTGGCGCTTGAGGGAATGATCCTGAAACCCAACATGATTGTTCCGGGATTGTCCTGCCTCCATCAGGAATCCGTGGACGAAGTTGCCGACGCGACGGTGAAGTGTCTCTTGCGGACGGTCCCAGCCGCTGTTCCGGCAATCGCGTTCTTGTCGGGGGGCCAATCCGCAGAACTGGCATCAGCTCGCTTGAATGCGATGAACCTGAGATTCAAGTCGCGCCTTCCATGGGCATTGGCATTTTCGTTTGCCCGCGCCATCCAGCAGCCGGCATTGGAGTTCTGGAAAGGCCAGGAGGCCAACGTACCGGCAGCGCAACAAGCACTATTTCACCGTGCAGACTGCAATCGGGTGGCGCGCCGCGGCGAATACAACGCAGCAATGGAGAAAAGATGACCGGAAGTAAGCACAACCATGAAGGAAACAGTGGCGACAGCGGCGAACCCGAGCCCGGCCCCTACTGGAAGCGTATGCATCGTGACTGGCGCTTCTGGATAGGCGCGCTCCTGATGGGCGCTGCACTCGCCGTCTACGTTCTGAGCGGCGACCTGGCATGGGTTCCACGCGGACACCCGCAACCGGCGATGCCCGCAACAGGTCCGTGATCGCAGCTCCCGCTCTACCCCGTGAGTCATTGGCCCGCAGGCAAGAGCCATCGCGAAGGCCGTTGTTGAAACCGATCAAGTGCCAACTACCGATCATTTGAAATGAGTGGAACCAGATGAGCCCGATTCCTTTGTACCCCCTGCGTTTCGAGCCGATCTATCAGTATCGGTTGTGGGGTGGCAGGCACTTGTCCGGCCTGCTCTCCGCGCCGCTGCCTGGCGACGGTCCAATTGGCGAAGCGTGGGTGCTCAGCGACCGCGACGATCACCAAAGCCTGGTTGCCAACGGGCCGCTGAAGGCCCAGACTATTGGTCGATTGATGGAACAACATCGAGCGCAACTGATGGGGAAGCTGGCTCCGCGCTTCCGCCGCTTTCCGCTGCTCCTCAAGTTTCTCGACGCACGCGAAATGCTTTCCGTGCAGGTACATCCCAGCGACGTTTATCCAGACCTGATTCCAGCGGGCGAGACGGGGAAGACCGAAGCCTGGGTCGTGATCGAGGCAGAGAAGGAAAGCCGCATCTATGCGGGCTTGAAACCTGGCACGACCGCCGACGGCCTTCGACATTCCCTCGCCAACGGAACCATCGCGGATCGCCTGTTGGGCATTGTCCCCAAGCCAGGCGATGCCGTATTCATCCCTGCGGGGACGGTGCACACTTTGGGCGGTGATGTTGTTGTCTTCGAGGTTCAGCAAAACAGCGACGTTACATTCCGCCTTTACGACTGGGGTCATATAGACGCGAAGACTGGAAAGCCACGGCCGCTTCAGGTCGATCAGGCGTTTGCCTGCATAGATTTTGAAGGGAGCGTCGGTGGCCTGGTCGCGCCCCGCATAGAGACAAACATGCCCGTTGAACGCGAGAGACTCTTTGATTGCGAACCATTCCGGGTGTGGCGATTGCTCGGTCAGGCGCCGTTCCCGGTTGGCGCTATGGCGGAGCCACGTGTGTTGGTTTGCATCGGAGGCTCAGGGCAGATTGAGCACGAGGGAACTCCCTATGCTGTAGGCAAAGGAGACGTTTGGCTCTTGCCTGCAGAGGCCGGGGTGTGTGCGTTTCAACCCAGCGGAGAAGTAACTCTGCTGGAGATTGCCATTCATGGATCGTAGGAACTGGTGATAGTGCGGAATTGAAGGCAGTGCGATGGTGCGCGCGCGGAAGCTACAGTTGATTTTGCGAACCCGGGAGGTGGGGTTGAATGAAAAAGCTCATTGTGTTCGATCTGGACGGGACCCTGGCGCCGAGTAAGTCGTCCCTCGCACCCCAGACGGCGGTGTTACTGCATGACCTCTTAGGCGTCGTCAAAGTAGCAGTAATCTCTGGAGGCGCCTGGGCCCAGTTTGAAAAGCAGCTTCTTACCGATCTTCCCAAAGGCAGTCTCCTCGCGAATTTGTCCCTCCTTCCAACGTGTGGGACAAAATTCTTCCAATACAAAGGGAAATGGACCGAAATTTATTCAGAGGATCTGACAGCTGACCAAAGAAAAAAGATTATCGACTCTCTGAACAAAGCTGCGAGTGAATCGGGCTTCCACGCTCGGAAGGTTTGGGGAAAGGTGATTGAGGACCGGGGAAGCCAGGTCACGTTTTCCGCATTGGGTCAGCAAGCTCCCTTGGCGGAAAAGGAAAAATGGGATCACGATTTCGCCAAGCGGAAGAAGATCACAGCGATCCTGAAGACCCTTATCCCGGAGTTCTCCGTCCGTATGGGCGGTGCAACCTCGATCGATGTGACCAAGCCTGGCATCGACAAAGCCTACGGAATAGGAAAGCTGAAGGATACTCTCCACTTGTCTTTGAATGAGATGGTCTTCATCGGGGATGCCTTGTTTCCAGGCGGAAACGATTATCCGGCGGAACAGGCGGGTGTTGTGTCGATTTCTGTTAAAGGACCAGAGGATACCAATCTGGTCATTCAGACAATCATCGCTTGCTTAGGTTATAAGTAAACCTGCGTTCGCGAGGAGACTCAATGAGCGGGTTCAAGTTGCAACGCATGAGAATGCTGATGGAGCCGGAGCCGGGTAATCCCAATGAAGTGGAAGGCGTCCTGAATCCCGCTGCCACTCGCGGCCCCGACGGGGCGCTGTACCTTTTTCCACGGCTCGTCGCGAAGGGAAACTACTCGCGTATCGGCATCGCGAGAGTGAATTTCAATGAAGCCGGCGATCCGGCCAACGTCGAGCGGCTTGGCATCGCGCTGGAGCCGGAAGCCGATTATGAGCGCCGGCCTGACGGAAGCGGCGGCTGCGAGGATCCCCGCGTAACGTATGTGGAACCGCTCCACCGCTATGTCATGTCCTACACCGCATTTTCGCCGGAAGGGCCGAGAATCGCCCTTGCCTTGTCGGAGGACCTCTTCCATTGGACGCGTCTCGGGCTTGCGACCTACGCTCATTGGCACGGCATCGATTTGAGCACTGTGGACGACAAGGATGCGAGCCTTTTCCCTGTCGCGATCCCTAATTCGTCCGGGCATCGGGAACTGGGCATGCTCCACCGTCCCCTTTTCCCCGGCACCCGCCCGGAAGAGACTTCTTGTCACGGTGAGGCCCGTGAGGTGGATCTCGATCGGGAGAGCATCTGGATTTCCTATTGCCCACCGGCGTTGACCAGTCGAGAGCCGGATCGCCTTGGCCGGTTCACGTCTCATCACCGGCTAGCGACTCCGGTGTCGCCCTGGGAGCGCCTCAAGATAGGCGCTGGAACTCCGCCAATTCTCACCAAGCACGGTTGGTTGATCATTTACCACGGAGTGAGCGAAGCATTGGCTGCCAGCGGCGATGGACATCACTTGTGCTACTCGGCCGGCGTGATGGTGCTCTCAAAGGATCACCCACGCGTGATCCGTTATCGCTCGCCCCATCCCGTGTTGACGCCGACGCTCCCGCAGGAACGGGACGGAATCGTCGCCAATGTCGTTTTCCCCACCGGGATTGACCGACGCGACGACCTGGGAACCCCCGACCGCTTCGACGTCTACTACGGCATGGCCGACAACCGAATTGGCGCGGCACGCCTCGACCTACCAGATCGCTTGCCCGTCGGTGCCGATGCTGACTCTCTCGAAGCCAGGGTCTAGGAAAATTCTCTTCCCGGTCGAAATCTAAACTCTCTTTCTTGAAGAAGACGGAGATTCAGTCTCACGGGGTATGTAGCACCGATATGCGAGATGGAATCTCTGATTAAGATGCACGCCGACGGATTGGTAACGAGAAGTCGGCTAATAAGATGGTCCCCCGATTTCATGACCGAGCAGGGTGGCCTGGACAACCCTCACCTGGAGTTTTACGAAGCTGCGGTTACTGGCGTGGCTGGAGTTTTCGGAGCGGCAGGAGCCTTCATCTTCGATGCACCGGCCCCATTTGCGGAGACAGCCTTCTTAGCTGGAGCAGACTTCTTTGCAACCTTTGCCGTAGAGGCTTTCTTCGCGGCCTTCCGCACCTTCGCCCACCGGGCTTTTTGGGCGGCGGCGATCTTGGCGCGTGTTCCGGTGCTCAAGGTGCGCTTTTTCGTGCTTTTGGCAGGCAAGCTGGCCGTAGGGGCTTTCTTCGCGGCCTTCTTGGATTTCGCCCAACGAGCCCTTTGGGCAGCGGCGATCTTCTCACGCCCCTCGGCGCTCAACGTGCGTTTTGGTCTGGCGT
>Ga0187891_1001221_pt1 | contig 22666 bp, 25 predicted proteins | sample June2016WEW_21_4_FD_132990 | JGI IMG/M metagenome (GOLD analysis project Ga0187891, IMG submission 132990) | Peatland microbial communities from SPRUCE experiment site at the Marcell Experimental Forest, Minnesota, USA - June2016WEW_21_40 | ecosystem: Environmental > Terrestrial > Soil >... | reverse complement strand
GCTTTGACCTTCTTCTGTTTGCTTGCGGCATCCGTACTGGTTAAATGCCAATCACTATTTACGAAGTTAGAGAGACGACTGAATCGAAGCTGGCTATTTTTCGGAATCGCCTGCTTAGGCGTTTTATCCCTAGTGATAGCCCTTTTTTCAAATTTTTACACCATCCACATTTACTCACAACTAAACACCATAACGTTTACAGTTGAAGGAACAGTAAGTTACGCCTTCTCCAATTCCGCGCAACTCATAGGACACAGCGGTTTAATGGCTGTTCAATATCTGGGTTTCGCGCTGCTTCTCTTAGGCTTAATTTGGGCAATTAAAGACGGACGCTCTAAAAAATAGTCGGCGGCATCCTTCACTATGCATCACCCATAGAAGGAACCGCCTGTTTAGAGAGAAAGAGAGCCTCTGTTTTAGTCAAGAAATATTGTGGCAATATATCTTTACAAAAACTCTCTTAAGAGCTTGCGCAGTTATTGTTAATTGAGTGTTGTGGTAAAGACGAAAGCTTTCCCGAGCGTATTATTGATAACTCTCATGATTAGCGGAATAGCCTTTGTGGGTAGTGCGCATTTTGGGGCGGCTCAAAGCGGCACAAACGTCAATGGCATTATAAGCTCAAATACTACTTGGACTAAAACGGGTAGCCCTTACATATTTACAGGACCCGTAGGCGTGGCTGAAGGAGTAACTTTAACAATTGACCCGGGCGTAACAGTAAACCTTGGCAGCTACTACATAATCGTTAATGGCACATTAATACGATAGGTACCAATACCGACCAAATTTACTTCAACGGTGGCAACATTGCTATTACGCCACTGGCATTTCCAATCACTTTTGCTCCATCCAGTAGCAGTTGGAATGAGCAAGCAGGCTCAGGTTGCATTATTGAGAACTCAATCCTTAACGGAACCGCAATACTGATAAACAATGCGTCGCCCAAAATATACAACAATACGGTTTATGGACACATCCGTATTTCGGAGTATTCAACTGGAAAACCCGCAATCTCAGACAACTACATCATCGATAGTGTAGTCCCTGGTTGTCCTATTGAAGATGATTCCTCAGACTATGCTGTCATATCCAATAATGTCCTTACGAATCTTCCTTCTCCAGAAACTCCTTCGATAGGCTTAGCCCCGGGTGCAAATGACGTAGTTTTTGGGAATGAAATTTCAAATAGTTATTTTGGAATTTCAGGCGCGAGTCTGAACGATGTTATTTCCAACAATATCATATCGAATTGCCAGATTGGAATTCAGTTCAATTATGCTTACAGTTCTTCTTTCATAATCGAAAATAATTTTATAACCAACTGCACTAAAACAGGCATAGTTGTCGGTCCTGGCCCTTGCATAATTCAAAACAATACAATAACCAATAATGGCATTGGAATTCAACAACCTTCTTCTCAAGCAACCATAATTTATAATAATTTAGAAAACAACCCTCAGGGCATTTCGTTGGTAGGCATCTATTCATTTGAGGGCATCTCAACCAACGTTAATGCAACTTACAACTGGTGGGGAACAACCGACACACAAGCAATAAACCAGACAATACACGATAACAAGAATGATTTTAACTTAGGGACGGTTGAGTTCGTTCCCTTCTTGACTGCACCAAACCCTGAAGCAATGCCAAACCCAAACGCGCCGATACCGACACCACCAGCTCCGACCTCAACGCAATCACCAAGTGCGTCCCCTAAAGTATCACGTTCGCCTTCATCTTCACCATCGCAGGCGGAAGCAAACACAACGTCCTCACTTTCTGCGGAACTAATATCCGATGGGATAGTGACAGTAGTAATCGTTGCAGTGGCAGTTGGAGCATTCTTGCTGGGGAAAAGAGCAGAGCGAAAAAGCACCCGTTCAGCAGATTATCAGATATGACCTTTCAAGAGTGCAAAAACCTCAGGGCTTAGTTCGTTTTTTCTGCTGATACTTTGACGCTTACCACCGAGTTTGCCGCTTCTTTCACTTCCTCTTCAGTCATGTTGGTCATTTTAATTGTTTCTTTCAAAGTGGATTCGCTTATGATGTATTCAAGCGGGTAGGTTTTTTCTTCTATGACTTTTACGTCTTGGAACCCTGCTTTCCGTATTAACTCAAGGTATTTGTCCTTAAGCTCTGCTCCAGAAATGCACCCAGCATACGCTTCAACATTTTCTTGAATAGATTCAGGCAACGGTTTCAAGAGAACAATGTCCGAAACCATCAATCGACCCTTCGGCGCAAGAACTCTGAAAGCTTCTTCGAATACACGCCTCTTGTTTGGAGCGAGGTTGATTACGCAGTTTGAGATAATAACATCGACTGAGTTATCAGCGACTGGTAGGTTTTCGATTTCTCCTAGTCTAAACTCGACATTAGTATATTTGCCTTTTTTGGCGTTTGCTCTTGCTTTGTCGAGCATTTCAGGTGTCATGTCTATACCTATCACCTTGCCTTGTTTGCCGACTTTTTTTGCGGCTAAAAAGCAGTCAAAGCCCGCCCCTGAACCCAAGTCCAAAACTCTTTCGCCTTCTTTTAAAGAAGCTAAAGCCGTTGGATTGCCGCACCCTAAACCTAGATTGGCGCCTTCTGGAACCGCATTCATCTCTTCTTCGCTATAGCCGATCATTTTACTTACCCGCTCGTTTGAGGGAGCTGAGCAGCAGCTAACATTGGAAGCGCAGCAAGAACCGTTGGTTTTAGCGACTTTTGCGTAACGGTTTCTAACCAATTTCTTAATTTTTTCTTCTTTCATTAAATTAACCTTCTTGTTTCATAATTATTTTGTCCGTTTCAGAATCTTCTTCTAGCTGCACGTCATGTTTTCAAAAACCTCTTTTGTGAGAGCATTCACAAGTTCCGAATTTAAGTCATCAACAATATTGAAGATTCTGGAATCAACAATCGAGTACATTCGTTTTGTTCCGTCTTTTCGGCATTTGATTATTCCGGCGTCTTTTAGGGTTTTTAGGTGGCGCGAGACTAAGGGTTGAATTAGGCTTAGATGCGGAACGATTTCGCACACGCATTTTTCGCCGTCTCGCAAATATGATAGTATTTCAAGTCTGATTGGGTCGGAGAGTGCATGGAAAACAGTTGATTTGAAGCGGTTTTGATTTTCCGTTTTTGCGGACATGATTCACTTTAAAGTCAATAACAATATTTAAAAGTTGCTATGGAGTTGTGCTTAGTAAGCAAACAAACAAGGCGACAAAAAATGTCCGAAGAAACCTGGCATGAAATTCCCCGAAACAAGATCCCCTGGCACCCCACCATAGACTATAAAAAATGCGTAAGCTGCGGAAAATGCGTCGAATACTGCAAACTCGAAACCTACGAATTTAAAGAAAAAAACGGAGAAAAAAGTCCCATCGTGAAAAACCCAAATAATTGTGTCGTACTCTGCGCGGGCTGCGATTCAATTTGTCCAACTGGCGCAATCACGCACCCTTCGAAAACAGAGACTTGTCAGATAATCAGAAAACTGCATGAAACACATTCCAGGTAAAGAGCATGTGTGTTCCTACTTCGCCCAGTAAACCTAAACCTCACCTTTCGCTTTTAAGCAAATTTCTCACGGTCTGGATATTCTTAGCAATGGCAATAGGTGTTGCAATAGGCAACTTCTACCCGAAGATATCCGGCGCCATAGGCTCTCTGAGCATAGGAACCACATCAATTCCGATAGCCATAGGCTTAATTTTGATGATGTATCCTCCGCTTGCAAGAGTACGTTATGAAGACCTAAAGAAAGTTTTAACCGCCAAAGGCTCAAAAACGATGTTAACGGAGTCGCTTACGCTTAACTGGGTAATCGGACCTCTGTTGATGTTTGTTTTAGCATGGGTGTTCCTCGGGAACTATCCTGATCTCAGAAATGGTATAATCCTCATCGGCATAGCACGGTGCATAGCTATGGTTATTGTATGGAATAACCTTGCTGAAGGCGATAATGAATGGACAGCCATACTAGTCGCAATAAACTCCATTTTCCAGATAGTAATGTACTCGGTTCTCGCGTACTTCTACATAACTATAGCCAGCTCTTGGATCTCAGGCTCAGGGCAAGTCGTCAACATTTCCCTAATACAAGTCGCGCAATCTGTTGCAATTTATTTGGGAATCCCCTTCATCGCAGGAATCCTGACGCGATACTACTTCCTGAAAACTAAAGGCAAAGAATGGTACGATCACAAACTAATGCACAAACTAAGCCACCTTTCACTCGCTGCTTTGCTATTCACGATAGTAGTAATGTTCTCACTCAAAGGGCAGTACATTGTGAGTTTACCTCTGAATGTTGTAAGAGTTGCCATTCCCCTCTTAGCCTACTTCGTAATAATGTTCTCAGTAGCATTCGCAATTGGACACTATTCAAAACTAGGTTACAAGAGAACAACTTCGCTTTCTTTCACGGCGGCTAGCAACAATTTTGAATTAGCTATAGCCGTCGCGGTGGCGGTTTTTGGTTTAGCTTCTCAAGAAGCCTTCGCAGCTGTTATAGGACCGCTAATTGAGGTACCCGTTATGATAGGCTTAGTGAACGTGGCCCTCTGGATAAGAAAAAAGTACTACACAGATAAGGAGAATGGAGTTGAACCTAAATGAGTGAAGGCCATGTCAGAATCAGAAGCTGGGAAGAATTCAAACGCCAAGTCAGCGAAAAAAAACCACACTCAATAGTTTACGTTCTTGAACAAAACGGCTTATCACCCAACAGAGAACTAACTACATTGAGAATCATAATGTTCCATGACCAGCGATACTACATTTTCCTTGACTTTCCCAAAGGCGACAAGCTTAGAGAAACGGGGATTCCCCTGCATAAGGATAAAAAGGGCATTTTTAATTTGGATGAAGATGAAGTTAAGGTTATCTTGAAGAAGCAGTTTGAGAAAGAGAAGATAGATGTTTTTTCTTTCTGGACCATTTGAAAGGAGAAAAAATTATGTCTATAAAGAATATATCGATGTTGTTTTTATATTTCAACAGAATAGTTTGGGATGAGTCTTATGGCTAAAACTAAAGTTTTGTTTTTGTGTACTCATAATTCAGCTAGAAGTCAGATGGCTGAGGCTTTTCTTAAAAAATATGCGGGGGACTGTTTTGACGTTTACAGTGCAGGTTTTGACCCTAAGCCGATACATCCCTACGCTATCAAGGTGATGCAGGAAATCGGCTTTGACCTGTCTAAAGAGCAGCCCAAAGAGCTTTGGCCGTTAATAAAAAAAGAGTACTTCGGCATCGCAATTACTGTTTGTAAAAAGAGTGAAGCAGACTGCCCGACTATTCCTGGAACATCAACGAGATTGTACTGGAATATTGATGATCCGGCAGCTTTAGAAGGCACTGATCAAGAGAAACTTTCAAAGTTTAGAGAAGTCAGAGACCAAATAAACGAAAAGGTTAAAGATTTCTTAAAAGACAGAAAAATTCCAATATCAAACAACTAACGGAGATTTGGCTCAAATGACAAAAACAAAAATTCTCTTCTTGTGCACCCATAATTCGGCTCGATCTCAGATAGCTGAAGGCTTGCTCAGACACCTCTATGGCGATGAGTACGAGGTTTTTAGCGCCGGCACAAATCCTACGCATGTCAATCCGTTAGCCGTCAAGGTTATGGCTGAGATAGGGATAGATATTTCGGGGCAATACTCAAAAAGCCTCGATGTTTTCAAAGACATCGACATCGACCTGGTTGTATCGGTTTGCCGCGGCAACTCAAAAATAAACTGCGCGATTTGCGCCTCACCGATGATCATGGGCAAACCTGAATTGATTGCCTCAAGATTGCCCAAAGCAAAAGATTATTTGGATTACCCATTCAATGACCCATCAGATGTCGAGGGAACTGAAGAAGAAAAACTTGCAGCTTTCCGCCGCACAAGGGATGAAATGAAAACGTGGATTATAGGGCGGTTTGCTAATTCAAAAGTTGTTAAAGCAAAATAATAATTTTCATTGATCCATCAGGGCAATATAGCAAAAATATAATAATATATTCTGTAAGCGTTAGCTATGTAAACAAAAGTGATGAAGCTAAAAGTGAATAAAAATTGCGGAAAATAATAATTGTAGGTTTAGCGGCTTTGCTTATCGTCTTAATTATAGGCGGATACATTGTCTGGAGCACCTACGTATGCGTTCCCTCAATGACGCAGGTGCGAAACATAACCATGACATACATCAAATCGCACCACCAAGAAACGGCACAGTACATGGAAAACCTCTCTTGGACCGGCGGAAACATAACGCCCGTTGACTTTACAGGCGGACAATGGTATTCTTATCTGAGTGCAGGCTGGAACGTAACGATCCAGTATCCAGTCGCGTTACCTCCAGGTTCAATGACAATCTACAGTTTGACGGCAACATATTCAGCTCAAGCCGCATCAGGAGAACCCATTGTATCTTGGCAGGGAACCCTTGAAAACGGCGTCATCACCCAGACTGCCTACACCTTTAATTCCAATCCGTAGCGAGAACGCCGCAATCAACTTTTCAACTTCAGAACCATTAGACACGAACACCAATGACCGTGCATAATCTGGGGTAAGTCGGCATGGCATGACGGGAATTCTTAAATAAGTCTTTTTTTGTAAGGGTCAGGAAGGTTTAGGCTTGGAGAATAAAATTTACAATTCGACGTCGATTAAGAGAAATCGAAAAGTGAAGTTCACATTTTCCAAGGTTGTAAAATTAAATTCGATATTCATGGTGATGGCATGATTGGGGATTTGGTTATTGAGACGAAGGGGCTCCGCAAAACTTTCATTTCTAAAGAAAGAGGCGCAAAAAAAGTGGTAGAGGCAGTTAAAGGAATTGACCTCACTGTTAAGAAAGGGGAAATCTATGGTTTTCTTGGCCCAAACGGCGCCGGCAAATCCACCACGCAGAAAATGCTCTCCACCTTGCTGTGTCCGACTGGCGGGGAAGCCAAGGTTCTTGGATACGACTTAGCGAAACAGCAGCAGCAGATCAGACAGAACGTTGGATGCGTGAGTCAAGCAGGCGGAGCAGACTTGTATTCGACGGGTGTTCAAAACTTAGTCCTGCAAGCTCAACTATATGGCATAGATGCTTTGACTGCAAAGAAATACGCGGCGGAGTTTGTGGAGCGTCTCCAGATGAGCACTTTCATTGAGAGACCAGCCCAATCCTATTCCGGCGGCCAAAAACGCCGTTTAGACATTGCGCTTGGAATGATTCATCATCCTCAGCTGCTTCTGCTTGATGAGCCGACATCGGGTCTTGATCCGCAGAGTAGAGCTTATCTGTGGGGGGAAATAAAAAAGCTGAAGGCGGACGGCATCACCATCTTTTTAACCACCCAGTACATGGATGAAGCTGACAAGCTCTGCGACACCATAGCAATCATCGATAACGGAAAAATCATTGTGACCGGAACACCTGAGGAGTTAAAAAGCTCCGTCGGCGGCGACACGATAGTTTTCAGTTTTCCCTCTGAGGAAACCGCCCGCAACGCGGAAACTTCGTTGAAGGAGAAGCTTCAGGTCGAGCGGATCCAAACTGTAGAGAATTCGGTTCATCTGACCATTAAAGACGGCGAAAAAAAGATGCCTGACCTTTTGCGTATGCTTGACGCCAAAAACTTGGAGGCGCAAACGGTAACGTTGTCCAGACCCAGTTTAGATGACGTGTTTCTCAAGTACACGGGTCGGTCTCTGAGGGAGGATGTTGCTAAATGAGTATGAAGTCGTTGCATGACACAAAATTGATGTTTATCCGCAACATGCAGCATACACTCAGAAGCCCAGTTTTCGTTTTCGCCAGCATGTTCCAGCCCCTCATGTACCTGCTTCTCTTTATGCCGCTTCTCAAAGGTTTAGGCGCCGTCCCCGGTTTTTCCCAAGGAATCACCGTTGAAATTTTCATACCGGGACTTTTGGTTCTGCAGGCACTGTTCGGCACAGCGTTTGTCGGGTTCTCACTTATCGACGACATCCGATCTGGAGTTATAGAGCGCTTTTTGGTTAGCCCGGTGAATCGCCCCGCGATTCTTTTAGGCAGGGTTCTAAGAGACGCGGTTGTGCTTCTGCTTCAATGCATCTTGATTACGTTGGTTGCTATTCCGTTTGGGTTAACCGTGAACATCTATGGGTTTTTGCTCTCGCTGCTGCTGTACGCGTTAATCGGCATCACTATGGCGTCTATTTCATACGGGTTCGCTCTTATATTCAAAATTGAAGACCCCCTCGCCCCCACGCTAAACACAATAACGCTGCCTCTTTCTCTGCTCTCAGGCATAATTTTGCCTCTCGCGTTCGCACCGCTCTGGCTTCTGGATCTATCCAAAATCAACCCGTTCTCCTACACAGTTAACGCTGCACGCGCATTATTCGCTGGAAACTTTCACAGCCTCGGAATCTTAGAGGGCTTCGTCGTCATCATCGTTCTTGCAATCCTCGTGTTCCTGTGGGCGTTGAGGTCACTTGAGAAAATGGCATCCTAACTCTGAAAATTAACGCCTTACGCAAAAATAATTAAAGGAAAGAGAGAATGGCGATAACTTTGATGGAGCTTTGATGATGAGGTAGTGGGAAGTGGCGTTTATGTCTAAGATTTACGTGCAACCTTTAATTCATGAGACTTTTTCTGATTTCGCTGATTTCGCAGACCAAAACATGTTCAACTTGGAAATCGCGACTTTTGCCTACGCAAACGTGTACGATGCAGACTGGCGTAAGATCCTTAGTGATCAAGAAGAGCGCGTTTCTGTGTTTAAAGGAAAAATCTCTTTCCACGGAGTATTCCAAGATGTACTTATCCACAGCAGCGACGAGAAAATAGCGGAAATTTCTAGAGGACGGGTTTTCGACAACTTGGCTGTTGCCAGAGAGCTGAATGCGACTCAGGTCGTTTTTCACGGGAACTTTAATCCATTTGTGAAGGATAATTATTACAGGAAAAACTGGGTGGAAAGAAACACTGTTTTTTGGAAGGAAGTTCTTGAGAAATACGATATAACGGTTCTCTTGGAAAACACTTGGGAACCCACCCCGGAAATATTCAAAGAACTACTTGACGAAGTTAAATCGCCAAGACTGAAGGTTTGCTTTGACATCGGCCACTCAAACGTTTACTCCAACAGACCCTTCCGTGAATGGGCAGATGTATTGGGCGACAAAATTTCTTACGTGCACATAAGCGATAACTGCGGAGAAAAAGACCAGCATCTAGAAATCGGCCAAGGCAAAATCAACTGGCAAGAATTCACAAAAATCATAGAAGAACATCAACTTGAACCCGAAATCGTTCTGGAACAAGTTACCATAGAGAAAACAAAGCAATCACTATCGTACCTACAACAAAATCGGATTTACCCATTCAACCAGATTTGAAGAAGCTCATCAGCGATTGCTATTTTGCTTTATTTTTTTGGCTCTGGTCGGTAAGCGGAAGCTGGGTCTTGGTTTGCATTGTTAATCAGAGCGAAAAACTTCGCTTAATTTATCAAAGTTGCCAAACATAACGCAGTGCCCTTGACCTTCAAAAACATGTAAATGCACGCCCGAAACTGCACGTGCAATCCTATATGCGTTATCTACCCTGCAGGTTTTGTCCTCTGCCCCTTGCCAAACATAAACTTTTCCAGCAGGAATCCTTGAAAGAGAAACGGGCCAAGGCTTCATGAAAAGCTGATGCTCCAAAAACACCGTTTTAACGCCTATGTCTCTTTGACGAAAGGCTTCAGCCATTGACCCATACATCAAAGTCGCCCAGTTCCTATTGGAAAAAAACTTTGCATCTTCTTTAGGCCACCCTTTAAGCATCCGTTTTCCTTGCCTTGACTCTAAAAAAGCGTCGATGTCGCCGTTGGCTTTTAGCACTTGAGCCTGCATGTTCCTCAAAGCCAGCATCCCGAGAAAAGGCAGTTTCATGACGTAACGGGCAAAAGGCATGTTATGAGCCGTTGACACGTCAAAGGGCAATGCAGGCGCCCCAACAACCACAGCGCGAGTTATACGCTCCGAAACAAGCGCCGCGTGAGTAAGCGCAAAAGCGCCGCCTCCTGACCATCCGATAACTCCAAACCGTTCGATGCCCAAATGGTCAACTAAAAAGTTGATGTCGTCTGCAAAATCGCAAAGGCTTTTTGGGGGCAAAAAAGTTGACAAGCCATAGCCTGGACGGTCTATACAGATTATCTGTAACTGCGCGGCGTCTGCTAGTTCGGTTAGAAGCCTGGCTTCTAAACGGCTGCTAGCGGTGCCGTGAAAATACACAACAGGTTTTCCTGCCCCAACCACGAGATACCCCAGGCGTCGCCCATCGGGCAAAACGATTACTCGCCCATCCAATTCCTCTGCGTTATGATTTTTTATTTTTGACAGATAGACACCGCGAAATCTTTAAAGAAAAACATGCCGTCATGCTATTTTAGGTATCACTTTTTCAGATTACTTTTAATTACCATAACACACGTGGGATCGAAGCTCCGCTTTAAAGCCCCTTCCAATGTTGTTTCAACTATTTTTTCGTTAGCTAAAGTCAAATTCTCACAGACTACGACGCAGGTATCCTTGTTCACGCCGGCTTTGAGGAGGTACTCTGAAATTTCGCTGGGGGTAAAAGCCGCTGGGTCAGGAAGCAGCATAACGGTTTCTCCAGCTTTAGCGGCATCTGCAAACTTACGCTTCATTTCAACGCTTGCGCCCTTATGAAAAGTAATCAGAACAGCATCATCCCAAGGCATACAAAGCTTAGCCGCGCAAGCAAGCATCGAACTTACTCCCGGCACGATATTAACCTCGATGTTTTTGCCTGTGGACCTTCGCAAAACCGAACCAAGGAGCCCCGAGAATCCTGGGTCACCAGTAGAAATAACCGCCACGGTTTTTCCATTTTGAACAGAATCTAAAGCGCATTTTAATGCGTCGTCTATGTTTTCGCATGTTAACACCAGAGTTTGGCTTTTAATGTCTTCTCGAAAGAGCCCCAGAACACATTCTGCGCCTATTACCATCTGCGCTTCCTGAACGGCTTTTCTCGCCGCTGGGGTGACGTAATCTAGTGAACCTGGACCCGCGCCGACTATGTAGAGTTTTGCCAAGATTTGGACATCTCATGTTTTCGTTTCTAATTTTTTCATCATCTTTAGGGGCCATCAAAGTTCTTCAGCGCTTCGCCCACTGCGGTCTTGGTTGAGACAGCTATTAATTCACCCATTTTCGTATGCCCACCCGTATGTCGGATTACTGTATCGACGTCTAATCCAGAAACAACAATCATACTGTCAGTTCCCGTGCCGGTTGCCTGCAATTTAGGAGACGCTGTGCTTCTCACGCCTCTATCCTCAAGCGCAGCAGTCTTCGCCTCTGTAGCTGTCATGATAGTGCGAGCCATAGCGCCAACAGTTAAAGTGACGTTTGTCAGAATAATTACATTTATTGTGCCTAAGGCTGATTGAAAACATGTTTTTTCCTCAACCCAGTTCCCAACGTCCACGCCCATTCTCAAGGCATTGTCCTTGGCGCCTCCAGTGGCGAGGCAGCATACCTTAAAGTCTCCATACGTCTTTTCGCAGATAGCCAGTTTTTCCATGTTGACGGCGGTGCACATGAAAGTAACGTCTTTTGGGTTGACTCCTAAATTGTAAGGTAATTTTCGTATGAACTCCTGATGTTTTTTTATTGTCATAGTCCTATTTGCCAGGGACATTGGAATATAGGTATTCGCGACATACTTGACTTGTTTGAGCCCGGCAACTGTTGAGAGCACTTTACGTTTTTCTTCAAACGAGACAAGCAGAGTATTAAGCTCGACACCGTCATAAGTGTGGTAAATAACTCTTGCATCTATACCTTTCAATTCAATGTTTAACCTATTTTCTTTAAACTTTGTGACAGCCTCTTTCATATTTTCCGCCGCCGAAATCAGTCATTTTTCTTTTCCATTTCATTTGCATGGATTATCGGGGTTTCCTGAGAAGACGGCTTAGCTTTCAGGTGCTCAGCAATATTTAGCTGAACCTCCTTCGCTATCTTCAACTTTTCTTCTGAAACGTTAAGCATATGCAAAAGTTCATCTTGGTTCTTAACGAAAACAGCGCCCATGCTTTTCAATCCTTCAAACAATGCTGTCGCTTGTCCCTTAGTGAAATCTCGTCTTTCAATAGGCACCTCGTCAATGACGAAAACTGGAATGCCTTTTTTCAGGGCGCCCATTGCCGCTTCAAGATTCTGCACGTTACCGTTCCCAAAAGGAACAGAAGTCACAACAACGGTGCTTGCTTTATTGATCATGTCTAAGTTGGTTTTCCGAGTTTTCTCGGTTATGGGAGAAAACGGCGCTTCACTGGTGACAGGAATGTTGAGTAATTCCGCGGTTTCAAAATCGGTGTCCAATACGTTGAGCACTCCAGCTGTGACGCGGTAGCCTTCTTCCAAGAGGATCTTCATTAGGGCGGTTCCGGTGCCGGCTCCGCAGACCAAATGTATCGCGCAGTTTTTTAGGGGTGAAGACTTTGGCGGGGACAACGGAATGATGTAGAGGGAGTTTGTTACAAGATTCTTTTTCACTATGGCGTCTACTTTAAACACGCTTTTGATGTTTTCAGCCGTCAAAACTTCATCTATGCGTCCAGCCGAAAAAATTTTCCCTTTGTCGAGCAGTATGGCGGTGCTGCAGTAGCGTGCAGCCAAATTGAGGTCGTGTATGGCGGTCATGACTATGATGCCTTCTTTTACGCATAGAGACTTCACCAAATCCATGATTTCCAGCTGATTAATAATGTCCAGATAGGTAAGCGGTTCATCCAGCAGCAAAATTTTTGGTTTCTGCGCTAACGCACGTGCAATAATCACCCGTTGCCTTTCGCCTCCGCTTAACTCGTTTACGGGTCTTGCCGCCAGATGCCACGTATTGGTTAAATCCATCGCTTTCCGCGCGATAGCCATGTCGCTTTCGGTTTCCATTTGAAACCTTGACATATGTGGGCTGCGCCCCATCAAAACAACCTCCAACGCCGTGAAGCTGAAGCTGACGACGTTGTCTTGTGGAACAACCGCCATTTGCTTTGCTACATCCACGCTTTTGAGTGAGTAAATGTCCTTGTTGTTCAGCAGTATAGTGCCTTTGTGGGGTTTGAGTGTTCGGCTGATGCTTTTGAGAAGCGTGCTTTTTCCCGACCCGTTCGGCCCGATGATTCCCACGAAGTCGCCTTCCTTCACTATTAGGTTCACGTTTTCCAAGATTTTGGTTGAGCCGTAGCAGCATTCGACGCCGTCAATATTTAACAAAACCATGTTTAGCAGTCTCCTCAAAGCGAATAACTCGTTTTTCTTCTCCTAAGCAAGTAAATGAAGAAGGGCGTGCCTACAAGAGCGGTTATTACACCGACGGGCAACTCAGCGGCGCCTGTTGCAACCCGCGCAACTGCATCACAAATCACAAGGAACATGGCCCCGGTTATTGCAGAGGCAGGCAGAAGAATCCTGTGGTCAGGTCCAATTATAAGTCGGGTCATGTGCGGAATTATCAAACCCACGAAACCTATGACTCCGCTGATGGCGACGGCTGCTGCGGTCATCAGGGAAGCGATGGCGAGGAGAAATATTCGTACTCTTTCCGTATTTACCCCTAAATGCTGCGCGGTGTCATCGCCCATAGAGAGCATGTTTAGGTCTCGGGTGAAGAAATAAGTAACGCCGACGCCTATGAAAACAAAGGGAATTATTGTCCATACTTGTATCCAAACGATAGTAGAGAATCCGCCTGCCAGCCACGCTACTATGCCTGTGAGGGCTTGTCCGGAACGAAGTTCCATCAGTGTTTCAATAGCTAACAGAAAAATGTTTACAACAATGCCGGAGAGAAGTAAGGTTGTTACCGGAATTTTGGTTCCAACTCTTGAAATAAGTAAGACCGAAAACACGGTTATTAATGCAAAAATGAACGCAAAAAGCTGTGCTGTTCCCAAGCCTACGACCGTTAGGGCTGAGGTAACGTACAAGACGGCAAGCGTGTAACCTACTGATGCACCTGCAGATGCACCTAACAAGTATGAATCAGCCATAGGATTTCTAAAGACACCTTGGTAGATCACGCCTGCCGCTGCTAATCCCGCGCCGACCAATGCGCCAGCAAGAATGCGGGGCAGCCGGATTTGTAAGATTATGTTTTGGATACTGATTACGTTTTGGGGGTTTGACGATATGGCTGCTGAGTTTATTGAACCGCCCACAAAGGGAATTTGCTTTACCAATACATAGAGGATTTGTAAGAATGAAATCGGAGGAATCGCCATAGCATGCTGGGTGGATGCATAGCCTACGCCTAGAGACAAAATAATTGTCAGTATAAGGGCTAAAACCAGCGATACTAAGATTAGTTTCCATCGTGAAGATCGCTTAATGTATGTGCCTTCAACCCTGTCTTCACTCATTTTACGTCACAACAAAAAAATTAGGAAGTGGAATTAAAAAGCTGCGGATACAAGTCAGAAGCAACAGCATGGACACAGTCAGCTACTCTTGGACCAGCTTCAGCGAACAAATCTCCATCGATAACGTAAACCCGGTTGTTTTGCACCGCACCGATTGCACTCCATCCTTGTGTTGCCTTCACTTGAGCAACACTGCCATAGAACGGTGAAATTCCCATTTCTGTAGGCAAGAATATAGCATCAGGGTTTAGCGCTACAATACTTTCAGAGGAAACAGTTGGCCATTGTAGGGTTACACTATCAAAAACATTAACCCCTCCAGCCGCGGTTATCACGCTGTTTATCCAAGTAGTTGAGCCGGAAGTCATGAAGGAACCTTCTGGAGGTCCCCAAACTTCATAGAACACTTTCATCGGAGTAACATGTGCGTCTGAAATTTTCGTGGCTATAGAGTTGATTGTCTTGGTTATGTTTTCAACTACTGCCGCTGCCTGGGTTTCGGTGCCTGTTGCTTGACCTACTAAAGTAATATCGTGGTAAATGCCTGTAATGTTTGTCGGATTAAGCACCACCACATCGTATCCTAAGGCGCGCAAGCTCGCAAGGTTGCTGCCATCGTTGATGTTGTCGGTTAATATCAAGTTGGGATTGAGTGAAGCGATGGCTTCCATGTTGGGGGTTCCGTAGCCTCCGTCAATTGTCATGTTGCCGGCTGCAACCCACGCTGAGAAATTGTACGGGTAATCGTCATAATTCGTTACGCCCACAACTTTGCTGCCTGCACCTACAGCGAACAAGATTTGTGTACAGCTCGGCGCCAGCGAGACGATTCTTTGAGGAACCGAGGCTAAGCTGGTTACGTAGCCTTCATCATCTGTTATCGATACGGTTAGTTGCGAAGAGCTTTTGCCGTTATTAGTTGACGTGTAGTTAAGATACACGAAAGCGGATGAAACGATTAAAACGATGACTATTACGGCGGCAATGTAAATGGCATATTTCTTTTTCATTTTTTCTCTATCCCCTTTAACCCACGGATGGATAATCCATCTTGTTATATAAGCTTTGTTTCAACTTAAGTTAACGTCAAGTTGAGCAATAAATTGCAGAATGCTATTGATGAAATTCATGCGGGCTAATCTATTAAGAGCAGCGCGTAGGTTTCAGGGTTTTTCATAAAAGGTAAAGTAAATTTTAAGCCCACTTTTATCGCGGTCGCTTTAACGTTAACTCCGACTCCTTCTTCGGAATACCGTTTCATTGTGGGATGCACGCAAAATCCTTTTTCCACATTGCATTTTTCACACAACTGGCAAGCCCCAGAGACCAGTCCAACGGCAAGAAGAAACCCTCTTTCCGCAGCCGCTTTTTCGAGTTCTATGACTGCGCAACGCAATTTTTTCATATCCCCTTTCCATGCAGACCAAAAGGCATCCACTTTTGCCTTCATTTCAGGGGGAACGGTGGGATCATCTGTTTTTGTAAGGTACTTTATCAGTTCTGCGTCTCCCTCAGCTTGTGATTTAAATTTCATGAACAAGGCATAGTGATATTCGCTTACGATTTTTCGAAACGCCTCTGGCGAAGGAGCATAAGGGGGGCAAGCCAAGGTCTTGCCATATTTTTCGCAGCCCAAACTGCATTTGAAAACAACGCGGTCTTCAATCACAATTTTTTCAACAGGAATTATCTTTGCGTCTAAAGCACCCAACTCTAACGCCTGCGCTCTAAGAAAATCAAGCGATCTCTTCATTTTGTCATCTTTCGCCATAAAAACTCACGATTTCCCACACACACGTATTTTTTAAACGATGCAACCATTTGTACAGGTCTTACTAAGTGCTGTTAGGTTTTTATAATTTGCCAAAGCTATGCAGGCTGAACAAAACCCCAGAAAAAAAACGTTTACATCATTTCGCGGCATTGGTTGGGTTAGAGTTTTTTGCGTCTCTGACTTCGTAGCTTATGTTGGCTGCGCTTCTCATGTTCACATTTTCTATTTCCTGGGTCATGCGGTTGGTCATTCTGCCAACAATAAGCACGAATACTTTTAGTCCTCGTGAAGCAGCGATTGCAACTGAGTGGCTGATACCAAATTCGATGTCTGCCTTGAGCTTCAGCTTGTTTAGAACTGCTCTGCCCACTGCACCCATCACGGCTATTCTGTCTGGCTTGAACTCCTCGTAGAGCGTTTGGACTTTTGCGATGTCTACTGCCCTTGAGCCGCCTTGTCTTATGCTGGGCAACTTTACTATGAGGATTTTGCCTTGCTTAATGTTCATTTTTCCCTGCAGGTTCTTTAGCCCCAAATCTTCTCCCACTGCAGCGTCTGCCATAGCGATCCCTTTTAATTCCGCATTGGGGCTGTTTGGGTCAACGGTGTGCATGACGCCTTCTTTGACGATTAAGCCGACTGTTTGTCCTTCTTTTATGGGTTGAGTGGCTATGGCTGGCCAAGCGTGTTCAATTTTTATTTGGCTTTTAACAGAGGTAACGTAGCGTTCCAGGCTCTTTAGGTCATCATGAAGTCTACCTATGCCTTTTTTGGTTAAATGATAATCTGCGCGTCCTGAGCCCGCTTCAAGAAGTCCTTCTTTTGTGAGTTTTTTGAAGTATTTTGAGATGGCTTGAATGGTGATGCCCATTGTGTCGGCGATTTCTTTTTGTTTTATGTGGGGTTGGTTGTGCATGACTTCGAGGAGGATTTGGAATTTGGTGAATTCGCCTTTGTTTTGCAGGAGAAGGTTTTGGTTTTTCTTAGGCAAGTTATTCAACCTGAACTTAACTTTAGTTAAGCGAAAGTTAATATGTCTTCAGATGGATGAATCGTCCAGTAGGGGCAGAGTAACTTGGATGGCGAAGTGACACGTTCAAAAACTTGAAATCAAGAAAATCCATCATACTCTTCTACGCTATAGAATTCGTTGTAACTGCAGCACTTTTCCTATGGTTATATAATCTTACAACCTCAACAGGCAACCTAAAATTTAGTGTAAAAACAGGAAGTGTAGCGGAACTCGCCACCCTTGTTGCGTTAGGCACTTTGGCATGGATCCTTGGATTATCACACGGTTTAGACGCGGACCATTTAGCCGCCATCGACAATACAACTCGAAAATTAATGCAGGAAAAGAAGCCCTCCACCTTCACTGGTACCTTCTTTAGCTTGGGACATTCTGGAGCCGTCTTTATTTTTGCCTTCGGTTTGATTTTGGCAGCAAAATACCTAACTTCTTTCGTTCCTACACTTTCAATTATAGGTGCACTGGTTAGCGCAATTTTTCTGTTTATAATCGCAACTTTGAATGTTCAAATTGTTTTCCATTTATGGGGTGTATTCAAAAGAATGGAAAACAAACGATGTTCAGATGCCGAAGTAGACAATTTGCTTACGACAAAAGGATTCATGAACAAATACATCGCCAAGCTACTCAAAATTGTCGACCAGCAATACTATATGTTGCCGATTGGGTTTTTGTTTGGGTTAAGTTTTGACACTGCGACGCAAGTGGCTCTCCTTGCAATCTCTGTTACTGTTGGAAGTTTGGTTCTGAACATTCCGTTCTACACCCTGTTTATTTTTCCGTTTCTCTTCGCTGCCGGGATGGTTCTCACGGATAGTACCGACGGTTTTTTCATGAACTTTGCTTATGGTTGGGCGTTTAGGGGAACCTTGAAAAAACTGTGGTACAACATAACTATGACAGCAGTGTCCGTTTTGGTGGCGCTAATAGCGGCAAGTATCGAAACAATCGGTTTAGTAGGATCCCAACTGAACTTGGGAGGGCCTTTCTGGGGTGCGATAAATGTTGTAAGCGGTCAATATTGGGGTTACGTGGGAGTGGGAATTATAATTACCTTTGTTTCAACGTTTCTTGTTTCCTTTGTTGTGTACAAGACCCGGATTAAAACAAAGATCGATGCCATCCCCTGCTAATTACATCCAAATTAGAGGTTAAATATAGGACGATGGGTTCCCACAATGAACATTGGTATCAAAAAGCTTTGAAGAACAACCGAAACCTAATACATGAGTTGCACGGATGATTCGTTTCACATGGTGAACCTTACACCTTTGTTTATCGGGGCGGCGCTTGTTGGAGTTTTGCATATGGCAGCTCCTGACCACTGGGTTACCCTTTGCATTCTTAGTCGAGAGTCGGGTTGGAATAGCAAAAAATTGTTTGGCGTATCACTTGCAACTGCAACGGGCCATGCGGGCATTTCAGCGGCGTTGGGATTTGGAATCGCCATAGTGGGTCTATTGTTCTCTAAGCTGATTGCTTCCTACATTTCGTATGGTGTTGGATTAGTAATGCTTGTAGTTGGGCTTTTCATTGGTGTTAGGGCGCTTGTGTCAAAAAAGAAAGAAGAGATTACCCCCGGAGAGAAATTACTTGAGAAAGAAAAAAAGAATACGTCGAAACTCAATGGGATTGGTTACTTTGCGGTCCTTGGAGCAGCACTATCGCCCGATTTAAGCATCTCGCCCTTATTCCTCGCTTCTATTACGGTTAATGTAATGTTCGCAGTCGATCTTCTCATCATCTTTGTGGTAACTTCGATTCTGGCTCAATTGGTTCTTGTTCAAGTTGGAGCTAAAGGACTTGCTAAAACGTTTGAGCATGTTCCTGAAAAATATAATGACTCTATTGTGGGCTTCATTATCGCCGCCATTGGAATCTACATAATATTAGCTGGTTAGAGTTTTCAGTAATGCTTTAATGCAGATTAACAGTTAACTTTTATTGAAGATTATGATAATTGGAATTTGCGGGAGCCCAAGAGGACAGGCTACTGATTATGTTTTAAAAGAAGCTTTGCGAATGCTCAATGAGAAAGGTTTTGAAACGAAGTTATGGACGGTTCAGGGAAAATGGATCGAGTTTTGCATTCACTGCGATTACTGCCTCACAAACAAGGAATGCTTTTTCCAAGATGATTTGCAGGAACTCTATGCGTTGCTTACTGAGGCAAAAGGAATTATCATGGCGACACCCGTGTATAACGGCGGGGTAAGCGCCCAAATTAAAGCGGTGATGGATAGAACACGCGCAGTGGTTGCTGGGGACAAAAATGTTTTCAAAGGAAAAATCGGCATGGGTATAGTGACGGGCGGAGACAGGAACGGCGGTCAAGAATTCGCGCTTATGCAAATTCACGCATTCTACATTATAAACGGAATGATACCTGTAGGTGGAGGATTCTTCGGCGCTAATTTAGGCGCAACCTTCTGGTCTAAGGATACTTTGGAGGGTGTCAAGTTGGATGAGGAGGGTTTCAGGAGCTTGAAGAAGACGGTGAAGCAGTTTGCTGTTTTCATGGAGAAGTATGGAGAAAAATAAGTGAGTATGTATGGCTGAAGAAGTTAAGGTTAAGAAGCTTAAAGTTGCTTGGGGCATAACAGGCGCCGGCGATAAAATCGCTGAAATTGTTGAGGTAATGAAAGAGCTGAAGAAGCAGTCAGAGAATGTGGTGGACATCGACGTTTATATCTCCAAAGCCGCCGACACCATGCTAAAGTTTTACAGGCTCGATGAAGAAGTGAAGAAGAGCTTTGGCAAGGTAATGGTTGAAGTTAACGCAAATTCGCCTTTTCTTGCGGCTTGGGTGCAGAGCGGAAAATACGAGTTCCTCCTTATCGCGCCGTGCTCATCAAACTCCGTCGCGAAAATCGTTAACAGCATAAGCGACACCATGTTAACCAACGCCGCGCTCATGGCGCTCAAAGCCTACAAACAAGTCTACATCCTTCCAACAGACTACAAAGAAAGCGTCGTTTCCACGATACTTCCAAACGGCAAAGAAATGAAGCTGCGGGTACGCAAAGAAGAAGCCGACCAAGTCAGGCGGCTCGAGAAAATGGATGGCATGCACACCTTTGAGAGCCCCCAGAAAATGAAGGAAGGTTTTCTGGAATGGCTAAAAAATGCAAAGCCCTAACTTCTCCTGCCGATTATCTATTTTTGGGCGAGAATGGCGTTCCAATCTGAATCAACCTCGGTGAATATTTTTACGCCCACAAAACCAACCGACTTCAAATCACGGCGGATTTGCTCCAGAGGAATGAGTTTTACATGTGTTTCCTTAATCACTTTCGCAGATGTAGCACCATATCTAAGTTCATTCACCAAAAGCAGTTTCCCACTTGATTTTAACACGCGTCTTATTTCCGCCAACACATCAGAAAATTTATTCCAGAAATAGTAGGCTTCGCAAGCTGTCACCAAATCAAAGAAGTCATCCCTAAACGCCATTTTTTCAACTGACGCCTCGATTATTTCCACGCGGTTTTGAGCAATTAGTTTTTTGTTAATTTTTTTGGAGAATTTCGCCATGTCGGGCGAATAGTCAATGCCGAAGACTTTTCCTTTCGGTGCCAATTTGGCTAATTTGCCAACTGTTTTGCCTCCTCCGCAACCCACATCCAAAACCACAAAATCTGAGCCAATAGTTACCTTTGTTAGTCCCCACAACGTAAGCTTCTCATGATTCTGGTTCATCATTGTGGCAACTAATCTGCCGCTGCGACCCATTGGACGTCGATATTGATCCCCTAAATTTGACATATCAGCTACCTTCAGAACACTACTCTCAGAACACTAAACTAACCTTCTTATAAATTATCCAATAATAAAACGTTAGACTTTAATGCTAATTACTTCCGATTTAAGTTTTTCATTACTCAAGATTAGGGCAAATCCTCCGTGGACTCAAATTCGAAATGTTTAGAGAAGACTTATAGGTTACCAATGTTAACGTTTTGTGGTTTTTAAAAATGGTAATGCACATATTTGACCACGAAGAGGAAGAAGAAGACTGCGAAGACGACTGCGATTGTGAAGACTGCGAAGACGAAGAGTAAACCTCTTTCAATCTCTTTTTTTCCAAGCCTTATCCCCGCGAAACCTCCGCAGAAATCATAAACCAGATTCAATAATTTACAGCCAGCAAGCTCTACCCCATTCTTATGTTTCTTTTTTAGCTAACTATTGTTTGGGATTGGTCGCGGAGAAAATTGAGCAGATAATGAGATCCTCCTACACCTCGCCCAGCCGCGCCACTCGCGTTCCAGCCCGTAAAAGATTGCGAGCCTGGCCATGCTCCTGTGGTTGCTCCGCCGCTTCGGTTCGCGTAGAGAACGCCGAACTGCACCTGATTCATGAAGATTTGCACTTCCGCTGGGTTTTCTGAGAAGATGCCTGCCGTCAATCCGTACTCGGTTTCATTGACTTTAGCGACGGCTTCCTCCATGGTTTTGAATTCGCCGACCACGACAAGCGGCATAAACAGTTCGTCTTTGAAGAGCCTGTTAGTTTCTGGTAGCCCGATGATTATTGTTGGCGAGAGAAAGTATCCTTTTTTGAATTTGCCTGCTCTCAGCACTTTTCCGCCGGTAAGCACTTGTCCACCCGCTTTCTTTGCTTCTGCCAGCGATAAGGCGAATTTCTCCATTATGTCTTTGTTAATTACCGGTCCCACGAAAACGTCTTTTTCTCGGGGGTCACCCACCACCATCTTGTCGACACGTTCACTGAGCGCTTTTAGAAACCTATCTCGAATCGTGTTCTGCACGTAAATCCTTGAAGCAGCGCTGCACTTCTGTCCCCCGTAGCCGAACGCCGCCCGGGCTGTTCCTTCGACCGCTTTGTTGATGTCTGCGGATGAGGTCACAACCACTGGGTTCTTGCTTCCCATCTCAAGCACGATCGGCTTGGGGTAGGGCTGCTGGGTTAGGAACTCGTGGTACAGCCGCATTCCAACGTTTCTAGAGCCTGTGAAGGCGATTCCTGCCACGTCTCTGTTTGAAACGAATTCCTTCTCGAAATTGTCCCCGGGACCTGTAACATAGTTGATTGCTCCCGCGGGTATTCCTGCGTCCTTGAACACTCGGTAAAGCATCAAGCCTGTAAGCGGAGCTTCGCTTGTTGGTTTCAGGATGATTGTGTTTCCGGTGAGGAGGGCGCCAAGAGCCATCCCGTTGGCTAACATAAAGGGGAAGTTGAAGGGCGAAATCACAGGCCAGACGCCGAAGGGTTTTGAAACCACCGTGCATTGTTCCCCGGGGCCGCCTGACTCCATCTTTTCGGCGTATCCGTTGTTTTTTTCTATGATTCTTGAGTAGAACTTTATCGCGTCGATAGCTTCCCAGCATTCGGCTAAGGCTTCAAGCCGGTTTTTCCCGACTTCATAGGTGATGGCGACGGCAATGTCAAACTTTCGCTCATCAATCAAATCAGCTGCCCTGTTC
>Ga0187891_1001217_pt1 | contig 22708 bp, 19 predicted proteins | sample June2016WEW_21_4_FD_132990 | JGI IMG/M metagenome (GOLD analysis project Ga0187891, IMG submission 132990) | Peatland microbial communities from SPRUCE experiment site at the Marcell Experimental Forest, Minnesota, USA - June2016WEW_21_40 | ecosystem: Environmental > Terrestrial > Soil >... | reverse complement strand
TACGTCAACACTGCATATTCACATAAGCGAGCAGGACTGTCTCGAAGCCATAGCGGTAAAAGGGAAAGCTTCAGAAATTCACCATCTAAGCAACGAGTTAAGGACAAGACGAGGCGTAAAAATCCTCAAAACCACAATAGTAACTGTTTAAACCTCAAACATCCGCTCAAGCGAAGCCCGAGCCTTCTTCGCCACTGCGTCCGGAACCTTAACCACGTTCTTCTCCTCTTTCAACGCGATGTACAAGCGGTCAAGAGTTGTCAACTTCATGTTCGGGCAGATTGCTTCTTGATAAGATAAATAAAAGTTTTTCTCTGGGTTCTCGTTGCGGAGGCGGTACAGAATGCCTTCCTCGGTGCCGACGATGAAGTTTTTGGCGCTGGATTCTTTGGCGAAACGGCACATCTTCGAGGTGCTGCCAACGTAATCAGCGACTTTGCGCATTTCAGAGCTGCATTCAGGATGAACCATAACAGTTGCGTCGGGATGCTGCATCTTTAGCACGGTTACATCTTCAGGCTGGAAAAGCAGGTGTGTTGGGCAAAATCCCCATTCAGGAACCGGAATAAGTGTTTTGCCCGTTTTCTCGGATACGTACTCGGCTAAGTTGCGGTCTGGACCAAACAGAATCGTCTCTGCGTCGAGAGATTTGATGACTTCCACAGCGTTGGCGCTGGTGCAGCAAACGTCGCAGTTGGCTTTGCACACAGCCAAAGTGTTAACGTACAGCACTACGGGCGCCTTTGGGTATTTAGCTTTAGCATGTTTTATCTCATCAACGGTAAGCATCTGCGCCATTGGACAGCGTGCACCTAAACAGGGCAAAAGTACTTTCTTTTCTGGGTTAAGAATTGCTGCTGATTCAGCCATGAAATCTACAGCTGAGAAAACAATCATTTCAGCATCTTTTTCCTCAACCGCTTTACGGCTCAGCTCAATGCTGTCGCCCACGTAGTCAGCTATGTCTTGGATTTCTGACCTTTGATAATTATGAGCCAAAATTACAGCTTTCTTTTCTTTCTTGAGCTTCAGGATTTTATCCGCTAACGCCATATTTCGCTTGTTCACCTTAAAGCTGGAAAATAACAATGATAAATCAACAGATATATGCCTTTACCCTCAGCATCAACACTTTAACCCTTAAACTCACATAAAATAAATAGGTCACTATAGTTTGCCATTTTTTTTAAAAAGTCTTCAAAACAAGGATAAACATGCAGACTATGAAGTTAACTTGTGGAAAGATGCATTTATTTTCTTGAAAAGCTGATATACAAAGCTGCCGATGGCAAGGGCGAAAGCTGGAAAAGCCGGCAGGATATACCAGTAAAGTTTTGTCTGCGCGAAAGTGAAAACTAAGAGCACGATTGCCATCCACAAAAGAATCAAAGTGTCCCCTTTAACACGCTTAACAAACGCATTAAACGCACAAAGCCCAGCCGAAAAAGGCAGCAGAATAACCCAAACCAAGCTTTCGTTGTTGGCTAAGTAGCTGAAATAGTACAGGTAACCTCCGACGTGACCTTCAATAGGACTGACCGTTCGTGTAACGTCCGCGTACACGAAAAACCACTGCCAAAACTTCAAGCCAAAACGGGCATCCATGTAAATCAACCATGGAGAAAAAACCAGCAGACCGACGCCCCAAAAAAGAGTAAAGTGTTTTGTGAAGAGAAACCTGATGGTTTTCCCTGTGGCGATGAGATAAAAAAAGATGATCAGCGGAATCAGCAAAGCTTCGATCTGTTTTGTCATTAACGCCAACCCGAAAAATAAGCCGCTTAACGCGGCGTATCGATATGTTTTTTCTGTTTTCTCGCTTAAAACAAAAAAGTACATGCTGCCCACAGTAAAGAAGACTAAGGGAATATCGGTCATTGCGAGTCTTGCAAACACGTAAAATGTCGTGAATGTGCCTAAAACAACAGCGGACAGAAACCCTACGTACGCGTTATAAAGTTTCTTTCCCAAAAAGAAAACAAATACTAAGGATAACGCGCCAAATATAGCACTGAAAAACCTTGACGAAAAATTGTTGACGCCAAAAACCTGGTACGCGAGAGAAATCAGCCACATGTTAAGCGGCGGCTTAGCTATCCACAATGTTGAAACGCTAAACGCCCAAGGAGTCAGGTAGTCGCCGGTTCTAACCATGTGAAACGCCCATTGTGAGTACGTTTGCTCGTCGGCAGCCCGGAGAACTCCACTTCCCAAATTGATGAAGAATATTATTGAAAAAGCCAGAATTGCCAGAACGCAGAGGGCATCGACGTGGGCCGAAAACCAAGAAAACTTTTGGCTGGGAACAGTTGTGACTTCAGCGTTTCGTTTAGCCCGTCTATTTGAGCGGACAAAAAGCGCGCCAACAAAAACAATCACAGCCCCAACGCAGCATGCAATCGCATCAAAAGCAATCACAGTCCACGCTGAAGAGCTGGTGGATTGGAGGGATACTGTTTTGACACTGGAATTGGATAGGGCAAATGCGTAGATATAGCCGTTATCGGAACCAACGTAGAGGGTGCCGTTTGCAATGGCTGGCGAAGAATCCACAAAGTTCCCTGTTGCGTAGCTCCATTCTTTTGCTCCTGTAGACGAATTAAAGCAATAAATGCTGTAATCTTCGGAGCCCACGTACACGTTGCCGTCTGCTATTGCCGGTGAAGATGTGACCCAGTATCCGGTTGGGGTCTGCCATATTTTGCTGCCGGTTGAAGCGTTTAGACAGTAAATGTTGTTGTCTTCGGAACCTATGTAAACGCATCCACAGACGATGGCTGGGGAAGAGGTCACTGAATCTTGGGTTTGGTATTTCCAAATCTGGGTGCCTGTGGAAGCGTTCAAACAGCAAACATAACCGTAGATTGAGCCTATGTAGACGCAACCGTCGTATATGCTGGGTGAGGAGATACTGCTTTCAGTGTGGAAGTTCCAGATTTCGTTGCCTGTAGACGCGTTAAGGGCGTAAACAAAATAGTCGTCAGAGGCAACGTATACTTCACCGTCTGAGACGGCGGGTGACGACTCAACCTCGCCGCCAGTTGTGTAATTCCAAAGTTTTGCGCCGCTTGTAGCGTTCAAGGCATATAAATTGCCGTCGTCTGAGCCTATGTAGACTGCGCTGTTGACGACAGCAGGAGACGAAGTGACCTCGCCGCCAGTTGTGTAATTCCAGAGTTTTGCGCCGTTAGTTGCGTTTAAAGCATAAACGTTGTCGTTGTCTGAGCCTATGTAGACAATCCCGTTGTTGATGGCGGGAGAAGACACCACTGCACTTCCAGTCGGGTAATACCAAACCCATTGACCGTTCGAGGCGTCGATGCAGTAAACTGCCCCATCAATGGAGCCCACGTAAACGTAGCCGTTATCAACTGCAGGGGAAGATTCAACACCTTGCATCGTTGTGAAATTCCACAAGAGTTCAGCGGAATTTGCCGGAGTGTTTTCAGTTGCGGTGCCGCTGTGGCTTGGGTCATTACGGAACATTGCCCAGTTGTCGACGCTCGAACTGTTAATGGCACCTGAGGCGACCGCCATATAGCAAGAAGAAATTAAAATAAGAGAAATAAGAATAAGTAGCATCCACTTGCTTTTTCTCATTGCCATCCGTACAAGAAATCACATGTAAGCTAGAACGTATTAAACTAATCGAACTTCAAGACATAACGCGTCCGGTTTCCAGCTTAGACCGCCGCCCTAAAAGCTTCTCATTGAGGACTTGCTAAGGTTCGTTTGAGAGGATGCATAATTTATTTTAGAATTACGCCTTCAGTTCTGATTAAGCAATGCTTCTCTTCTCTATGGGCGCTACAGGACAACTTCACTTAGTGTGTCTTCTGTTTTTCTGATTTTCAGTTTTCAAGCTTCGGAAAATTAAAGTGGATTTTTCGGCTGTACAAAATTGTTATTATTTCAATTATGGTTAATGAGGCGATTGCATAAATCGGAATCCAATCATACAGGTACATCTGTGAGAATGTTGAGGCATTAATTTCTGCCTTCAAGAATGCAAAGCCTACACCATAATACAAGAAGAAGGGGAGATTTGTAGCCGCGAGAAAAACGGCGAATCCACCAATAAATGTCCATATCGAATGCCTATTGTACCACAGCAGAAGCGGCAATGCAAGAAGCGCACACCTTGGATCAAAGACGCCGAAGGCAAACAACAACGCTGACAACCATGGTTTTTTGGCGAACCCAAAATACACCGCGCCTACCAAAAGGACTGTTTGGAGGATGTGTGCGTTGGCTAAGAGATATCCGCAATAGTAGCTTGGCGAGAAAGTCTGGACATGCAAGCTCAGGATTCGGTAATGGAGAAAGCCAGTGACAGAGTAACTTGCAGACGGCGCAAAAAGCAGTGGATCAACTAAAACAATTACTGCAGCTATAGTGCCAAGAAAGATATTTTTGTCTTTAACGAGCTTGTAGACAAAGAAACCCAATGCCAAAATTAAAAGAAACTGCATTATGTCAAAGGCGTTAAGCGCGTTCTGGTAGTTTAGCATAGAAAATGGCGCAAAGAGAATCAGAAAAGAAGGTGTGTATTTGAAAGGTTGCGGCTGCCCAAGAATCTGATAGTCGCCTGACTGAACGCTTCCGTTATAGATTTGGGTTGGATTATGAATTAATCGCCATTCCCCCATGTAGTACGCTGAGAAATCTCTTGCAAGCGAGGCTGATTCAGGCTTGAACGTTTGAGGATACGCGAAACAGAAAATGCTGAAGTTCAACAGTACTGCTAGGAGGATAACTAATGTGATTACCGTTTTTTTGGATAACAGTACCTTCATTGGCTTTCTCCATATAAGGAAGCGCGACTAATGGTGAGACTTGTTTGCCTAACGATTTATTACTTGCGGTAAAAACAACGATTCATAAATTTTTGAGAAATCAGCATCCGCCATTTATGGGAACAAGCAAATTAAGCCTTTTTTCGGAATTCATGAAGCAAATGTTTTGAATTTAATGCGCAGGCATTTCGGCTGAGCACTAAATGGTGTTAGATAACGATAGTTTGCTTGGTAGAAAACTTTAATTATACATAATTTCTGTTCGTTCCAATACTTATTAAGGAGAAAAATTTGGATGCCTACTTGTCCACATTGCGGTGCCACAGTTTCCGAGGGTGCAGTTTACTGTGGCAACTGTGAAGCCGCATTAAACTCCCCTGCAACGTCGACATCTACCTCGCAACCACAAGTGACTTCACAAGAGTCACCTACTAAGCCAACCTCTTCCAGCAGCGGTGAATTGTCCGCGCGATTGGAAAAAGCGATGAGGCGAACTGAACTGCTAATTTACGCGGCGGCAGGTCTCGGGGTAGCTATCCTAGTTGTTCAAATAGCGATCTCTCTGCTGTGAAAGTGGAGAAAAACGAGGAAAATGGCTTAAAGGGGTGGTAAAGAAATGGATAGCACTCTTGAAGCAACGGTTAAAAGAATTGAGCGATTAAATAAAATCCTTACGGGAGTAGTTATTGTCGAGATTCTGGTTCTGTTACTGTTTCTGTAGATTCAACGCTTCATGTTCGATAACTCTGACTTAAATTTGCAGATGAGCTGAAACACAAGGCTTTATTCTGTGTATCATTTCAGGGTTAAGCTGTACTCATTGCTATTTCGCCACGTTTCATTGATGATAAATCTTAAATCTGAGTCAAATAAATAGAAGTATTAGAGGCAGAATGCAAAAATCCAAGTACGTTGCAATAGCTGCAATTCTTGTGTCTTTGATTATTGTGGCGGGAGCCGTTTTTTGGATTTATGAAAAACCAAAATCAAACATAACTGTTTATACGGAAGGCGAAAAAGTAGGTAACACTGGATTTTACTTTGCTGGCCTAACATACCAGAACTTGCCCCCGCCCAACTCTCCGCCCACGTTAACAGCTATTTTTAAGCCTACAACTAAATACGGCGTTAATGGCAATCTTGAACCGACAGAGCTTATGATCGGATTGAATCTTAACGGCAATACTACTGCGTCAATAGGCAATGAATACTACAAGATAGTTTCACACACTTATTCGTGTCCACAAACAATATCAATGATTCACGGTTAAACCCTTGATTATTTTAGCAAAAGATTTATTCTAAAAAAGCTTGATTAAATGAGGAGCCAAGATTTACAGTGATAACAATTAACCTTAGGAAAAGAATTATTTCAACACCAACATTATTATCTGCCAAATGTTTCAGTGCTTTGTTTGGCTGAGTGCTTAACATATGCCGTACAATGAACTGAGAAAAGATTATTTACTAAACCGCTGGGTTGTGATTGCAACAGAACGAAGCCGCAGACCCAACGATTTTGCTAAACAAAAAGCTGAAACTGCTCAAAACGCGGTTTGCCCGATGTGTGTCGGCAACGAGAACATGACGCCGCCAGCCGTGTTGCTGTACTTGAAAGCGAATGGCGAAATAAAAAAAGCTATGGACCCGCTAGTTGGGGAACGCCCGAAAAACTGGCTTGTCCGCTGCATCCCAAACCTTTACCCAGCGTTTAGTCCACCCAAACAGCCCCAAGATGAAACGCAAATCTTTAAGGATGAATGTTTAGGCTGCGCTGTTGGGCATCATGAGGTTATAATTGAATCTCCAAATCATGATGAAAATCCAGCCGACGCTCAACTGCCCCAGTTGGAACTTGCCATCCACGTGTATATTGATAGGCTAAGAGAGTTAAGCGCAAAACCATACGTCAAATACGTCTCGATTTTTAGGAACTATGGGCAGCTTGCAGGCGCGTCTCTTTCTCATGCACACAGCCAAATAATCGCAGCACCCGTTATTCCTGTGACTGTTCAAGAGGAACTGGATGCGAGCAAAAGATTCTACGATGAACGGGGCAAATGCTTTTTCTGCGACATAATCGAGCAAGAATCTAAAGGTCCAAGGCTTATTTGCGAAGATTCAGATTTTGTCGTTTTTGCTCCTTACGCAAGCATTAACCCAATGGAATTCTGGATTTTGCCGAAAAAACACGCCGCCAACATCCTTGATTTGGATGAGGCTGAAGTGTCAGCGTTCGCTAAAACCCTTAAAGCAACCCTCAAAGGCTTAAAAGACTTAGTTAATGACCCCCCGTACAATTACGGTTTCCACTTAGCCATAAACCAAAAAGCCCAAGACTACTACCATTGGCACCTAGAAGTCTACCCTAAACTGTCAATTTGGGCCGGCTTCGAAATAAGCACAGGAACATACATAAACACCATAACTCCAGAAACTGCCGCTGACAGCCTCAGAAAAGCAATAAAACCCTGAGCCTTCATAAATTCCTCCAAAACTGCAGTTATTTTTCTTGTATAGCAGGGTTTAACAAGCTTTTAATTATAATACTCTGATTTTAGGGGGTATCTTAAATTACCTAACTCAGCGCACCGCGAGAAAAAAAGGAACCCGATACCACAGAGGGAGTAACACTATTAATCCACCACCATTCAGGGTATTCGCAGGATACCACTGGCCACTTCACGCGCTGCCTTGTCCCGATATTAGGCATTGAAGTATATTGGTGAGATGGCTTTGCCAGGTCTTTTGATTGCCTCGCATAATGAAACCAAAACTTGCTTTTTTTAAAAAAAATTAATAAAAATGGTCTAAATGGTTGCGCTGGCTCGCTAAAGCACCAATTTAGCGATTGCACCATGTTTTGAGAAATCTTTTAATCCGAGCCTGTGGTTAATCATAATATGGGGTTATATCCAAAGGATTTAATCCTAAAAAAGATGATTTTCATGAAAGCAGTAACTAAATTCGCTATACTTTTTGTAGGCTCGCTCATGTTATTAGCAGCTATTAGCCCAGCGTTTGCTTCCGTTTCGATGACTATGCCGGGAATGGTTTCATTGAACTCAAGTAACAGCAATTGGGACAGTTCAAACTGGAGTGGATACGCAGTAACTGGTTCAGCTGGCTCGGTGACTTCCGCTAGCGGATCCTGGATTGTTCCCACAGTAAGCGGTGGCATGGGTACTTCATACGCCGCGTTCTGGACGGGAATTGATGGCTTTAACTCACCCACAGTTGAACAAATAGGAACTCTCTCCCAAAGTAGCTCTAGCTTCAGCTTTAGAGGATCAAGAACAACAGTAGCTTACTACGCTTGGTACGAATTCTATCCTTCCGAGTCAATTATAACAATAACCACAGCAACTTCACCATCAGGAGCCCCAGCTACCGTAAAGCCCGGTGACTCAATCTTTGCAACAGTAACTTACGAATCTGGTACTACATTCGCCCTAACTATTAATGACAAGACTGAACATTGGACCTTTACCACGACAGGAAGCCAACCAGGCGCTACTGAGTCTTCAGCCGAATGGATTGCGGAGGCGCCCTCATCATCTACGGGAGTATTGCCACTGGCAAACTTTGGTCACGTTAACTTTGGAAGCGACTACACATCCACCTCAATGACCTGCGACGCTACGGTAAATGGTGTTCCCGGCAGTATCGGTTCATTTTTAAATGGAGCTTCTGTTGCAAGTTCAACTGATGTTCAATCGATAACAATGGCCACCATAATGAGCTTCGGCAGATACACCTTTGTTCTTCCCGAAGCTACCCCATCAGCATTATCATCGGATGGAACTAGCTTTTCGATTACCTGGGACAGAGCTTAAGGCTAATCCATTAAAAATTTAGCGAGCCAACAATCCCTTTTTTTAGTTAAATGCAGCCTCTCCTTTCTAAGTTAATTGTAATTCATTTAATTACGAAACCCAACCCAAACAAAAAACATTAAATTAATTTAGGACAAGCCAGCCCGCTAGAATAGATCTTAAAGACTTCTTCTTGTACTCAGTAAACTTTGCTGAATATTCGATTAGATGAGTTTGATATAGATAGATATGCCAAAATTATTTCTGTCAAAGCGCCAAAAACAATCAGAAAAAACCCACCAGTAATCTCGCTGCTGTTATTAAATTTTAATCCCACACACACTTACGACGGTGAAGTTTAGGTGGCATGTAAAGGCTACGGGGTAGGTTAAAAATATCAAATTCTGTGGTATTGGTAGGTAGGTAAGATAATGTATGTGTTAATTAGAAGTTAAGACCTACATTTCATTAAGACATACATTATTTTTAAGAAGCATGTGATTCATATTTTTGATTCATAAGGCTTATTTTTCGTGTAACCTCAAAAGAATTAGGAAGACAGCGAAAACTCGAATCCATAGAACATTGTATTGGAAATCGAAAGAGGTGAGTCAGGAATGAGCAAGAAGTACGGTGAGCTTGTTTGTGAGAATTGTGGTGAGTATTTAGACGAAGAAAGCGAAGACGGGTTATGCGAAGAATGCAGGGAATATCTGAGAAGTTGCTGTGCTATTTTTCATTGATAATAAGTCTTAAATCCACATAGCGTAGAAAAGTGGATAGAGCAAGAAAGTGGTTTGGATGGGGGAGAAAGGAGATTAAAAGAAGCCAAACCACTCACTTGTCCTTACTCCGTTTAGGTTTATTTTTGCCTTTTAAATGTTCCTAACACGCAGCGATATACATGAGTTTTAGCAATTTCTAACATTCATCGCTTCACTCCAGGAAAAACATAGCTTTGAGACAAGTCTTAAATCTGCACAGCACAGCGTGGTTTAATTAAACCCTCCCTCAGAAGGCAAATATATACGTGGGCAAGTCCCTTACTTAAAGTGTGATTTCTTGCAATTTAAGTCTTTGAACGCCCTGACAGTTTTTAGAATACTATTCGGAACTTTGTGGATAATAGATGGTGCAATAAAACTCGTTCTCTTTCAGCCTTATGACACTGTCACTGTGAGTATGGTTAAAAACGTCAGTCAAGGTCAACCTGTTTGGCTTCAAGGCTGGTTTAATTTCTGGATATCTACCGTGTCCTCTTCCCCTACCGCTTTCTTGTATATAGCAGTTGCAATTGAACTGGCTCTGGGACTAGCTCTGATCGCAGGTTTTCTCAGAAAGATTACTTATGTAGCTGGAATATTATACGGCTTGCTACTCTGGTCAATATTTGAGGGATTCGGAGGTCCATATAGAGTAGGAAGTACAGATGTTGGGACAGCTATACCCTACATTTTTGTCTTTATTCTGCTAATAATTGTCGAGAAAAGCGCAAATTACAGTAAATACAGCGTGGACAGTATTGTAGAAAGAAAATGGAAAGGATGGAAGAGGTTAGCAGAGCTTCGGCAATTTTAAACTACTATTTTTAAGTCCATTAAACAGTTAGAGCTATTACCGAGCACATTCAAGGATTAGAAATACTTACCAACGAAGTTTTGCTAAATGTTTTAAGCACTTAGAAGCTATAGAAAAGTCTTAAATCTGAATAGCATAGAAATAGAACTAAAGTGGAAATATGGATGAGAGCCAAATAGCTAAAGATACCTTAAAAAAAGAATACCTAAAAGAAATACTAAAAGAATCCTCAAAAAAACTTGATTTAAATGAAGATGCTATTTTTTTAGGCAATAATGGAGAAATATTATTTTCCGCTGATGTCACCGAACTATACACTGTGGTTAGATTCTTAGCTAGTGAATTAGCCAACGCAAAAGCAGAACTGTGGCTTCAATCCCTAAAATCTGAAAAGTGAAGTTCTTTTCTCATATTGCTACATTTCTAAAGGTCTCTTAATGTCTAAGTTTTCTAATGTGGGGGGGGAAGGTATAGCATGGTAAATAATTTCAGTAAAAACCCAATTTAGTATTAAGAATTACAGTATTTTTACTTGGCAAGCTTTTGCAATATTAAGTTTCGTTCTCGCTGCATTCGGTTTTCTCATATTGAGACTAACTAAAGAACTTCAGAATACCATTGTTAAATAGATGTGGTAACCACCAACGAAATTTTACTAGATGTTTAAGCACTTAGAAACTTGCCAGAATAGGGAAATCCCTTATTATTTTTAGGCAAACATTTCTAGCCTATTGACATTTCTAAAAGAATAAACTATTGAAAAGTTGCAACGATAAGGCTTTTCTGGATAAACTGGAAACTTTGAGAATTAACGAATATGTACCGAAAAGAACCGCTATAGAAAAGTCTTAAATCTGATTAGCATAGAAAGAGTTAGAGGGGTAATAGAACTGTTATCCGACACGATCATTATTAGAAAATGTCCATGTGGAATAGTCTTTGAGACTTATGATGAAAAAAAGCTCTTTCATAGTAACCAATGTAAAACTCTTTATAATAAAAAACAATGGAGTATTTTCTTAGCTAATAGAAGAGAAGCCAATAAAAAGAAATTTGAAAAACTGAAACTTGGTGAGAAAAGAGCTTAGTGTCTTAAGGTCTATCTTCTAAGGTCTCTAACTTTCAAGTCTAAAAGCGCAAAGTTTTCTCTGATGTTGTTAAGGTCTTTTTGACACTTATTAGCGCGCCGCGTTGCAAAGCAAATCAATGCGTAGAATCTGAAGTCTTCACCACCAGCGTAAATATTAGAAACTTAACGGGAAAGCAGAACCCTGAGTTCACGCTCAAAAGATCAAACAGATAATTTATTGCTGCTAAGCCTCACCTGTAGGCTGCTAGAACATTATGCATATCTTGCATTTCTAAGGAATTTCATTAATTATATCCCTTCTACTTTTTGGTTCAACTATCGAACGGTATCTACCACAATACTCATAGGGGCCATAAATGCAGGTTTTGATATCGGCCTTATAAATAGTACAAACCTTTCGTTTAGGACAACCGCCAAAGCAATGAAATACCTTCTGCTTATCCGATTTCAAAATTTTACCACCCATCCTTCTAAACCTTAAATTAAACTTTACGTTTTTGTGTTCTTAAGGCGTATTTCAATAATTGAAATATGTCAGAAACCTAAGTCATCAAAAATAAGCTAAAAAATTGACACTTAACAAACAAGAATGTGGTGGATCTTTTAGAGTTTTAAAGGCTGCTAATTCTTAGACTTTCTTGTTAGTGCATGAACTCTGGATTTTGGGCGACTACGTGATGGCTTGAAAAGTTTGCTAAACTGGCTGTATTGTGTCCTCATTTTTATCAGAATTTTTATATCTGCCATTATCACATTAACATGTTGGCGAATTGTGAATGCACGACTTCGATGTAGTGCTTTTGGAAGACGAAACAGGTGGTTACGTAGCCATAGTGCCAGCTCTCCCTGGATGTCATACACAAGGTGACACATTAGCTGAGGTCATGGAAAACGCCAAAGAAGCGATAGATCTTTACTTGGAAACCTTAACTGCATCGGAAAAGAAAGATTTACTGAAAGAAAAAGTCGTGAGTATACAAAAAGTGAAAGTCCTTGCCTAAAATTCCGCCCGTAGATTCCAATCAGTTAATTAAAATTCTGAGCGGCTACGGTTTTAAAGTTATCCGCCAAAAGGGATCACACGTTATCCTGATACGTCTCAATAGAATTTAACAACAGTTTTGGAGAATTTCAATGTTAGACCGCATTAAGAGAACGAAGGGAAGATAATTTCAAGAAGAGATGGATGCTTGATTTGATTTTTGGAAAAGTATTTTAGAGGGAAAAATACCTCGTAATTTGAGTCACTTATGCTTAAAACGGTTGTTGCAATCATATTTGTTGCTTTGATGTCTGCTTCGGTAACTTTATCATTAGGTCAGCTAACTGTGGGTCAGCCTTCCGTAGGGGTGAAGCCAGGTTACTGGGTTGAATACACGGTTAAAACTAATGGAGCTCCTCCAGCGGCCCAGGATATTACGTGGGCTAAAATTGAGATTTTAACTGTAGACGGCGAAGAGTTTAACGCCAACTTCACTGTTAGATACCTTGATGGAGCGGTTTCAAGTAACGTCGGGTCGTTCAACTTCACTTCTGGAGATACTGAAGGTTGGGTAATTATCCCTGCAAACCTGGCCCCGGGACAATCCTTCTATGATTCATCAACCGGCAACGTAACCGTTCAAGGTCAACTGCAAAAGACCGTTGCAGGAGCAACCCGAGCAGTCACATACACGAACAGCACCTTAAACGGCATTGTACTGGAGAAACAGTGGGATAAAGCAACGGGGTTTTATGTTCAAAGTGTTGACGACATCACAACCGCTGCACCGGTAACTGTTAACGGCGGTTTAGCTTACACAATCAATGCAAAAGCATATGCGACAAACATCTGGAGCCCACAAATCTTAGGCTTGAACCAAACCGTCTTCTACATCGTAATCGTAATCGTCATAGTTGCAGTAGCACTGATAGTTTCAGTTTTAGTTTTGGATCGGAGAAGAAAAAAAGTCCTGAAAACTAAGTAAACATCAGCTTAAGAAGGGGTTCTGGCTTGCTCATCAAGAAAATGGTAATCGAAAATTTAGCAAAAGACTGGCGCGCTTAAACATCATGCCTAACTGGCGGCAGACGAAGCAAGAAACGTGTTTTATTATTTTGGCGTTACTTGGCTGGTTTAGCTCAATTCGTTTTCTATGGTATATTGTGATTTTAGCAATATGGCTTATATGCCTTTTTTGTGCTTGGCTTATTTAAGGGGCGAAGAGGTTTGTTGGGCGAATAGGGGCTTCAATTTTGCGTTTGAAAGGTGAACGGGTGTTTTTCGGTGAGTTTTGCAAAGTTTTTAATAGCCCATGCATTGAGTATACAGTTTACTTTGGAGGATTTGAGAAGGGTATTGACGTTTAGTTAGAGTTACCTTTGCTTCATATCCACTTCCGTCAGGGGGGATTTGTTAGTGGTGACTTTATATTTTGTTAAGTGTGAGGACTTTGACTTTTCGGTTGGTTTTTTCGTTTGGAACTCTAGGAGTATGTGGTAGTCGTGGTCACGATTTCATGTATAGTATATATCTTTTCTTGAGCGTTATGTTGGGGCACAAATAATGCTTGCAGTTTTAGGTTTTGTGCTTGAGCAATTGACTTTAATGCGTGTAGATTCGGGTTTGCAAATTAATCATGATTACGTCATTTATTGAATCGTAATAAAACATTTGCTTTGATAATATGGAAATATTTTCTTTTTTTCCACGTTATCTTATATAGGGGTAAAATTATCAAGTACGCGGGGCAAGGAGGAATCTTACATGAGGAGAGCGGTGGGCAATCAGGATACTTTTTCGACGCAGGTTATCATAGCTGCGTTGAACGAGGAAGAAGGCATAGGGCTCGCCATCATTGAGTTTATGGCTCACCGTGACGGTCTACATGTTCTAAGCAATGTACTGGAGTTACAACGTGGTTCAAAGAGTGGTTCTTTTGGGGTTGATACTGAATGGTAGCCAATATTGAAGCGTCTTCGCCGCTGTCAAATTTGGAAGAACTTGAGGTTTCTGAATTTAAGCCTTTTAATGTCGGAATTGTTATTCCAACTCTTAATGAAGAAAAAAATATCAAAGAAGTTCTTCTTAGGTCAAATGGTGCTGGATACGATAATATTTTAGTTATTGATGGTAAATCAAAAGACAATACTATTTTGGTGGCGACTAAAGGTGGTGCGAAAATTGTTTTGCAGGTGGGTCAAGGAAAAGGTAGTGCCATTCGGCAAGTTCTAAGCAACAGCTATTTCGATGTTGACGCTATGGTGCTGATTGATGCTGATGGTTCAATGGATCCTGCGGAGATACCTGCATTCATTGAAGCTTTGAATTCAGGCGCTGACATAGTTAAGGGTTCTCGCTTCCTAAAAGGTGGCCATACTTACGACATGGACGCAATAAGACGATGCGGCAATTCGATACTGATGTTTTGCGTGAATTTCCTTTTTTCAACCAAATACACCGACCTTTGCTATGGCTACGCAGCTTTTAGTAAGCGTGCAGTTGAAAAGCTGGCTCCAGTTTTGGAGTCTGATGGCTTTGAGATTGAAACTGAGATTTTCATTAAGGCTTTAGAGTTAGGCTTGGTAGTGAAAGAAATTCCAAGCGTAGAATATGCGAGAAAACACGGAAATTCCAACCTCCACGCGTTTAAAGATGGTTGCAAAATACTCGAAACAGTTTTTCAAGAATTTTTCCGTTCTAAATAAATATCGCCGTTTTTAGGACGATTTTGTTTTTTGTTATAGAAAATTATAATAATTTTTATTACTTTATTTGTTTATTTGGGTAATTTTAGTTGTTGAGTAAATTTAGTGGGAAGTGGGATTAAACAAAAGCTTAGGCTATTCCTATTGCTTATCGCTCTCGTCAAATGGGGATTTTATCGTGTTCGTTTTCAGAATTCCACAATAATTTTAAACTTGGCCTTTCGTTTAAAGTTTACAAAAGAATGAACAACGCACCTAAAGGTCTTAACAACTCTGCCTGAAGCCTGAACTCAAAAATAACATTAACATAATCTGCATTTAGTTTGGGGGAATAACAAATAATTAATTACTTGAAACTTCTCGCTGTTACCCTATTTGTATTCTCAGTGTTGGGCTCTTGCCTTTTCGGTGGGCATTATGTTTTTGCTCAAACTGACCAAACTTCTTCGAAACTGCAGGCAGCCAACACCGCTGTAGATGAGGCTTTTGACGCTGTTTTGGACGCTGAAAACGCAGGTGCAAATGTCACTGGCATATTGGTTCAGTTGAATGTTGCTGAAGGCGACTTGGCTCAAGCAGAAAACTCTTACCGAACCGGAGATTCCAACACAGCCGCTACCCAAGCAGACAACGTAATCCCAATTGCACAAGAAGTCACAACCGCCGCTCAAGAAGCTAAACAAATCGCTTCAGTTTCCAGTCAAAACGCCTTCTAGTACACCATAACATTTACGGTAATTGTTGCTATTGTATTTCTTTTGGCTTTGTTTCTGGTTTGGCGCTGGTTTAAGCGAATTTACCTTAAACAGTCTGTCCAAGCAAAACCCGAAGTGAATGGCCAATGAAGCTAAACGGCTACAAACTTATTTTTATTGCAATGGGCTTAATCGGCGTTTTACTGATTGCAACTCCCGCCATTGTAGGGCTTATTCCCCGCCTTCCTAGCCAACCGCAGTTTTCTGAACTTTATCTTTTAGGACCAAATAATACCGCTCAAAATTACCTTTCTAACGTGGTTCCTGGTCAGAACTACACAGTTTATGTTGGTGTGGGAAACCAGTTAGGATCTTCAGGTTACTATGTTTTGTATGTTAAGCTTGGGAACGAGACTGATCAGATGCCGAATGCAACCCTTGGAACACCCAGTGCTCTTACGCCTTTGTACGAATACAGATTTTCTATAGAAAATGGCGCGAATTGGGAAAGTCTCTTGACGTTTTCCGTTTCCAGCGCTTCAATCTCAGGGAACAATTCGCAGATCAACACTTTAAAATTAAATGGTATTACGTTTAACGTGGACAAGCCAGCTATATGGGATTCAAACAGCACAACTTTCACTTGTCGACTTTTATTTGAATTATGGCTTTACAACAGCCAATCCAGTGTAATTTCGTATAATAATCGTTTTGTAGACCTTCAATTAAATCTTACAAGAACCGCGTGATGGGATTTCCTAGTTGCAACATTGAAGACGCACATTGCAGTTATCTTATCTAAAGTTTAAAGGCTAAGGCATCAAGGGGATTTTTAGAGTTTACGTGATATTTAGAAGCCCTGGACCACATTGAAAACGTGACTCCAATGCCTAATAACTTATTTCTATAAGCTAATACTCTATTGTTAATTCAACGAATAATATTTTAAGTGCTGATTATTTTGGCTACTAAGAAAATGAAGATTACTTGGGCAAGCACGTTAATATTAGACGTGCATCTGCATCGGACTACCCAGATTGAACTGTTAAAGAACTTGGGGTTGCTGGGAAATGATACTGTCCTAATTGGTACGAGGTCCAGACAGCGTCTAAAACTTGAAGATAGCACAAATCCGCAACTCATTCAAATTCCAATCAGGTTTTTTCCAATTGTTTCAGAATTAATTTATACGATTGTCCTGGGATTCTTTCTTCCCGTATACATGCTTCTTTCTAATCCAGATTTTATTATTATGGATCCTGAGTTATCTATTTTGGGTTCAGTCACCGGAGTTTTTGTTGCAAAATTCAAAAAGACCAAATTTGTTTTGGATATCCGAAGCACTCCTGTTGACGTTCAAGGTTTTCTAGGAACCTTACACAAATTTCAATTTGATATTTCAGTGTTTTTTGCAAAAGGTCTCTTTTCAGGGATTACTATAATCACGCCAATGATGAAAGAAGAAATTTGCAAAAAATATGCAATCGAAAATAGAAACGTAGGTGTTTGGACCTCAGGAGTCTCTGAATCTCTATTTGACCCAGCCCTTTGGAACATATCGGGTAAAGAATTAAAAGCCAAACTTGGGCTTTCCAAAAGTTTTGTTGCCTTTTACCATGGGCATCTTACCGTAGCACGCGGAATACCCGAAATTGTTGAAGCAACAAGAATTTTAGCACAAAAACAAAGCAGTTTTGTCTTATTTCTTTTGGGAAATGGGCCAGCCGTACCAATGCTTAAATCATTGATAAAAAAAGAAAATATTGAAAAGAACGTGATCATTCATAATGCTGTTAGCCATGGAGAGGTACCGAAGTACATCAGCATGAGCGACGTTTGCATTATCCCTCTACCGGACAATCCGCTATGGAGATTTCAATCTCCTTTGAAACTGCTTGAGTATCTGTCAATGGAAAAAGTGGTAATTGCAACGGATATTCCAGCTCACAGGCAAGTTGTCGGTAACGCTGAATGTTGCCTCTATCTTTCCTCAACGAATACTGAGGAAATAATTAAATTGTTTGAATTTGCACTGCTAAAGAAAGCCAAACTTTACGGTTGGGGGAAATCAGGTAGAACAATAGTCCTCAAGGAATACACGTGGGAGAAAGTTGCAGAAGATTTTCAGAATTATCTTATTTCAATCAGCTAGAATTCCCTCACTTTTATTCGGTTTTACTTTAAAGAAAAAAGAGATTTGCTTAATTAAGCATGATTCAAGAATAAGCTCTGATTGTTTAAAAAAAAATTAACGTTGAAGCGAAGTGAATATGAGAAAAGTCATAATGATTATTCCAATTATGACTTTACTTGCGAATATTGCAATTTTTATAGACATCCCAATTCTAAGAGAAATAATTGTTTTTATTTTCTTATCATTTATACCAGGATTTGCCATTCTTAGGCTTTTCAAGCTTAAAGAAGATAGTTTTCTAGACACTTTTCTCTTCTCAGCATGCCTGAGTATCGCGTTTGTAATGCTTATAGGTTTGTTAGTCAATGAGTTGTATCTAATTCTTGGCTTTTCTCAGCCATTGTCGACTATCCCATTAACGGTGGCAATATCTGCCTTTACATTGGCCGCTTTTTTCGTCGAATACAGGCGCGATTTGTCAGAAAACTTGAAGTCGAAAACAATTTTTGAAGGAAAACTAAAAAAACTTCTCCCATTATCTCTGATCCTATTTCTTCTTCCTCTTCTCAGCGCCGTAGGTGTTTTGTATCTTAATGTCGACGTTATTCTCTTTTCAGAAGCAATAATCGCTGCTTTATGTATAATTAGCGTTGTGTCCAGAAAACTGGTTCCAGAAAATTTTTACCCATTTTTAATTTTTTCGATTTCTATAGCTCTGCTTTGTCAAATTCTGTTAACCTCAAAATACATTTTGGGCGTCGACTCCAACCTCGAATACTACGTTTTCAGGCTAACCCAGATAAATGGACACTGGGGTTTTCTTAATGCGATTGTTAACCCGGTGATAACTAACAGATTTGACACAATGCTATCGATCACCTTGTTGCCAGCAATCTATTCTGCTTTGATGAGCGCTCAGGGCGCAACAGTGTTCAAAATCTTGTATCCTTTTATTTTTGCTCTTGTACCGCTAACTTTGTATCGAATATTCGAAAAACAGTTCGGAAAATTGATTGGACTTCTTTCCGCGTTATTCTTTGTTTTTACTTCTACGGCATTTTATGGTACTGAGCCTATAGGTCTCAACAGGCAGATTGTCGGTGAACTTTTTCTTGTTCTCTCCGTTTTTATCTTGTTAAGCAAGACCATACCAGTGACAAAACGAAGGTTGCTCTTGATTATTTTTGGGGCCGCTTTAGTAGTATCACATTACTCGCTTGCTTTTATTTATCTGGCTATGATAACTCTTGTTTTCATCATATCAAGATTGAAGCCCAAATTTGATGACACCCTTAATGGTTTAACTGTGTTGCTTCTTTTCGTGATGACTTTCGCATGGTACGCTATAGGACCCAGCGCGCCACTTGCATCATTGGCAGACACCATTAAACTTGCTTTCATGGAGTTAACTACGGGTGTAATAAATGTTCAAGCAGGCACAGCAACTTCATTGTTCGGTACTCCCCAAGTCTTTACCCCAGCCACATGGATCAATTTACTGGCGTCTGGAATCGCAAATCTTTTCTTGATAATAGGCGTTTTCGCAATAATATTAAGAGTAAGAGGAAAAGAAATTTCCACAAAATTTTTTGTTATGGTGATTGCAGCCGGAATCATCTTGGTTGCTGCGTTTGTTTTGCCGAGTTTTGCAGCAATTCTCAATTTCACCAGATTCTACGGCATAACTCTGTTATTTTTGTCGCCTTGCTATGTTTTGGGCGGTCAAGCGCTTATAGTAATGATAGGAAAAGTAGGGAGGAAAATTAAGCGAACTCTAAAAAGTCCGATATCTTCAAAAAGAAAAAATGTAGATGTGGCTTTCTTGTTAATTGCAGTTTTGTTAAGCGCATATTTTCTTTCACAAGTGGGATTCGTCAATTTCGTAGCTGAGGGTTCCATTCGAGAGTATAACATTGATTTTTATAGAATGGTCACATCAAACGAAAGCCAAGTCAAAAATGAGCTTTATGATACTTACATCCCAGAACAAGATGTTTACAGCGCAACTTGGTTATTAAACTACAAAAATGGCTCTGCAGTTGTATTCGCTGATACCGAATCTGAGAGTCACGTACTTGTTAGCTACGGCTTAATTCCAATTAATCTCTTGATTCCACTAACTAATACGACAGTTCCAACTCAAGGTAGCTTCATCTACTTAGGAAGCTTAAACATAGTAAATGGTATCATACCTTCCGGTACCGGATCATTCAACACATCTGAAATCTCGCCCCTTTTTAATCAAAACAGTATAGTATATTCAAATGGCAACAGTGAAATATTATATGCTGCTTCATCCAATGGCGCTCCCTCCCCATGATCCATTCTATAAACTCAAAAGCCAAATATTTTGAACAAACAAAAAAAATGAACCGTGACCTAATGGAGCTTTGAAAACATGAATCAAAAAGTAGATTTGGTTACTTTAAAGAGTCCCCCGCCTGCCCGCTATAGGAAGTTTTACGGCAGTTTAAAAAAGGTTTTCGAAACGAATCTAATGACTGGCAGCATTGTTCGATCTGATCATATGAGGATGAATTACGGTGCCGTTATATCCTGCATTAATCTTGTTCCAAAAGTGCTAACAGCATCAAAATATGCCGTAATAGACATTAATGCGTTATCAAGCACCTTTATGCATCTTCCAAAATACGCTGTTGTGGATTTTAGGACTCCGCTTAGTTATGAATTAAGTTGGTTTGGACACAACATCCTTTCCTCGTTTGCAGGTCTTATGGAGAAAGAACTTAGAAACGTGAAAGTTGTTTTTGCTGCAAACGAGCTTATGGCAAATTATTGCATTGAATGTGGTGCAAGAAAAGTCTATGTTTTGCCCAATTACCCAACCACAAGTTTTCATCCTACAGTTAAAGCTGACCAATGGAAAGTATCGCATGGAATAACCCAAAGTGAACCCCTTGTTCTTTTCACTGGAGGAGATAAGATAAGGGAAGTATATGGCATTGACATGCTTCTCGAAAGTTGGAAAATCGCAGAGGATTCATCTGATAAGGGTAAACTGGTAATTTTAGGGGATGAATGTTTAAATTATATCCGGAGAAAGATAAATTCGCTTGAGATTAAAAGATTCTTACTTACCGGTAGAGTAAGTACGGGCGATGTTGCTAATTGGGTAAACAGTGCGGATTTGTGCTTAGCTCCGCGCACACCAGGTTTTTCGAGCGCTTACTACAACAGCAGAGACTCAACGAAGATATCTGAATATGCAACTCTAGGAAAACCTGTTCTTGCGTCATTATATGCTCCATCAGATCAATATGTTCTTGTGGATCCGAATCCTAAAGATTTTGCTGAGGGCATATTAAAAGGTCTAGACGGCAAGATTCATCCTTCAAAACCCCATTTTTGGGAAGAGAATGAACCTTTGCTATTTCAAGCACTTAAAGATTTTTGGTCTGAATAACTAGAGCACCTAAAGCTCCAACGGTAATCCGATTGATGCGAAAAATATTAAGTTGAAGGGAGGAAACATTTTTCTGGTTTCGTTTAAAGATGTGATTTCGGTAAACGTCGCACGCTTTAATCGCATAAGGCGTAAGCCTCCAATTGAAATCTTAACGTACGTGACCAAAAGATCCATGGTCGCATTGATTCATTCAGGGGACAGAATTCGATTAGCTTTTGGCGAAATAACGCTTTGTGATAAAGATTTTTTTGGAAAAATCAACCTCCAAAATCCCTCCTTGAACGACGTCAGATACGCTGTGGATGAAAAAGATTTTACTAAAGCCAAAAACGCCCTCACTTTTTATATGCGCACTAGAAAAACTCCACGTTTCTTCTTTGACCAAACCCAGCAGGATAAACTGATAGCTTTCTTGGACAAAAATTTTCCTCATTCCCGAGAGGAATCGGTTATTTCTGCCGATGAAATTATTCGCCACAGGTTTAAACTTCTTGGGCAGGAGGTTACATTTGACCATAACATAGATTGGCATTTTGCCCCCAATAATCAGAAATGGCCACTCATATTTTCACCCAACATTGATTATTTCAGTTCGAATAGAATAGGTGATATAAAGGTCCCTTGGGAGCTCAACAGGACCCAACATTTCATCATGCTAGCGAAGGCTTACTGGTTCACTTCTGATGAAAAATACGCCGAAGAGTTTACCGAAGAAATGTCAAGCTGGATCAAAAACAATCCTTACAAGCTTGGCATAAACTGGATGGAAGGAATTGAAACTGCAATTAGATTGATTTCATGGTCATGGGCTTACTATTTCTTCGTCGACAGTAAGAGTTTTAAGAAAACTCATTTTGAGTTTTTAAAATCAATTTATATACAAACAAAATTCATCGAACGCCATCTATCCGACAAGTGGCAACTTAATAATAACCACTTAATCGCCGAAGCAACAGGACTCACAATGATGGGCATTCTATTTCCAGAATTCTCAGAAGCACCTAAATGGGTGAAAAAAGGATCAACAGTTTTGGAAAGAGAACTTGAGAAGCAGATTTTGCCGGATGGATTTAGTTGGGAATATAGTACAGGCTATCATAAATTTGTGACAGACTTCATTCTTCTTATTGTTGTTCTTATGCAGAAGAACAAAATGGAAATTCCCGAGATACTTTCGCAAAAACTTGGTGCAATGATTGATTGCCTCAACAGCGTAACGAAACCCGATGGAATGATCCCTCTCATTGGTGATGATGATGACGGAAGGGCTTTTAAACTGACTGAAAGTGAGTACGCGGACTCGAGATCTACCATTGCCGCGGGTTCTGCATTATATCCTAGTAAAAATTTGCCGAGAGCAAAATCTGAAGAAATGTTTTGGCTGCTGGGTGAAAAAGAGATAGATGCAGAAAAAAATATTATTGAGCAAAACTCGAGGTTTTTCAAAGATAGCGGTCTCTTCGTTATGAGGGATTTGAACATGTTT
>Ga0187891_1001207_pt1 | contig 22806 bp, 11 predicted proteins | sample June2016WEW_21_4_FD_132990 | JGI IMG/M metagenome (GOLD analysis project Ga0187891, IMG submission 132990) | Peatland microbial communities from SPRUCE experiment site at the Marcell Experimental Forest, Minnesota, USA - June2016WEW_21_40 | ecosystem: Environmental > Terrestrial > Soil >... | reverse complement strand
TCAGGTTGCGCCCCTTGATCTCCATGGTGAGCGGCTTATCCAGCGGGAACGCGGAACCGATTTCAATCTTGATTTGTTCCGCGGTGCGCTCGCCGATCAGAAGGTTATATTTCCGCTTCAGGTAGTTAATGATCGCCTCGTCCATCTGGTTGCCGGCCATGCGCACCGAGCGCGAATAAACAATACCGCTCAGCGAAATCACCGCAATGTCAGTGGTGCCGCCGCCAATGTCCACCACCATGTTTCCTGAAGGCTCTGTGATTGGCAATCCGGCGCCGATCGCCGCCACCATCGCCTGCTCTACCAGATACACTTCGCTCGCCTTGGCGCGATAGGCAGAGTCTTCGACGGCTCGCTTCTCCACCTGCGTAATCTCAGAAGGCACGCCGATCACGATGCGCGGATGCACCAGCATCTTCCGGTTGTGTGCCTTCTGGATGAAGTAGTTGAGCATCTTCTCGGTGACTTTGAAGTCGGCGATCACGCCGTCCTTCATGGGCTTGATGGCCACAATGTTGCCGGGCGTCCGCCCCAGCATCTCCTTGGCCTCTTTTCCCACGGCCTCCACTTCGCCGGTCGTCTTATTAATGGCTACAATCGACGGCTCATTGACGACGATGCCCTTCCCGGCCGCGTACACCAGAGTGTTGGCGGTGCCCAAATCGATGGCCAGATCGCTCGAGAACATGCTGAAAAGCGAGCGAAAACCATGGGACCGCGAGGAACGGGAGCGATATCCATTCGAAGACATGAAAGAATTCAGTCAACCTCAAAGCCTATTGTACGGCCACTTGCCCTTGGCCGCAGCGATCAGCCCATAACACGAAGGAGGAACCGAGCGCCAGGCGTGCCGCCTTAGTAAACTGCAATCCGCCAAAGCCTCCCCGGCTAGCCGGAACCGTCTCTTTGGCGTACGCTGTTGGGCGGATTCAGTTACGGTCGAGTAAGGTCCGGCGCCGCCGCGTCGCGCGCGGGCACTGTCCACCGTTTTTTCGAGGCTCTCATGACCTATCCCGTGTACCAAAACCTGATCGGCGGCCAGTGGCTCCCGGCCGCTAGCGGCAAAACCATCCTCAATTTGAACCCCGCCGACCACTCCGACGTCATCGGCGCGTTCCCCTCCTCGCACGCCGAGGACGTTGCCATGGCGGTGGCGGCTGCCAAGAAGGCCTTCGCCACTTGGCGGCTGGTCCCCGCACCCAAGCGCGCTGAGGTCCTGCTCCGCGCCGGTACACTGTTGCAACAGCGTAAAGACCAGTACGCAAAGGAAATGACCCGCGAAATGGGCAAAGTGCTTGCCGAAACCCGCGGCGACGTGCAGGAAGCCATCGACGAGGCATTCTACGTGGCTGGTGAGGGGCGACGGCTCTTTGGCGTCACCACCCCCTCCGAGCTTCAGAACAAGTTCGCCATGTCCATCAGCATGCCCGTGGGGGTCGTCGGCCTCATCACGCCTTGGAACTTCCCCATGGCCATCCCCAGTTGGAAGCTCTTTGCCGCGCTCGTCGCCGGCAACACCTGCGTTATCAAGCCCGCCACCGACACCCCGCTCTCCACCTATAACCTCGTCCAGGCGCTCGTCGATGCGGGCCTGCCCCCTGGAGTGGTCAACATCGTCTGCGGAACCGGTTCCACCGCAGGCGCTGCGCTCGTCGACCATCCCGATGTCCGCGCCATCAGCTTCACGGGCTCCAGTGCCGTCGGCTCGCATGTCGCGCAGCGCGCCGCCGCCACCTTCAAGCAGGTTTCGCTCGAAATGGGCGGCAAAAACGCGCAGATCGTTCTCGACGACGCCAATCTCGAGCTTGCTCTCGATGGCGCGCTCTGGGGCGCATTCGGCACCACCGGCCAGCGCTGCACCGCCACCAGCCGTATCCTGCTCCAGAAGGGAATCGCCGCCGAGTTTACCGACAAGTTCGTCGCGCGCGCCAAAAAGCTCAAGATCGGCAACGGCCTCGACGAGTCGGTCGACGTCGGCCCGCAGGTGAATGCCAATCAGATTGAGACATCGGCCCGCTATGTGGATTTGGCGGTGCAGGAAGGCGCACTGCTCCTTTGCGGCGGCCACGCGCTCACCGAGGGCCCCTACGGCCACGGCACATTCTTCGAGCCCACTGTCCTCGCCGACGTCAAGCCCCACATGCGCATCGCGCGCGAAGAGGTGTTCGGCCCCGTCGTTGCGCTCATCGAGTTCTCGACCTTCGAAGAAGCTGTCGAAATCGCCAACTCCATTGACTACGGTCTCTCCACCGCGCTCTACACTCGCGACGTAAATCGCGCCTTCGCCGCCATCCGCGACCTCGAAGCTGGCATCACCTACATCAACGCCCCCACCATCGGCGCCGAAGTGCACTTGCCCTTCGGTGGCGTCAAGCACACCGGCAACGGCCATCGCGAAGGGCTCGGAGCACTCGACTTCTTCACTACCTGGAAAGCCGTCTATTTGGATTACTCAGACAAGCTCCAGCGGGCGCAGATTGATAATGCGGAATAAGGCTAGGCGCCCTTGGGTCCGGGCAACGGGCTAATGGGCCAAACGCCTCTATTCGAGGAGACCGATGGAAACCAGCTATCTTCCTGATCCCACCCGCTACGACCACGCAACCTTCCGCCGCTGCGGTAAATCCGGCCTTGTCCTGCCGCCTATCTCGCTCGGCCTCTGGCAAAACTTCGGCGGCGCCGACGTCTTTGAGACTGGGCGCGCAACCATCCGCCGTGCCTTTGACCTCGGCGTGACCCACTTCGACCTCGCCAACAACTATGGTCCTCCGTACGGCTCCGCCGAGGAGAATTTCGGCACGATTCTCCGCAAGGACTTTCGCGGCCTGCGCAACGAGCTCATCATCTCCACCAAGGCCGGTTGGGATATGTGGCCCGGCCCCTACGGCATCGGCGCATCGCGAAAATATCTGCTCGCCTCGCTTGACGACAGCCTCAAACGCATGGGCCTCGACTACGTTGACATCTTCTACGCGCATCGACCCTGGAAAGATTGCCCCCTCGAAGAGACGATGGGTGCGCTCGTCGCCGCAGTGCATCAGGGCAAGGCTCTCTATGTCGGCATCTCCTCATATCAGCCAGACCGCACGCGCCAGGCCGCGAAGATCCTCAAGGGCATGGGCGTGCCTTTGCTCATTCACCAGCCCTCTTACTCCATGCTGAACCGCTGGATCGAACAAGGCCTTCTTGCCACGCTCGACGAGCTGGGCGTTGGCTGCATCGCCTTCTCGCCGCTCGCGCAGGGCCTGCTTACCAGCAAATACCTCAAAGGTGTGCCGAAAGGCTCGCGCGCCAAAAGTGAAGGCTCCTCGCTACTAGGAGCGTTTTTGAGCGAGAAGAACCTAAAGCGTGCCCGCGCGCTCAACGAGGTTGCACACGCCCGGGGCCAGACCCTCGCGCAAATGGCCATCGCCTGGGTGCTGCGCGACAGGCGTGTCACTTCGGCCCTCGTCGGCGCGCGCAACGTCGAGCAGCTCAACGACTCCCTCGACGCGCTGAAGAAGCTCAAGTTCACCGCCGCGGAACTCAAGGAGATCGACCGTCACGCGCAGGAGGGCGACCTCGACTTGTGGCGCAGAGCGCGCGAAACGATGGAGTAGTCAGGCTGGATGGCTGGGCTCAGCCTTGATGATTCAGAGCCTCAGGCCTTCCCCTCTTCAACTGGTTTCATAAATGCCTCTGAAGCATCGTGCGCAAGTATGGGACCCAACAACAAGGCGGGTCCCATGATTCCAGCAAGTTGACAAAGGTGGTTTATGAGACCGGTTCTAGCACATCCCTCAGCGCGAAGCTGGTTTCCAGCCGGATCACGCCCGGAAGCCGCGAGAGTTCGTTCTGGTGCAGGCGGTTGTAGTCGTCGATTCCTGCCACACGAGCCACCAGGATGTAGTCGTATTGGCCGGCCAGCAGGTGACAACTCACGATGTCGTGGCAGTGGCGCACCGCGTCCTCAAAGGCGCTCAGCACCGCGGCAGACTGGCGCTCAAGTGTGACGCGAATGTAGACCGTCATCTGCTTGCCCAGCAACCTATCATCGATAATCGCGCGGTAGCCGCGGATCGCCCCCGACGATTCCAGCGCCAGAATGCGTCGCGATGCCGCCGACGCTGATAGGCCTACTGCTTCGCCCACTTCGTAGTTTGTCGCCCGCCCCTGGCGCGCTAGATAGCGCAGAATGGCGGCATCAAGCTCGTCCAATCCCGCCATCGCTCCCGCCGGCATTCCCGCGTTTGCCGCAGTCGCGGGCGATTGTTGCTCCAGAATGGACTCTGAATCACGTTTCGTTCCCATTCAGCCGGTATATCACAGATTTTGCACACATTGGAAGCAGCTTGCGCCGTAGAATTGCTTGCAGTCGGAAGCCTGGCAACCGCTCACCGCGATCAAGCCCTCCCATTTGGCGCGCCGGCTTCCGACCGGCAGCCCTCCCCAGAGAGCGTCAAATATACGTGGAGGCCGCCTCGCACAGGAGAGAAAACCATGGTCGTCGGCGTTCCCAAGGAGATCAAGGACAGCGAAGCCCGGGTAGGTGTCACTCCGGCGGGCGTTAAGGCGCTCACTGAGGCCGGCCACACAGTTCTCGTCGAAACGCTTGCCGGCACGCAGTCCGGATTCCCCGATGCTGAGTACCAGAATGCCGGCGCGGAGATCGTCGGTGACGCGGGCTTTGTGTGGGGCAAATCCGAAATGGTCGTCAAGGTGAAGGAGCCCATCGAGGCGGAGTATGTCTATTTCCGCGAAGGTTTGGTCCTGTTCACCTATCTGCATCTGGCGCCGCTGCCTGCGCTCACTGACAAACTCCTCGAATCGAAGGTCATCGGCATCGCCTACGAAACGGTGCGCGACCGGCAGGGGACATTGCCTCTCCTCATGCCCATGAGCGAGGTTGCAGGCCGCATGAGCGTGCAGGTCGGCGCGAGCTATCTCGAAAAAGAACGCGGAGGTCGCGGCATTCTGCTGGGCGGTGTGCCCGGCGTGCCGCCGGCGCATGTCACGATCCTCGGCGGAGGCATCGTGGGTACCAATGCAGCCCGCGTTGCGCTTGGCTTCGGCGCCAAAGTCACCCTCATCGACGTGAACCTGAACCGGCTGCGCGAGCTCGATGATATCTTCGGTGGGCGACTCTACACACTGGCTTCAAACAGCTACAACATTGCCCAGGCCACGCGCGAAGCGGACTTGGTCATTGGCGGAGTCCTAATTCCCGGAGCCACGGCTCCGAAAATCGTCACGCGCGCGATGGTGTCCGAAATGAAGAAGGGCGCCGTCATTGTGGACGTGGCCATCGACCAGGGCGGCTGCGTTGAGACGGCGCGGCCCACCTCGCACTCGAATCCAAGTTTTGTTGTCGATGGCGTGGTGCACTACTGCGTCACCAACATGCCGGGCGCAGTGCCACACACTTCCACGCTGGCGCTCACCAATTCCACTTTCCCCTATCTGCTGCGCCTGGCCAACCTGGGTGCGAGCGAGGCGTTGCGTCAGGACGCAGGATTGGCTGAAGGGTTGAACACTTGGCTGGGAACACTCACGCATCGCGGAGTGGCCGAAAGCCAGCACCGGGCATGGAAAGCCGCATCGAACTTAATTGCCTGATGGCGCGCCCGTAGTCGCCGTTCCGCCTCGATGCCCGCCTGCGACAGATTCTTCTTGACACATTTATTGCGCATTTGTTAGCTTCCTTGCGCGGAAAAAGACCAAGAGAAATCCACCGCCAAGTACAGCTTCTCCTGAACCGATCGAGCGCAGGTGCGTGCCGAGAGGAGGGTTCTGTGTTTGGGGTGGATTTTTGTCTTTGGCAGACTTTTAACACGTTGTTCCCGGAATTTTAACGGACGTGGCCAAGGATCACATTGAACCGTCTCGTACTCAGTGACTCGCGGTGCTGTCTTACGCTCCGAGTCTTTCTATCCCTGCGTCCGTCCCCACGGGCCGCGGGGATCTCCCTCCCCTTGGACGAACGCGCGTCCCTAGGGCCTGGCTTTCTCATCCGGTTCAAATGAACAACCGCGTTTTCCGATGACAGTATCCTCGATTAGGTAATAGCCCGGCGAACGGGAAAGACACTCAACCGCTGTTGAAACGAAATCATTGGGAGGCAATATGAATTCTTCAAACGGATCTGTGGGGCAACGAGCCGGAATCAACCTCAGGACGAGATGCGGGATTCGAGGTTCCCGATGGATCTTTCTGGCGATGGCGCTCTTGTTGGTGATTTCTTCCCCTGTAGCTTTCGCCCAATACGACAATGGCGGCTTGGTCGGGACCATTCGCGACTCCAGCGGGGCTGCAGTTCCCAACGTCACCGTGACAGTCACCAACGATGCCACCGGAGTTGCCTCGGTTGTCAAGACCGCCGAGTCTGGCGACTATGAAATCCCGTCGCTGCGTGTCGGCGAGTACACCATTTCGGCAAGTGCCGCGGGCTACGCCATCGCTGAGGCCAAGCAGATCACAATCTCCGTTGGCGAGCGCGAGCGCATCGACCTCGTGTTAAAGGTTGGCGCGGCCGAGGCCACCACAGTTGAAGTGAGCGATGTCGCCCTGCAACTTCAGACAGAATCGAGCCAGCGCGACCAGACCATCACGGGATATCAAAGCGCAGCCCTGCCGCTCGTGAGCCGCAACTATTCCGATCTTGTGGACTATGTCTCCGGCGCACGCCCTGATCCATCGCAGGCCAATCAGACGGGTGTCACGTCTCTCCTGCGCCAGGGATCGTACAGCGTGAACGGGCAGCGCAGCATGTTCAACGACTACCTGATCGACGGAATGGACAACAACTCCTACGGCGAAAGCAACCAGGGTTTCGACAACCAAATTATTCAACCCCCGCCGGACTCCGTCGCCCAGTTTGACGTAGTGACCAACAACGAAAGCGCGGAGTACGGCCGCTCCTCGGGCGCCACCATCAACGTGGCCACCAAGAGCGGCACAAACCAGTTTCATGGCACGCTCTACGAATTCCTCCGTAACACCGACCTCAACGCCTTCGGCTACATCAAGCCGGTGTCGGTTAACGCGGTCACGGGCGCGCAATACCCGTTCTTCAAGCCCGTCTTCAACCGCAACCAGTTCGGTGCCAACTTCGGCGGCCCGATTATCACCAACAAGTTCTTCTGGTTCCTTGATTACGAGGGTTTCCGACAGAAACTCACGCCGACGGTCGTCGATACTGTACCCACCACCAATGAGCTCAATGGCCAATTGGCTGTTGCCGTCCAGGACCCGTGGAGCCCGGGCACCTATATTCCGGCTGGCACGCCTTACGCCAACTGGCCCACGCAGGCCAAGGCCGATGCTGACTCGACCTCGTTGGCGATTGCCAATTTATATAAGGGAGCGCTGGCTTCCAATGCGGGCGGCAGATGCGTGGTCACCGCTGGTTCCGCATCGACGGGCGTAGCCACGAACGATTGCCCGCTGAATGCGCCGTTCACCGATTATGCCGACAAGGGCGACCTGCGCCTCGATTTCCAGCAGAGCGCGAACACGTCGTGGTTTCTGAAGGTCAGCGATCGCAAGGAGATCGGGAAGAACTATAACCTCCTGGCCGAGCCAATCGACATGCAGACCAACGGCCACATTCTGATCCACGATGAGCAGGTCGCCCTCGGCTTTAACCACTCCATAGGCACTAACAAGTTCCTCGATGCCCGCCTGGCCCTCTCCGGCACTAAAGCAGGCAAGTGGACGTTCGCGATCGGCAACACGGCGTTCCCTTCGGGCACGATCCCGGGTCTACCAACGATCGCCAATGTCTCCGGCGGTCTCCCCTCGATGGCCATCAGCGGCGGTTTTACCTCTTTCGGCCGCCAGAGCACAAACCCGCAGTGGCAGAATCCCTCCCTCGTCGATCCGAAAGTGAACTTCACCTGGGTCAAGGGCCGCCACTCGCTCAAGTTCGGCTACGAATACGAGAAGGTCTTTCAGGAAATTCAGGACTCGAATCCGCTGTACGGTTCCTTTGCGTTCTCGAATGGCTACAGCGCTTGCCCGGCAGCGGCTGGATCGAACTGCCCGAACACCAGTTCCGTGGCCGACACGTACTGGGCTGACTTTCTGTTCGGGGCTTCGCGGACCTACTCGCTCGCCACTTACTACATCACGCACGTCTACCAGGGCATGGATAGCGCCTATGCGCAGGACGACTTGAAGGTCACCAACAACTTGACCTTGAATATCGGACTGCGCTGGGAGTACGGTTCGCCCTGGTCCGAACGCAACAATCTCATTTCGAACTTCAACCTGGGCACGGGAACGCTGCAAACCCTGACCCCCGGCTATACGACAGCGCAATCGCCCATGTGCGGTTCGGCGCCTTGTATTGCCCCCTTTAGCGGCAGCGGCGTTTACGGCAAGACACTGGTGCATCCGGATCTCAGCGACTGGGCGCCGCGCGTCGGCTTCGCCTTTGCACCGACCAACTCGATCGCGGTCCGCGGCGGTATCGGTACCGCATATGTCCACTACTGGCGCGCCGGATCGGGCAACAATATCGCCATCAATGCACCTTTTGCGATGATCACCAACGTCACCAATCCCAACATGGCCGCGACAGGCCTGGGCAACACAGCCGGCTACTACAGGCTGTCGCAGGGCTTCCCAACAGGGTTGGCCACCGTCTTCAGTGCTGGCACCGACAACATCGACTCCATCCCGCCGAACACCAGGGACGGCTACGCCGAGAGCTGGTTCCTCAGCGTGCAAAAGACTCTGGCCAAGAACATCCTGCTCGACATTGCCTATGTAGGCAACCATGGCGTTCACCTGCAGGGCTTCGTCAATGCCAACCAGGGTAATCCGGCATTGCCGGTGACCACAGCGGGACAGTACGCGAATGTTCCCGCAGGCAAATGGCAACGTCCTTACATGGCGTGGGGTGGTTACCTGCTGAACAACCCCACTCTCTATCCCTCATTTAGCAACGGTGACATTACGCAGGCGCTCAACGAATTCCACTCCAGCTATAACGCGCTGCAGGTGCGGTACGAGCAGCGCATGGTGGGCGGGTTGACGCTGCTGAACTCCTTCAGTTGGCAGCACGCCCTCGATAACGCATCTTCGACTCTCGATGCCAACACACCGTGCCCGCAGAACGGCGATAACATCCAAGCCGATTATGGCCAGTCGGACTACAACCTGCCTGTCGCCAACATCACCACCCTGGTGTACGAGTTGCCAGTCGGGCAAGGGAAGCATTTCCTGAACACCGCCAATGGACTCGTGAACGCGGTACTGGGCGGATGGCAGCTCAGCGGCGTGAACTTCATGCAGGCCGGTACGCCGTTCAACATCCAGTACACGCCGAACGCGGCCAACCAGACTTCGCCCACACTCACCCAGAATTGGCGCGGCTTCAACGCATATCGCCCCAACCTGGTTCCCGGCACGCCCTACATCCAGAAGACGCATCTGGCCAACGGGCAGGTGCAGTACATCAACGCCTCCGCTCTGAACATTCCTGAAACCTATACCACCGGTTCGTCGCTCACGGCCGGCGGCACGATCGCGAATCCGTTCGGCAGCCTGCCCAAGAACTTCGGCCGTACGCCAGCGTATTATGAGACCGACCTGGCCTTCAACAAACACTTCAACACTCCGATTGAGCGGATCAAGATTGAATTCCGCTCCGAGCTGTACAACATCTTCAACCACACCAACCTGTATCTGCCGGGCGGAACAGGCGGCGGCACCGTTTCGGGAACCGCAAACGGCAGCTCTGCGCCCACCAGCCTGGGCGGAGGTACCATCACGTCGACATTCTCGCCGCGCATCGTTCAGTTCGGTTTGAAAGTCACTTTCTAACTCGTTTCAAACAGGCGCGGCGGCCACCGTAATCCTGGCCGGCGCGTCCTGCAGGCTATTCGATTCTCGGCAGGCGGCTTCCGGGTTGCCTGGGCGGAGAATCGGTTTCCCGAGTGATAAACAGGAACCTGCAACACGTCTGCAGCTTTAGTGCGGCGTCGTTGTGCAAAAGACTGCGGCGATTCGGCTCGCGGAGGCGAAGCCAGGAATGATGTAACCAAGGTTAGGTGCTCAAGTCGGAGCGACCATCAAGGAGCGACGACGTTGCACTAGCCCAATGAATGGTAGGTTCCTTGGATTCGCCCAATATAGCGCCCACTGAGAGACCAGAGTCTGGGCGGAAAAACAGCCATTCACCTTGATCGAAGGCGGCGTACCGGCTCGCGACGCAGCTCCGTGTGCGTCGAGTCGTGCCTCGCCTCAGATCGCGTTGTTTTCCGTCATCTGGTCATCGGGAAAGGAAGTGAGAGGCGTGATCGCAAGGCAGGAAATCCTGAACCAACTGGGCGCTCGATCGCAGACGTGGGACGTGCTGGTCATCGGCGGCGGGGCTACCGGTTTGGGCGCCGCTGTGGAAGCTGCCGCTCGCGGCTACCGCACACTGCTTGTAGAGCGTTCTGACTTCGCCAAGGAAACCTCCAGCCGCAGCACCAAGCTCGTGCATGGCGGGGTGCGCTATCTCGAGCAAATGAACTTGACGCTGGTCCTCGACGCCCTGCGTGAGCGCGGCCACATGCTGCGCAACGCGCCTCATCTGGTCCACGATCTCTGTTTCGTCGTCCCGGCTTACAGCTATTTTTCGCTTCCTTACTATGGAGTGGGCCTCAAGGTCTACGAACGGCTTTCGGGCAAGCTGTCTTTCGGCCGGTCAGAACTTCTCTCCCGCGAAAGCACTCTGGAGAAACTGCCCGGAATAACGGGCGACCACCTTTGCGGCGGCATTCTCTATCACGACGGTCAGTTCGACGACGCCCGCTACGCCATCGCCCTGTTGCGCACCCTCCAGGATCATGGCGGAACCGCCATCAACTACGTTGAAGCCACGGGTCTGATCGAACGCGGCGGCAAAATAGTGGGTATCCGGGCGCACGACCGCGAAGACGGCTCCGTCTTCGACGTGCAGGCCAAAACCGTCATCAACGCCTGCGGCGTTCACGCCGAGGAAACACTCGCGCTCAACGGCCGCCCTCGTGGCTCGTTCCTGGCCGTCAGCCAGGGATCGCATTTCGTCCTCCCGCGTTCCTTCCTCCCTGGAAATGCCGCGCTCATGATTCCCAAGACAGCTGACGGCCGCGTCCTCTTCGCCATTCCCTGGCTCGGTGCGCTGCTTGTCGGAACCACCGACGTACCCATTGACACCACTTCGCCTGAACCGCGCGCGCTTCCCGAAGAAAAGCAATTCCTTCGGGAACACATCGCCCGCTATCTGGGCCGCGGGCCGCGCCCTGAAGAGATTCTCAGCGTGTGGTCGGGTCTGCGGCCGTTGGTCCGCAAAGGCGGCGTCAGGACCTCAAAACTCTCTCGCGATCACACCATCCTGGTCTCCGCGTCCGGCCTCATTACGGTGACGGGTGGAAAGTGGACCACCTACCGCCGCATGGGACAGGACACAATCGATCGCGCCACGCAAGTCGCGGCCCTCCCCAAACGTCCCTCTCCAACTCTGGAATTAAGGCTTCACGGCTGGACCCCCGACGCAACCACTGCGAACTCCACGTGGGAGAGCGTTTATGGTTCCGATCTTCCCGCCCTTCAAGCGCTCTCAGCCCACGACGCGAGCCTAGACGCTTTGCTGCACCCCCGTCTGCCCTTCCGGCAGCGCGAGGTCGTATGGGCAGCACGGCACGAAATGGCGCGTACGGTTGAGGATGTGCTCGCCCGCCGCACCCGAGCACTCTTTCTCGATGCGCGCGCCGCCATCGATGCCGCACCCGCCGTCGCTGACCTGCTGGCGCGCGAGCTCCACCGCTGCGACGGCTGGAAAGCAGACGTTCTGCGCAGTTTCCAGGAAACTGCCAAAGGTTATCTCTACGAGGAATGAGCAGAGGAGCGTTTTGCTGAGCAAGGCGCAGCTCGGCCGTGGAATCTTCCGCGAGAATTCTGCCCGAGCCTGAGGCTGTTCCGGATTGCCGATCGATGTTGACGACTTACCCCGCACGAAGCGCGATGGGGCATTAGATGCGATTGACTCTTTCCTTCCTTCGGCCGGCGCCTCACATCCCAAGGGTTTCCTTGGAGGAGGCGCAGCGGCTCTATCCCAAGATGCGCTGGCAGATCCTGGAATCAACCTTCATCGGCTACGCAACGTTCTACTTCGTCAGGAACAACCTTCCCGTTGTCTCGAGGGAGATGGGCATTGCGCTGCACTACAGCAAAGAACAAATGGGGAACATCCTGGCCGCAACGGCCATCTCCTATGGCGTAGGTAAGCTCTTCATGGGTGCGTGGTCCGATCGCAGCAATCCCCGCTACTTCATGCCGCTCGGCTTACTCGTCACCGCTCTCTGCAACTTCGCCTTCGGGGCCGTAAGCAGTTATCCGGTGCATCTTGCGCTATGGGCCTTAAATGGGTTGGCGCAGAGCATGGGCTGGGCTCCCTGTGGTCGTTCTGTCGGCCACTGGTACAGCGTCAGCGAGCGGGGAACCAAGTTTGCGTTCTGGAATGTTGCGCAAAACGTCGGTGGCGGACTCACCGGCCTTCTCGTCGCATACTGCACTTTCTTGTTCGGCTGGCGCTCTGCCTTTTATATTCCAGGCGTTCTGGCAATCGTATGCGCTGTGTACCTGCTCATCCGGCTCAGAGACACTCCGCAATCGGTGGGCCTGCCGCCGATCGAAGAGTGGCGCAATGACTATCCCGCGTCCGGCCGGAAAGATACAGAAAAAGAGCTGGGTACCCGTGACTTACTCACAAACTACATCTTCACCAATCGGTATCTTTGGCTCTTTGCCTTTGCCAATTTCTTTGTCTATATCGCTCGATACAGCATGCTTGACTGGGGGCCGACATATCTGAAAGAGGTGAGGCACGCCAGTCTTGGCGAGGGCGGCATCAGTACGGCGGCGCTCGAGTTTTCCGCCATCTTCAGCACTATTCTCGTGGGCTGGCTCTCCGATAAGTTAGGCGGACGCCGCGGCATGATCAGTGTCCTGTGCATGGTTCCCGTGCTTTTGTCCTATCTGGGAATCATCTATGGGCCCGCCAACAAGTTATGGATAAGCCTGGGTTTATTTGGAGTGATTGGATTCTTTGTTTATCCCACGGTCTTGCTCTTAGTCGTCAGCGCGCTGGATTTCACTTCGAAGAAAGCTATTGGTACCGCGGCTGGCTTTCTGGGTCTTTTTGGCTATTTGGGGCGCATGGTCGAAGGTGAGGGAATCGGTGCTCTCGCCCAGCGCTATGGCTGGAATGTGGCGCTTCACGCAGTCGTGACCGCTACCGTTGCTGGGATTGTTTTGCTCTCGTTTACCTGGAATCTGTCGCCGCATAGTGCGGGAAAAACCTGACTACGCCGCGCTCATCACGGTTGCACGCCCGGCGGGATCAGCAGCGTAAGCGAGTGGGGCACCACTTCGAGCCGCACCGGCAGAGAGCCCAGGACTTCTCCATCCGCTTCGACAAAAAGATGATCTGCGGAGCCGCCGCGTGCTCGGCATTCGATCGATGGCGAGTCCATCAGCTCCACATCCCGGTTGAAAGTGTGCCGCCCGGCGATCACCGCGAGCAGGAATGAGAGATAGTGCAACCGGCTTTGCGTTTTGAAAGCCAGCATGCTCAAGGTGCCATTCCGCAAACTGGCGCCCGGAGCAAGCGTGCGCAAGACTCCGCCAAATGAGCGCACACGAACAGCCAACAACTGCGAAACCTCCACCACGCGCCCGCCGCCGTTTCCATTCGATGGCAATTCCGCCTCGAAAAGCGGAAAAGACGAAGTCGCCCAGATGCGGAACGCCTCCATCAGATAGAGAACATATCCCAGTCTTCGCTTCAGCCGTGAGTCCAGACGCGACATCAGCAACGCATCGGCGCCGATTCCTGCTGCGACAATGAAATAGCGTGAACCCGGGTTTCCGGCGTCGTCTTCGTAGTGGATGCGCCCTACGGAAACTCGCGCTGGCGCGGATTCCAGCAGCTTGCGCGCCACTTTGGCAGGCGATGCGATCAGTCCCAGGTCCGCGGCCAGGGCGTTGGCTGTGCCTAGTGGAACTACTCCCAGCGCCACGTCTGTGCCGACCATGCTCTGCACAGCCTCATGGACCGTGCCGTCGCCGCCGCAAGCCAGAATCGTATCGAAGCCTTCGCCCATGGCCTGTTCTGCGATGGTTGTCGCACTGCCTGGCGCGCCTGTTTCAAACGCCTCCGCCTCAACTCCCGCTTCATGGAGCACGGCCTTGATCTCTTCAACGGCCGCATGCCTCCGCGCGGAGTATTGGCCTGAAGCCGGGTTGTAGATCAGCGCTACACGGCGCATTGCGGGTTTCACTTGGACGCTGGATCCTATCTGTCTAAAGTGCCCTCAGGCACATCTTGCCATCATCGCAGATTTGAAGATAAAAATGCGGATCGCCTGCTCGAAATGACACTAAATATGTATCGCCTTGGTCTGGACTCAAGAGATGCGTAGGTGGATGTGTTTCACCGTGTCCCATCGGGCATCCGGCAACAGCGACCGTGCAATCAATAGAGTCTCCAGAAGATGCCCGGCAACCCGGTGCGAATTACAGCCAAAGATGCCACAGATGCCAGATGCCGTAAGTGCTCAATGCCGCTGCGCTTTCGATCGCTAGCGCCCACCCTACACCTTTTCCCAAAAGATGGAGATTGACGATCGCTTCTGCGGGCCACTCCACGTCTGTTCGAACAACGCCGCTCCTTATATCCTGAACTCCCGCCAGTGTGGCGGCATAACTGCTCATTTCAATTTGAGGCGCGAGCAGGCCAGTGTTGTCGAGCAGTTGGGTTGGCACGACGGCATCCTCCTTCGACCCCTATCGGCAATGTGCCGAACAGAATCAGTCGAGGTCGACAACAAAGATGCCTTGCGAAAGGCGTTGCTTCGTAATCGATGCCTCATTATCCTTTTGGGTCAAATCGATGGCGAGTGATTTGAACCACTCCGTAGCTAATCGGTCCCAAGGTGGTAAATAACTGCCCACCCTGGCCCACTTTGGCTCTTTGGTCGCCTGTGGCCGTCGTCACGCACCGTTCACGCGACCCGGCTATCATGCCAGTTAGAGGCACCTGCTCTTATGAATCCCAGCGGCAACACCATCCTGATCACTGGCGGCGGTTCCGGTATCGGCCGCGGCCTCGCTGAATCCCTCCACGCCCTCGGCAACCAGGTCATCATCGCCGGACGTAGGCTCCAAGCTCTCGACGAAACCACCGCCGCCAATCCCGGCATCAAGTCGCTCCAGCTCGATATCGAACACCGCGCCCCCATCCGTGCATTTGCCGCCCAGATTATCGCTGAGTTCCCCGCTCTCAATGTCCTCATTAACAACGCCGGTATCATGCGCCGCGAGAATCTTCTCGAGCAGCAGCCCGACCTGGCGGACGCAGAGGCTATCGTCGCCACCAATCTGCTCGGTCCCATTCGCCTCACGGCAGCTTTGCTGCCGCACCTCCAACAGCAACCGCGTGCCACCATCTTGAACGTCTCATCGGGGTTAGCGTTCCTGCCTATGGCTCGCACGCCCACCTACTGCGCCACCAAGGCGGCCCTGCACTCCTACACGCTTTCGTTGCGCGCGCAACTTCGCAACACCGGCATCGAAGTTCTCGAGCTGATTCCTCCCTACATCGCCACCAACCTGATGGACGGCGCCGGCAACCCGCGTGCCATGCCGCTCGACAAGTTCATCGCTGAGGCCATGGAGATACTCAAGACGCAGCCCACACCGCCGGAGATCTGCGTCGAGAACGTGAAGACCCTCCGCTTCGCCGCCGAATCCGGCAATTTCGATACCATCTTCGCGCGGCTCAACGCGCCGCAGGCTGACGTGCGCTGATGTTTCCTTTGTCACAGCGGTTTTAGTCGCGCAGACATATAATTCAGCCGTTCTCGCACTACCGCGGGGATTAGCTCGCGAACGCGGTGTGTATTCAGCCATTCTTCTACCGAAAGTACCGCAGGCGCTGAAATGAAACGGAAGATGTTGTGCCTCCTCATGGGAAGCTTGTTCGCGTTTCCCGCTGCCGCACAGATTCCTGCTACGCCACTGGTAACTCGACCCATCGACGTAACCAACCTGGTCGCGCTGCGCGGCAGTGTGCATCCGTTGGCGCAGGCCGGCAATGACCGTGGACCCGTCCCCGATTCCTTTCCCACAGGGCGAATGCTTCTTCTGTTGAACCGTCCGCCGGAGCGAGAGGCCGCGCTCGAGCAATTCCTGCAGGCCGTTCACGCACCTGGATCGGCCACTTACCATAAATGGCTTACGCCAGAGCAATTCGGCCAGCAATTTGGCCCTGCCGATTCCGACCTCCAAGCCGCTTCCGCCTGGCTCGCTTCGCAGGGACTAATTGTGGCGAAGACCTCGAAGAGCCGGCAATTCATCGAGTTTTCCGGCACGGCAGGTGCGGTACGCGATGCCTTCCACACAGAAATCCACCAGTACAGCGTCAACGGCGAAACGCACTATGCGAACGCCGGCGAAATAAAGATCCCGGCCGCGCTCGCGCCGCTGATCGTGGGCGTCTCGCCCATAAACGACTTTCGCGCCAAACCCATGCTGCGAGTTCTTGGGCAAGCAACGTATTTGCGCAGCAGCCACACGGCGACTCCACAATGGACCCTCCCCAACGGAGCCAAGACGATTTATGCGCTGGCCCCGGAAGACTTTGCCACCCAGTACGACCTGGCGCCTCTTTATAAATCAGGAGTGAATGGTGCCGGTCAGACCATCGGCATTATCAACGAATCGAATATCGATCTAAGCCTGGTAGCGGCCTATCAAAAGCTCTTCAGCCTCTCCAGCGGGGTACCGCAGCTCGTCATCGATGGCTCCGATCCCGGCGATTTGGAAGGCGTCGACGTCGAAGCCTACCTCGACGTGGAAGAATCTGGGGCAGTGGCTCCCGGAGCCCAGGTCAATCTCTATATCGGAAATTCGAGCGGCCTTTTCACCGGCACCTTCAATTCCGGTACCGATGATGTCGATCCGCTCTATATGGCGGCTTTGCGCGCAGAGGAAGATAACCAGGCGAGCGTCCTCAGCGTAAGCTTTGGCAATTGCGAAGGCTTCATGTTGCAGTCCGGCAATGCGCTTTGGTCAGCACTTTGGGAGCAAGCCGCGGCGCAAGGGCAAACCGTACTGGTTTCCAGCGGCGACAGCGGTTCGGCTGGCTGCGATGACGCCAACGATCAATGGACGACCGAATATGGGCTTGCTGTAAACGGGCTGGCTTCCACGCCTTGGGATGTTGCCGTCGGCGGCACGGACTTCTATTACAGCGACTATGCGACCGGCGGCGCCAGCATGGCCAGCCTCTGGAATCAGACGAACGACACCAGCAATGGATCGCTGAAAGCCCCGTTGCCGGAGCAGGTCTGGGACACGGTCTACGGATTCAATGCGGCCGGTCCTTACAAGCAACTCACAACCGTTTCCATCCCTGCTGGCGGTGGCGGCGCCAGCAGTTGTATCGATTCGGCGGAGAATGCATCGGGCAGCGGTCTGCCGTTCGTTTGTTTCAATGTAGGGACGCAAGCCCTGTACGGCTACGCCAAACCAAGCTGGCAAAGTGGAGCGGGCGTCCCCAATGACGGCGTTCGCGACATCCCCGACGTCTCTCTCTTCGCGGCCGCCGGTACGAATCTGAGCGCCTATCCCATCTGCGCTCAAGCGGGCGACTGCGTAGCCGATTCGAGCGGAGAGGAACAAATCACGCTTGTGGGTGGAACGTCGGCGTCGGCTCCGGCGATGGCGGGAATCATGGCGCTCGTGAACCAGAAGTATGGCCGTCAAGGCCAGGCCAATTTCACCCTTTATCCGCTGGCTCACCAGGCGCCCTCGGCCTTCCACGACATCACGCTCGGCAGCAACAACATGACCTGTGTCGAAGGATCGCCCGGCTGCTCACTCGATACCAACGGTGACGGTTTCTATTCCCTGCAAAAGTACTCCGCGGGAGTTGGCTACGATCTTGCCACTGGCATGGGTTCAGTAGACGCCAGCGTGCTGGTGAACAACTGGAATTCCATCACCTTCAAGCCGACCACGACCACCCTGCAGATATCTCCCTCCACTGCGCAGGTTGGTGCGCCAGTCGCGGCCACCATCGACGTCAAGTCCTCATCTGGCGGTGGAACTCCTCAGGGAAACGTGACGATTCTGGCCGACCCAACTTCGGCGTCGGCCCCGTCACTTGGCGTCTTCGTGCTGAGCAGCGGTTCAGCCACAGCCTCGCTCACCGATCTTCCCGGTGGTACCTACCAGGTGTGGGCTCAGTACGGCGGCGATGGCACATTCGCCCCCAGCCAGTCCGCGCCGCAGTCAGTGACCATTACGTCGGTTGCCAGCTCTGTGAACCTCTATGGCTTCGCAGTCCCGGGACAAACCCTGAACCCGGCCGCTCCGTGTTTACTCGCCCCCAATCAGGATTTCTACGAGCAGTCGACAAACTTCGGACCCTGGGGCCCATCTCCCAGCGGGTCCGGCTTCACGGGTTGGCAGGTCGCGCCGCTCGCCATCGTCAACGGCTCATGGCCATCGTCCGGAACCTCGTTTGGATCCGGTACAGGCAGCGTCACATTCTCAGTGGACGGCACGCCGCAGGCTACCGTCGCCCTGAATTCCTACGGCTACGCGGGCTGGATTCCGCCCTCTACCTTCAATGCGGGCACCCACACCATCGGCGCCACGTACTCCGGCGACGGCAGCTACTCTTCTTCAACGGCTCCGCCCTACACCTTCATCGTGTCGCAGGTAACCCCTACGTTTAACGCGACTCCGGCTGCAAACTGTTCCAGCTTTTGGGGCACTGGCAACATCGGTAACCCAGTCAGTTGCTCATTCAACGCCGGTGACACCTTGCTGGTCGAAGTGCAAATCTCTCGGGCAAACTGCCACGTCCCAACCGGCGCCATCACCGTCAACCTGGGTCCGCTCTCACAGAACGTGACGCTCACTCCCGGTGGGCTGATCACGCAATCGGAAGACTTCATTGGAACACCAGTCATGATCGGCGAGGCGGCATTTCCAAACCTGCCCGCCGGTACTTACCCGCTCTCCGCAACTTACGCCGGCGATATGAATTCATTACCCACAACCTCCGCGGTTCCAAATCCGAGGCTTGGTTCGGCTCCGACCTTCACCGTGGTTGCCACGGCTCCGCCCGCGGCATTACTGCAAACCACCACGGCCATCTCCGCAGACCCACCCTCGCAGCAAGACACTTTTTGGACCACCGTCTACCTAACAGCCACTGTCACCGCCGCACCAGGTTCCACGACACCACCCACAGGCACCGTCGTCTTCTTCGAGGACGGTCTGCCGATCACCAGCGGAACGCTCGCGCCATCGGGCCCCAACAGCGCGACGGTGACAGAAATGGCAAACGGCTTCTTTATGGATCTCGGATCGAGCCAGCTCAAGGCAGTCTACTCCGGCGACAGCGTGTACCAATCGTCGGCCGTCCAGATCACTTACCAGATCAATCTCACTCAGACGACTGATTTCCTCCTCGCTCCGCAACAGCGGCAGATCACAGTGCAGTCCGGCGGCTCCGCAACTGCCGGCCTCAATCTGGCTTCTCTCAACGGCTACAACGGGACGGTGACACTCACCTGCACGCCGTCGTCAAGCCAAATCACTTGCAGCCTCAGCCCGGCCACCGTAACCGTCAACGGACAGGGGGCCACCACGCTTACCGTGAAGGCCGCGGTTTCCGGCGCATCCGCAAAGATCTCCCCCACCTCCGGCCGGCGCGGCTGGCTACATGGATGGCCCGGCGGCGGCGCATCGGCGCTGGCCTTTTGCATCCTGCTCGTCTTTCCTCTGCGCAGGCGCCGCTGGATTGGCTTTGCTTGCCTGCCGATTCTGCTCGCCGCGGCGATCCTCTCCGGCTGTGGAGGCAGTGGGAGCACAGGCGGCGTTGGCGGAGGGGGCGGGGGTGGCGGATTCAACAACACGCCCGCTGGCACCTACACCGTGCTCGTCACGGGCACAGCCAACGGCATCGTGCACAGCGCGCAGATTACCGTCGTCGTTCACTGATGCCGCGGTGCCTCGCCAGCCGCATTCCGGCCCTGACGCGGTAGTCTTTCGCGTAGCCGCGTCACCGTATCTGATTTCCAAGTTTTCCAGTTACGCGCCTGATTCGCACAGCCTCGCCGATGGGGAATTCTGGCCTACACTCTTTCCTATGGCCACCGTCCCCGACCTCACCCTTGAAGCCGGCCTGCCCGCGAATCTCGACGCGGAAAAGACCATCCTCGGCGCGATCCTGCTCGATAACGCCGCCCACGCTGAGGCTGCCGAAGCTCTCAAGGCCGACGACTTTTCTCTCGACTCGCATCGCCGCATTTTCCTTCGAATGAGCGAGTTGATCGACACAGGGCGCACCGTGGACATCGTCACCCTTGCCAATGAGCTGGCGCGCTACAAGGAGGTTGAGTCCGTCGGTGGCGTCGCCTACCTCGCCTCCCTCACTGAGGGTTTGCCCCGCCGTCCGGTCATCGAGGATTACGTCCGCATCGTTAAAGACAAGAGCATGCTGCGCCGCCTCATGGGCATCTGTTCAGCCGCCATCGCCAAGGCTGCCGACCAGAGCCAGGATGCCATCGGCGTCCTCGATGAGACCGAGTCGCAACTGCTTGAGGTCAGTGAAGCCGGCCTCGCTCAAGGCCTGCAACCTCTCGACATCATCGTCCGCGACTCATTTGGCAACATCGACAACCTCTACAAACAGAGCCTCACGATTACCGGTCTTCAAACCGATTTCACGAAGTTCGATGAGATGACCAGAGGCCTTCAGAAAGGGGAGTTGATCATCATCGCCGCACGCCCCTCCATGGGCAAATCGGCGCTGGCCATCAATATCGCACAAAACGCGGCAGTCACGCATCGGAAAGTCGTCGCCGTTTTCAGTCTGGAAATGAGCAGGGAATCGCTCCTGCGTCGCATGTTGGCGTCTCAGGCGTGGGTCGACCAGCGAATGATGCAGGCCGGTCACATTGGTGGAAAAGACCACGAAAAGCTGCAGGTGGCACTGGAACAACTCATTGAGTCGCGCATCTTCATTGACGACTCGGCGAATACCACGGTGGCCGAGATGCGCGCCAAGGCTCGTCGCCTCAAGCAGAACGCCGGCGGCCTCGATCTCGTTGTGGTCGACTACCTGCAACTGATGTCGGCCACCCCGCCGGGAGCCGGGCGCAAAGGCTATGAGAACCGCGTTCAGGAAGTATCCGCGATCTCGCGCGGCCTCAAGGCCATGGCCAAAGAACTCCAGGTACCGGTGATGGCGCTCTCGCAGCTCTCGCGTAGCAACGAAAAACGCGACGATAAGCGCCCCTTGCTGAGCGATCTGCGCGAGTCGGGCTCCATTGAACAGGATGCCGATGTTGTTGCCTTCATTCACCGCGACAGTTACTACAAACGCGACGAGGAGATGACGTCTGACGAAAAGGCTAAATCGGAGCTCATCATCGCCAAACAGCGTAACGGACCCACCGGCATCGTTCACCTGAACTTCGCATCCCGGTTCACTCGATTCGACAATCCCGATACGACGCACGAAATCGACTGAGCGCATGTACGTCTTGTGTGCCTTGCGCCCGCTTCCCCTGCGTGACTATCTTTGTCGAAGCACAGCGATCCGTCCCAGGTGAACCTTCATGGACGATCTCAAACGCCTCTTCGAGCAGCACTTCCAGTCGCCTCCAGAGCGCGTTCAGCCGCTCCAGGGCCAACTCGGCGGTTCCGGGCGCGTCATTGTCCGCCTCGCCGGCGCGGGGCAGACCGCCATCGGCATTCTTTATTCCGTGCGCGAAGAGAATGTTGCTTTTCTTGGGTTCTCACGCCATTTCCGCCGTCACGGGCTGCCGGTGCCGCAGATCTATGCCGAGGATTTGAGCCACGGAGCCTACCTCGAAGAAGATCTGGGCAACACCACTCTCTTCGAATTCCTCAGCGCCAATCGTTCCGGGCACGACATCGCGCCCGATGTCGTTGAAGCGTATCGAAAAGTTGTCGCCGTCCTCCCACGCTTCCAGGTCGAGGCTGGACGCGATCTAAATTACAAAGTTTGCTATCCGCGTGCGAGCTTTGACCGCCAATCCATCGCCTGGGATCTGAACTATTTCAAGTACTACTTTCTCCGCCTCGCCGGCATACCCTTCAACGAGCAGGCTCTCGAAGTCGATTTCACGCGCCTGACCAAATTCCTGCTCGGCGCCGATCACGACTACTTTCTCTATCGCGATTTCCAATCGCGCAACATCATGCTGCGCGACGGCCATCCCTGGTTCGTCGACTACCAGGGCGGCCGCAAGGGCGCGCTGCAATATGACATCGCATCGCTTCTCTTCGATGGCAAGGCCGATCTGCCGCCTGATCTGCGCCAGCAACTCCTCGACCACTACCTCGATTGCCTAGGAGGCTTCGTCAACCTCAACCGCGACGCATTCATGGATTACTATTACGCCTTCGTCTACGTCCGTATCCTGCAGGCGTTAGGCGCATACGGCTTCCGCGGATTCTATGAGCGCAAGCCGCATTTTCTTGAGAGCGTTCCTTACGCGATTAGGAACCTGCGCTGGCTCGCAAAACATGTCAAGTTGCCCGTCGCGCTGCCGGCCCTGCTCGAAGCTCTCGAAAGAATGTCGTCCAGCGAAAAACTGCAGCACACCGCAGTGCCAGCCGGGGGCCTGACCGTTCGCATCTTCAGTTTCTCCTTCCACCACTCCATACCTGCCGATGAATCAGGCAACGGCGGCGGATTCGTCTTCGACGCGCGCAGCTTACCCAATCCCGGCCGCGAAGAGCAGTTTC
>Ga0187891_1001201_pt1 | contig 22895 bp, 26 predicted proteins | sample June2016WEW_21_4_FD_132990 | JGI IMG/M metagenome (GOLD analysis project Ga0187891, IMG submission 132990) | Peatland microbial communities from SPRUCE experiment site at the Marcell Experimental Forest, Minnesota, USA - June2016WEW_21_40 | ecosystem: Environmental > Terrestrial > Soil >... | reverse complement strand
GTCATCGCATGAAAGCGGTCGCCATCACCCAGCGGGTATCGGTCGTTCCGGCCTATGGCGAGCGCCGTGATTGCCTGGACCAGGCATGGACTAAGTTCCTGGCGGCCTGCGGGCTGCTTCCCGTGTTGCTCCCCAACGTCACCGAGGCGGCTCTTGCCTTGTGCGAGGGGGCCGGCATCGCCGGGTTAGTGTTGACCGGCGGTAACGATCTTGCGGTGTTGGGCGGCGATGCCCCGGAACGGGACGCCGTCGAAAATGCCCTGCTCGATTTGGCAGAGCGGCGCGGGCTGCCGGTTCTGGGTGTTTGTCGCGGCATGCAGTTGATTCAGCAGCGTTTCGCTATTCCGTTACGCCGGGTCGAAGGCCATGTGGTGCAACGTCAGGTCATCCGAATCAACGGCGAGCCAAAAGAGGTCAACAGCTATCATCACTTTGCCGCCTTCGACTCGCGGCCGCCGCTCGATGTCTGGGCGGTCGCCGACGACGGCGTCGTCAAAGCGATTCGCCATTCGGCCCAGCCTATAACGGGGATGATGTGGCACCCTGAGCGGTCCGCCCCGTTCTCGCCTGCCGACGTGGTACTGTTCCGCCAAGTCTTCGCGGTCGAATGATGCGCGCAGTTATTCTCGCCGCCGGTCGCGGCCGCCGCATGGGGCATCTCGGCGACGACCGCCCGAAATGCTTGGTCGAGCTCGAAGGCAAGCCGTTGATCGAGCGCCAGATCGCGGCGCTCCGGCGTGGTGGGGTGGACGAGATCGGGGTCGTCCGCGGCTATCGCGCCGAGATGATCGGTTTTCCCGGCCTCTCCTATTTCGCCAACGAACGATGGGCCGAAACCAATATGGTGATGTCGCTCGCTGCGGCCGCTCCTTGGCTACGCTCGGGGCCGGTCATCGTCAGCTATGCCGACATCTTCTACCGCAGCGAGTTGGTGCGCGGTCTGGCCGGTGCTCCAGGCCAGTTGGTCATCAGTTACGACCGGGCCTGGCGCCGCCTGTGGACCCGGCGTTTCGCCAATCCTTTGGCCGACGCCGAAACCTTCCGGATCGATGCCGCGGGCCAATTGCTGGAGATCGGCGGCAAGACGACGCGGATCGAAGATATCGAGGGGCAATATATGGGCCTCTTGAAATTCACGCCACCGGCATGGAGCGCCGTCGAGACGCTACTCAGTACGCTCGACGCACCGATCCGCGATCGCCTCGACGTGACCGGATTGCTGCGCCGACTGCTGACCGGAAAGGAGCTCCCGATCGGCACTTTCGGCACCGATGGCCAATGGGGCGAAATCGACAATCCGGAGGACGTGGCGCTGTACCAGAACATGGTAAGGGAGGGGAAGCTTTTGCTCGAGGATGCGCTATCCGGCAGAGAGCCGACGGCAGGATGACGGCGATCGATCCGCGCGGCGGGTGCGGTCATCCCGAGCTTTGCATTTATCGAAGCTGCGATCGGAGGGCCACAGGCTATCAGTCATGATGAAACACGGAGATTTTACGGGGTTGGCTGGCGACTACGCTAGGTTCCGATCGGGCTATGCGCCGCAGGTCGCGACCGCGATCATGAGTTATGTGGGACGCGATGCGGCCAGCGTCGATGCCGCCGACATCGGCGCCGGCACTGGCATTTGGACACGCATGCTAGCGGCCCGCGGCCTACATTCCATCGTTGCCGTGGAACCCAATGACGACATGCGCTGGCAGGGAATCGAGACTTCGCGCGGCACGGACATTGTCTGGCACAAAGGTTCGGCCGAAGCCACTGGATTGCCGGACGGCTCCGCCGATCTTGTCAGCATGGCCTCGTCATTCCACTGGGCCGATTTCGACAAGGCGTGCAACGAGTTCCACCGCATCCTGCGGCCGGCCGGCGTCTTCGTTGCCTTGTGGAATCCGCGCTTCATCGAGGCGAACCCGCTGCTCGTCGAAATTGAGGCGCAGATCACGCGGCTCAAGCCTGACATCCGGCGCGTATCGTCCGGCCGCTCTGGCATCACCGAGCGGCTGACCGACATGTTGAGCGCCAAGCCGCAATTCGCCGAGGTGCTGTACCTCGAAGGCAGGCATTCCGTGCACCAAACGCCAGAACAGTATATCGGCGCGTGGCGCTCGGTGAACGATCTGCAGGTGCAATTAGGTCCGGAACTTTTCCGGAAGTTCCTGGATTTCACAGAGAAGCGCATAGCGGGTCTGACGGCGATCGAGACAACCTATGTGACTCGCGCCTGGGCGGCGCGGCGCGCATAGGCACTCCGGTGACCGGCATGGCGAGTATGGCAAGCATCGCGGCTCACTGTTCACGTACGATTGGCGAGTGGCTCTATATTCTCGAAGTAACCGGCCAAGTCATTCTCGTGCCCCCCCGTACTTCGAAAACTCCGGAAAGAGGCTAATCAAGTCGCCGAAAATCTACTGCGGAGACTCCGGGCTCGCCTCTTATCTGCTGAGCGTGACTTCCTCGGCTGAGCTTGAGCGTTCCCCCTTTCTGGGGGCACTGTTCGAGGGCATCGTCCCGGCGGAGATGCTCAAGAGTCAGGCCAATCAAGGAATGCGGAGGGAGCTCTACTCCTTCCTTGATCAGCAGGGGTTAGAGACTTCCTCGTGCCACTGCCCAACTCAAACACTCAAACCTGATGGTTAGTTGAAGCCAAAGCTGGGAAGACGTCCGGGCATGACAAGCGGCGCGGGTGCCGACCTCGGTTGCTAGTTCGGTGACCGCGGCCATCAAGACTTCTTCTCCGGATCTTCGTCCGAAATCGGATGACCCGCCAGCGCCGCCACTTTTTTGGGGACGTCGATGATGATGTGAGCCTTCCGCAGATCTTCGCTGAGGCGCGCATTCTGACGCTGCAGCTTCTGCATTTCTTCCGCCGTGGGATTGCGCCGGGATTTGGGCCCGCGCTTTGCGGAGTCAAGGCCTCCCGGATCCCCATGGGCTCGCTCTCGCCGCCAATATAGGCAAGCAGAGAGGAGTACAGACCTTCGCGACGGAGAAGGGCGCCGATGCCGCCGGGTGTGGCGGAGGCCGCCTCCGCTAGCTGCAGGACGCGCAGTTTGTATTCTGCGGTGTAGCTAGTCGCTTGGGTCTGGCCACCACTTCGGGGTCAGGACGCGAGGCCGGCAGGGCGGGGGCAGGGACTGTCGCTACGCTCGCCTGCGCTTCGTTCCGCGCCAGCCCCTGCCCCCGCTGACCCAACACCAAAAGAACTCCCCTTCATATCTTCTTTTCTCTTCCTCGCCCTGCTCATTAATTAAGACCACTGCAGGTGTCTCAGAGATGTTGGCACGGAGGGAGACTGCTTGCCGATCGGTTAGTAAAGGCAAACACTGCTTGAAAAGCTCTACGGGTTTGCTCGCAAGGATCTTGTCGTTTCGTGCCCCGATTGCAATACTCCTTTCCAAATCCTCAATCTCACCTGGATTTATCTTGGTCCTAAGGTCCTCGGTGAGAGCACGACTGCGTTGTCGTACTGCGGAGGAATTTTCCTCGGCCATCCTGAGCCAGTAGTAGGCGGAATGACCATTTTTCTCGACGCCATACCCGTCAAGAAAAGCCAGTCCAACAATAAATTGGGCAGCAGCGTACCCTTCTTCGGCTGCCTTAAGATAAATTTCCATCGGATTGCCCAGCCCAGACACATTTGGTCCCACCGCTCGGCTAGACAGGCCATTGCTTTCGTTGAACAATAAGAAAAGCAATTCGAACCTGCTTGATACGCCCAATTTCTCAAAGACGCGAGACAAGTAATTCTTCACGGTATGCTCGCTGAGTCGAAATTGGTCTGCAATTTGCTTATTGCTGTAGCCCTGAGCAGCACCTTCTGCCACCTGGACCTCCCGCTTCGAAAGCATTCCGACCTTGTCGCTATCGATGCCGTCGCAAGATGGCGCATTTCTCGCTGCTTCAAGTAGATACTCCGTTTCGACGCAATTGGCCCAAATCTCTCCCCGGCTCACACGCTCGATACAGGCGCGGAATTCATCCAACGGCTTGCTACGGCAGAACACACCTTTGGCACCGCAGCGAAAGGCGGCGATAACCGACTCTCGTGCACTAAGCTCAAGCAAAACCACGATATGGACGTTACGATAATGCGCATTTACCGCTCTGGCGGCTTGCAGGCCCTTTTTCGCGCCACCGTCAAAGTCGGCACTGATCACGGCGACGTCGGGCTTACGTGCGCTGACCGCCGACAGGATGTCCGTCGTGGCCGCTGCGGCAGCGACGGCAAATGCTTCAAATCGCGAATCGCGGTCTAACGACTCCGCAAGCAGTTGACTCCCCATGTAATTCCGGTCGGCAATCAAAATCCGGATCGGCTGCGTCGGCTGAGAACAATTTGCCGATGAAATCGAGGACATTACAGCACCCCCTGTAGAGCAGGCCGTGAATTATAAACCATCTTTGTACGAATCCGCGTAGGCGTCGGGCGCGCCGATGGCCGCGAAGAGTAATAGTACGGGGACGACCCATATTGCTTTTCGCATCTTCGAAATCCCTCCTCACCGTGCTCCGGTTGAAGACACAGCCACGCAGTTAATCTAGGTTTTGTGGCACGATCGGTGCCAATCTCGCAGTGAAGAGGAATGGCTTACCGACACCGGGCACTGCAAACAGCGCAAATAAATGCAGACTTTGAGCGAAGTATTGCCAGTGCTCGTCATATATGCAGCTTGGGCCGATGGCAGCCATCCCCTCCGAATCGGTGGGCATGCGGGTATGGACCGACCCGCCAAATGGGGTCTCTTGCAGGAACCGTTCACTTGCTCCCTGGGCCACGGACTTGGATGTCTGAGAACAGACCTCGCTGCCATTGCAAAGAGGTTCCGGTGGCGCATCGTTTTCTTTCACGCGACCCGCGGGCGGCAATTCTTCCGCTGTTGCCTCGCCGCCTCCAATTTCCGATCCCGCTCGGTCTGAATCTCCTGCTGATGCCCGGCGAGCATGTCCTTCGGCGTGATGTAGCCGATGGCGCTGTTCAAACGGACGTTGTTGTAATGCTCTACGTAACCCTTAACCAGACGCCGCGCATCTTCCAGCGACAGGGGCGTACCAGGGCGGATGCACTCCCCTTTGAGTGATTTGTGCCAGCGTTCGATCTTGCCGTTCGATTGAGGGTAATACGGTGAAGTCCGGACGTGCGTCATGCCCGAGATCCGAATGAACTCCTTGAAGTCCTTGGCGATGAACTGGGGTCCGTTGTCGGAAATGACTCGCGGTTTAACCCCGGGGTACCGCTCTTTTGCCCGTTCCAGAATGATCTCAATGTCCGCCTCCGTCATCTGCTCGCGCAGATCCCAATGAACCAGGAAACGGCTGTAGCCGTCCAGGATGCTGCACAGGTAGTAGAACGTAGCGGAAACGTTCAGGTAGGAAATATCGATATGCCAATGCTGGTGTGGCTGCGGCGGTTGTTCAAAGCCGGTCCCTTTCTTCGAGGGCTCCCCGTTCCACTTCCGCAGCAGTCCCGCCCGACTCAGCACCCGCCACACGCTGGCCGGACTCACCGCCACGATGTCGGCGTCCAGCATCATGAACGTCAGCCGCCGGTAGCCCTCCAGCGGATTCTTCAAGTGGAACGCAATGATCGCCTGCTTCTCCCACTCCTCCAGCCAAAAGTCCCGGGGAACCCAGCCGTTATGCTCGTTGACCTTGCCGTAGCGCTCGCGCTAGTCGTAGAACTTGCTGGCCGTGATGTCGAGCCACCCGATGAACCGCCCGGCGCCGATCTCGGTCTTCTCAGACCAGCGCCGGATGAAATCCACGATCTGGTCCCGCGTATCGTGCGGAACCCAGACCCCGGTCAGAGTTCCCCAACTCTTTTTTTTTGGCGCAACATGTTCCGCCATCAGTTCGGCCAAAACCTCATCCTTCGTCTGGATCTTCCTCTCCAGATGGGCGATTCGTTCCTGTTCGGGCTGATGGTTGGTCCGACCTCTTTGCTGAAAAGCCGCAGCTCCATTCTCGAAGAACTCTTTTTGCCAGCGGTAGAACACCGTCGGCTGAAGTCCCAGCTCGTCACAAAGGTCCGAGATCGGCACTCTTTCCACCAAATGCCTCCTCAGAATGGCGACCTTCTCTTCAGCAGTGTAGTGCTTGCGCTCTTTCCTCATGTGTTCGCTCCATTATCTTAACGGAGGAACGCTTTCTCCATTTCCAGCTGAGGCAGGACACATTCCGCGGCGGTTCTTTGCAGATAGTTAGTTGTGTCAACGGCAGCGGAGGCTTTGCCCAGCAAAACCCGTCTACCGCACGGTCTACTTTCGCCGATTCCGGTCGTTTATCGCCGAAGCGCGAGCTGATGCCTCTCACTCCAAGTCGGTCAGTTAGGCAAGCCGGAGGTTTTGTTAGACGCTCTAAATGATTCTCATACACACTACACTCCTGCCTTAGGGGAGGAAACTTATAGCGCTACTTTATAGCCATTCTCATAAATCATGTCAAAACGGATTCTTCACTTCGTTGGACGGGTTGGTGCAAAACATTGCAGAAATCAGATGCCTCGCGTTAGTCTATTTGTCTCTATCGAGTGGTCCTCATGTCTCATTTGTCCCCGGACCCACATGGCCTAGCGACTACTGCCGGTTCTCTCCACAACTTTAAGTGGGCCGACCAACTCGACCTGGCAGGATCTGAGTACCCGGTGCTACGGACTTTCACCCCCTTGTGGCCAGGCCACGTGCTTCGATATCGTGGGTTCGTCATGAAACAAGGAAATCTCCAAATATAAGATTGCTTTCAATGACCGGAGCCCTAGATGCTAGGATCAGCTGCAGACGTACAGGATAGTCCTCGGATCGAGCGAAGGACTCGCAACCGCTTTCGGCTGGTCTTCCCAGTTATCTTCCATTGGAGCGACGGGACAGAGCATTCCGCTGTGGGTTATTGCAGGAATATCGGACTAGGGGGCATTTTCATCGTAACCGGTAACTGTCCACCGGTAGACATCGAAATAGAGATCGACGTTGTCGTGCCGGCTTTCGATCTGGCACCGAAGGAAATCTTGTTTCGCCATACCGGCCGAGTGATCCGAATTCAAGCATGCGAAGATCTGCTCGGTTTTGCTGTTACTGGACAATTTGAAAACGAAAATGGAATCCAGTCACGCGTTACTGCCAGGGGGTTTGGCCGACAGTGAAGTTCTTGCACGTAACTGATGATTTTCGTGGGACTGAGAGGGCGAAGCTGTGTACTGCAGTCGGGTGAAGTCGTCCTGGAGAAATCCAGGCTACAAGAGTCAATGTAGTTTGCGCCGGAAGATACTGCAGTAGGTACCCTGTTACATGAAAGTTTCCGAATCTTGCAAGGAACTGCGATGTTGTTTAATCCTCGCGCTCTTGCACGGTCGTTCAACGTGGTAACAGAACGGGTGTAAGAAGCTGAGCGAATGCTCCCCTCGCAAGGTTTTCTGGGCCATCAGCAAATTTTCGCGGCACCGGAACTGTGCGCCCGCCGGTGTGGCGACTTGTTTCCACCCGGCGCACGAGCGCATGTGACTCAGAGGGACGAAGTGTGAGTGTTATTAACCCGATTTGTGCGCCATTGTTCGAGCCGCAGTGGTCAGCTGCGCCAGTCGCCGAGCCACAGTGGTACGCCGTTCACACCCGCTCGCGGCACGAGAAGTTCGTGGTCAATCAGCTTGAGCGGTGTGGAATCAAGACTTTTCTCCCGTTGATCAGCGAAGTCCATAGCTGGAGCGATCGGCGGAAGGTGATTCGGTTGCCGCTGTTCTCCTGCTACGCATTCGTGCACATGCGGCTGTTGCCTGAGCTCTGGTACAAGGTGATGCAGACCAATGGCGTGCTGAGATTCGTGGGCGTCCGCGGCGAAGGCATTCCCATCCCCGAGACCCAGATTGAGAACCTTCGGGCAGTTCTGTCGAGTGATGTTCCGTACGCACTCTGTCCTTTCCTCCAAGTCGGTCAACGCGTGCGAATTCGGGGTGGCGCGCTGGACCGCATCGAAGGCCTCCTGATTGCACGCAACGGAGACCGTACGCTGGTGATTTCCGTCGAACCCATTCAGCGGTCGATTGCAGTCCGAATTGACCAGTACCAAGTGGAAGCGATCTAAGGCCACCCGATGGATTGGATGCTAAACGAGGATGGCGTCTCTTACTTTGCGGAGAAGATCCTACCTCGGATTCGAAAACAGGTCCCAAACATTTTCCTCCGGAACAAGAACAGCGGAGAGTCAGAAATGAGTAATCAGAGCCGAACCCTAAGGATTCTAATTTTCACCTTGATCATGTTCTCGACCGCACATTCGGTGGCGGGTCAGGAAATGTCAAAGGCAAACGCGAGCAACGGGGGGCAGCCTGCCACCATGGACAAGGCGCCGCGAGAGACGCCCGATGAAAACGGTCCTACTATCCACAACCGAAACTGGCGCTACAAAATACATCCGAGCGACACACTAGAACTGAGTTTCATGCTGACACCGGAATTTAATCAGACTGTGACCGTCCAACCGGACGGCTACATTACCTTACGCAATGTTGGAGATCTGCCGGCAGCAGGACACACCCTTCCGGAACTCACTGAGTCCATTAAGACCGCCTACTCGAAGATCCTTCATGACCCTGTGATCTCTGTTGATCCTAAGGACTTCGAGAAACCATATTTCGTTGTGGGAGGCCAGGTTGGAAAGCCTGGAAAGTTTGACTGGCGCGGTGACGTCACCCTCACGCAGGCGATTGCCATGGCCGGCGGCTTCACAGACGCGGCCAAACACTCGCAAGTGCTTCTATTCCGGCGCGTATCGGATCAGTGGACCGAAGCCAGGATTATCAACACGAAGAAAATGTTGAATTCGCGGAATCTTCAAGAAGATCCAGAGCTGCACCCCGGAGATATGCTGTTCGTTCCCAAGAACGCGCTCTCAAAGATCAAGCCCTTCCTGCCGACTACCGGAGCGGGGGCCTACTATAACCCGGCAACCTTTTAGATTTAAGCAAGGATAAGGATTGGTGAACATGGACGGCCAAAACTCTCAATCAAGTGCATTCGGACCTGAGCGATTGCCCACCCTAAGGGACATCGTGACGCCGCTCTTCCGTCACCGCAAGCTTGTGCTCTTGACTTTCCTGAGCCTTGTGTTGGGGACCATCCTCGGAATCATTTTTCTTTCGAAGGATTACGAGGCCAAAATGAAAATACTAGTCAAGCGTGAGCGCGTGGATGCGGCTGTCTCGCCGGGGCGAGACGCCGCGCTTGCGAACCCCGGAGATGTCACAGAAGAGGAGCTAAACTCCGAAGTAGAACTTCTAAATAGCCGCGACCTCCTCGAGAAAGTGGTTGTCTCCTGTAATCTTCAAGAGTCGCAGCCCAGCCATTTTTGGAACCGACTTTTTCCCACGGCCGCGGCTCACGGGACGGATGACGGGTGGGACAACGCGAAAAACATCTCACAAGCTGTGTCAGCCCTTGAAAATAAACTGAAGATTGAACCGCTGAAAAAGACGGATTTAATCCAGGTGACATATGACTCATCGGACCCGCAACTGGCTGCGCGCGTCCTTGGTGTGCTCGGTAATCTCTATTTGGAGAAGACTGTAGCGGTTCATCGTCCCCCTGGCGCATTTGAGTTCTTCCAGACAGAATCACAGCACTATGATCAGGAGCTCCGCACTGCGGAAACTCATCTGACGGAATTCGACCGCGACAATGGCGTCACAGATCCACAACTTGAGAAACAGATCGCGCTTCAAAAACTTGCTGAGTTCGAGGCCACTTTTAGAGCGACCCAGGTGGCAATCAAAGAAGCGCAGAAGCGGACCCAGGCGGTGGAGGACCAACTCGCGTCCACGCCACAGCAGACCATGTTTCAGGTCCGCACCTCAGACAACCCGTATCTCATGCAGCAGCTCAAGACCACATTGCTGAATCTTGAATTGAAGCGTACCGAGCTATTGGCGAAGTTCGAACCCGATTATCGGCCCGTGCAGGAAGTGCAACAACAGATTGAGCAAACGCTCGACGCGATCGCCAAAGCAGAGAAATCGCCGGTCCGGGAGGAAACGACGGACCGGAACCCATCTTACGAGTGGCTCCGGTCGGAACTGACAAAATCTAACGCAGACCTCGCAAGTTTGCATGCACGGGCCACTGAAACACTAAGCGTAATGCGTCAGTATCGGGCCCACCTTGGAGAGATCGATGTGAACGGGGCGACGCACGAAAATCTTCTCCGCGAGGTCAAGGAAACTGAGGGAAACGTTCTTCTCTACAAGCAGAAGCGAGAAGAGGCTCGGATTGGGGACGCACTGGACCGTCAGAGGATTGTGAACGTGGCAATCGCGGAGGCGGCCACAGTGCCGGCTCTCCCAGCTCATCCTCACTGGGCACTGACTCTGCTCCTAGGAACATTGCTTGCCGGTCTGGCCAGCCCAGGACTTGCATTTGCCGTGGACTATCTTGATCCGTCACTGCGAACCCCGCGTGAGCTTCAGGAAACTCTTCGAACCCCGGTGCTAGCAGCCCTGCCAAAGGGGTAGAGGTAGGACGTATGTTTCTTGATTTTTACCAGATGCGGGAACAGGCCTTCGGCGTCACACCGGACCCTCGCTTTCTCTATCTTGGAAAGAGCCACTTTATTTCAGACGCAGTGCAACTCACGCGAGCTGTTCCAGTACCTGCTGAACGATCTCGGAGTCGATGCCACTGGCATGGAGATTATTTCCATGCACAACAAATTGAATGAGATTCTCTCCCGAGAAAGGCTGGCCGGTCGCCGCTTCGTCCTGGCCATCGATGAAGCTCAAAATCTCGATCCCGCTATACTCGAGACGATTCGGCTCTTATCAAGATTTTGAGACGTCTCGCGCCAAGCTGCTTCAGATTCTGCTAATCGGACAACCGCAGCCCGCAAACCGGCTGACTCTGCCCTGGTGCAACTGGAACAACGGATCGCAGCGTTCGCGCGGCTGCAGCCGTTCGGTCCCGAAGATACGGCTCGCTACATTGCCCCCGCCTCAAGGTAGCCGGCTACGGCGGAGATCCCCTGTTCACGACGAGAGCGCTTCAGATTATCACGGATCGATCGCAAGGAATTCCGCGCAATATCAACAGCTTGTGTTTCAGCGCGCTTTCGCTGGGTTGCGCGATGGGTCGCAAACGAATTGACACTGAGATCATGCGGGAAGTTGTTGCAGACCTCGAAGTGGTTAAACACGCCGGTAATCAAGCACAGCGCGACAGGCGCTCCGGTAACTACAGGTCCCGTCTTGTCTTATCGCACGATATCCAAGAGCCGACTCCGACTGTGGGGCACTGGGCGCCACGAGCGTGGCCGCGTCGATAGCTGTCGCTGGTGTATTTTTGTCTTATTCCCCTGGCAGGATCGGCCGGGCGAAGACCGAGGCCCTCTGCCACAGTCCGGAATTCTTCGGCATCCGCTGAAAGTTCCTCACCTCTTTTATCGCAAAGGCCGGCGAAATTCCGACTGTTACTCCATTACAGTCCTCTTTACCGAGCAAAGACTCTGGGACCATTAAGGTTGCGGTGCGATCAGGAGAGACTCTGCACCGGATTACTCTCCAAACCTTGGGACAAGATAGCGGCAAAATCATCGAACAAATTCGAAAGCTCAGCCCAGCCTTGACCGATCTGAACCACATCGAAGCCGGCCAGGAGATTCGACTGCCGCGACTCTCCAAGCCAGTCGATCCTCCGGCTGCCGGGTGGGGCAAGCGAAATGGCTGGAAAGAACTGAGGAGCGAGAGGTCACAAATGAGCAAGAACTTTGAACTTCTGCAACGGGTCGCGAAAGAGGAGTTGCTTACCCCGGCAGGCATGCCGGTGCCCTTCCGGCAGGCCATGCCTTCGCCCGCTCTTACAAGAGAGCTTGCAAATGAAGAGATCACGAAACTTGTCCAGCGATTGTTCTTGCATGGCCGCCAAGCTGGCGGGCCCAGAGTAGTCTCTTTCTCCGGGATTGCGCGCGACGACCGGAGCAGTTGGATTTGTGCGTGCGCGGGGGAATCCCTGGCTTCTCAAGCAGACACCTCTGTGTGTGTGGTGGACGCAAACTTTTGGTCACCGCAATTGCATGCTCATTTCGGCGTCGGCAACCGGACTGGCCTGGCGGATGCCCTGACCACTGAAGGTCCGATCCGGAGCTTTGCAACACCACTCTCCAGCGGGAATCTTTGGCTGATGCCCTCAGGCTCGGCGAAAGGAGATCTCTACGGGCACGTGGAACGCTGTCGAACGCGCTTCGCTGAACTGCGCGAGGAATTCAATTACATCCTCCTCAGCGCACCTCCTCTTACCCGTGAAACTCAGGCAACCTTGATGGGACAGCTGGCCGATGGAATCGTCCTGATCGTTGAAGCGAATCAGACCAGGCGCGAATCCGTCCGGCAAGCAAAAGAACACCTGGAAACTGCTCAAGTACAACTTCTCGGCGCAGTGCTGGACCAGCGTACGTTCCCCATTCCCGAGTTCTTGTATCGAAAACTCTAACGATTCCTGGGGTAGAGCGGCTGAATTTGTACGGCCCCACTGCTGAGCCCGTTTTCGAAAGAATGGATCCTAGGAACGTCACTCAAGCGGCAGAGATGTCTCCCATTCCCACGAAGATTCGGTGGCAATCCTTTCCGGATGGAGCTAGTCACATGCGCAAGAATCGGGCGAAGGGTATTGGTACGCGTTGCCGCTGATCGAGCGATTTGCGCCAACTTATCGAAAGGTCATTTCTCAGGTTTCGCTACTAGATAAACTTCTTGGATGTGATTCTTCTATGACAACTTTCCGCCGGCAAATCTTGATCAAGGCGTTTATGCTGTTCGATCTCGGGATACTTGTCGTTTGCTATGTGGTAGCGGCAGTCCGGATTTGGCATCTGACCGCATTCAGTTCCTTCGCCTCCTTCATCTCCATGCGGGTCAAGGTGCTGAACATTCTCTTGTTTCTGGGGCTCTTCTATTCTTCGCATGTCATTTTCTCCGGGTTCGGATTGTATCGATCCAGACGGTTCGGGGATCGAAAACAAGAAGCGGTGGATCTCCTCAAGGCGACTGCGGTAGCGGCGCTTGTGCTCGGCGTTGCTGCAGCTATCTTCCGGGTGCGGATGGTCACGCCAGCCTTCATCGTGGTGTTCTGGGCCATGTCGAGTTTAATTCTGATTCTCTGCCGCTTGCTGATGCGTGAGTTCCTCGCCTGGGTACGCACGCATGGACGCAACCTGCGCCATGTGCTGATTGTCGGCACCAACCCGCGCGCCCTAGAATTTGCCCGCATCATCGACAACAGGCCCGAATTGGGTTATCAGCTTATAGGCTTTGCAGACGAAGAGTGGACGGAAAACCGGGAGTTTGGAACGAGCGGCAAGTCAATCGTCACTGACCTGGAGCACTTTTCTGACTTTCTGCGTGAGCACATCGTCGATGAGGTGGCAATTGCCCTTCCTATGAAGTCATTCTATTCCCAGGCCGCACGCATCGTAGCCGTGTGCCAGGAGCAGGGCGTTATTGTCAGGGTCCTGACTAGCATATTCGATCTTCAAAAGGGGTGGGTGAACAACCGCCGGCTTGATGGAACGGCGGTGGCGACATTCAGTCCCACTTTGGCCGAAGGCTGGCCGACGGTCTGCAAGCGATTGCTCGACATTTTTGTTTCTTCGCTTTTGCTTATCGTGCTCGCGCCGATATTTTTAATTGTCGCCATATTGATTAAATTGGATTCGACCGGATCGGCGTTCTTCGTTCAGGACCGTGTGGGCCTGAACAAGAGACGGTTTCGAATGTATAAATTCCGAACGATGGCCGGCGATGCTGAGAAGAAGCAATCAGAGCTTGAATGCTTGAACGAAGCCGACGGCCCGGTCTTCAAAATCAAGAACGATCCACGAGTCACTCGGCTCGGCAGGTTTCTCCGCAAATCTAGCATCGACGAGCTACCCCAAGTCCTGAATGTCCTGAAGGGCGACATGAGTCTCGTTGGCCCACGGCCTCTTCCCATTCGTGACTATCAGAGGTTTGACCAGGACTGGGTGCGCCGCCGATTCAGCGTTCGCCCAGGAATTACGTGTCTCTGGCAGATCAATGGCAGAAGTTCCGTCTCTTTCCAAGAATGGATGGAGTTGGACTTGCACTACATCGATCATTGGTCTTTTTGGCTGGACGTGAAGGTGATAGCCAAGACGATTCCAGCAGTGTTGAAAGGGGTCGGAGCCACATAGATGGGCAGACTGTCCAATGGAACCCCGCTCCTTGTGCCTAGCCGGAAAGTCGGTGCTGGGGGAGCAATGCCGACTGCGATAGTGCAGGCTCCTGGCGGTGCCTGGGCGATATCGAATTCAGAACCAATGAACTGGTGTGATCGATGCGCCTGACCTTGGCGGACAATACGCAGGCCGACTCTTTAGCTTCGGGATTACGGCGAGCCCGGCTCCAGCAATTCATTGAAATGCTGCCGCCCGGCAAGCCGACCCACATCCTCGACATTGGTGGCACCATCGCCGCATGAGCACGGGTCTAAATATAGGGGCTCTACAGCGAGGAGGCTATGAAAGTTGATAACCCCTTCTGCTGAGGCCGGTGCCTCCTCTGTGATCACAGCGGTCAAGACTGTCGAGGCGAAACCAATTGCACCTGCCGGGCGCCGGCTATCGCCCTTCGGACTAGTCTTGTCTCCCGAGACGGCGTTGCATCAGGGCATTGTTTCCCTGGCCGACCAAGCCATTGCCAGCGCAACAAACTTTGTGACCGGAGTCATCATCGCGCGGGCCTGCTCCAAGGAAGAACTTGGCCTGTACATGCTCGGCTTCAGCCTAATTTTATTGATGACCGACTTCCAGACGTCCCTGATTTCGACACCTTACATGGTTTATGCGCCGCGCCTTAAGGGAAGAGCCCACGCTCTGTACACTGGCAGCACACTGATTCATCAGTTGGCATTTTGTCTCCTCGCGATGCTCGCTCTGGTGTGTGGCGCGTTTGCGGTCACGATCGGAGTCGGCCCCCGGGGCCTGGGACCAGTCTTGTGGGCATTGGTTGCCGTGATCGGTCTGATCATGCTTCGCGAATTTGCTCGTCGCGCATGTTTCGCTCGCCTAAAGCTTAAGACCGCCTTTCTTTTCGATACCTGCATTGCGGTTGGTCAAATCGGCGGCCTGCTCCTTCTTACCCGCTTCGGCCTGTTATCGGCAAGTCGCGCGTATTGGGTGATTGGATCGGCCTGCGGGATTGCGGTTCTGTGGTGGCTTTGGTCCGACAGAGGGTCCTATCACCCCCGGATGAGTGAATCACTTGCTGACCTCCAGAAGAATTGGGTCTTTGGAAAATGGGTTTTCGCCAGCGGTTTGGTCTGGGCCATTAGCATGAATCTTTATCCGTGGCTTCTGGCGTTCTTCCACGGCACCGCTTCGGCTGGAGTGTGGGCAGCGTGCCTGGGAGTTGTGTCAGTTGGCAATCCAGCGCTACTAGGGATTCAGAACTTCGTGGGCCCGAAAATCGTCCACGTGTATGTGGCCGAGGGCCCGAGGGCCTTGCGACGATTGGTGCTCAAGATAACCGCTGTTGTCGCTCTCCCCATGTCGTTGCTTTGCCTCGTAATGATCTTTTGGGGAGACCGTCTCATAGCCCTGCTGTACGGGCGCCAGTATGCCGGTAATGGCTTAGTGGTCGCGATCCTGGCGTTGAACCTCCTGGTCACAGCTGTGGCGTTTTCGTTTTCGCGCGCCCTGTTTGCCATCGAACGTGCGGATCTGGATTTCCTGGTTAATTTCGCGGCTCTATTTATGATGGTCACCCTGGGGCTTTGGCTGGTGCGAGCCCTCGGCCCACTCGGCGCTGCGTTTGGGCTGCTGGGGGCAAACCTTGTCACATCGGCAGTAAGAGCGGGAGCTTTCTTGAGGCTTCCAACTCCCATTTCTGTGGGCCAGGAAGCGGATTAAATGAGTTACAACAGTCATCCGCATACGGGACTAGCACTCCAGGTTGGACGACCCCCCTGGCTCATATTCTTGTTCCTTGCTGCTGTGTTTTTCTTCGTTCATCACGACCTGTCCAACTCAAAGAGAGGAATAGACAATTACAATCAATCCGAAGACGATCTCATTGCAATTGTTGATGAAGGCTCGCTTACCCGGCGCATCGCACTATTATCGTTAGGGCTTTTCGCGATCGTTAGCTTGGTCCGTCATCGGGCTAACGTTCGACTTCGTATCGATGGTCCATTGGGATGGATTCTTCTCAGCTTTGTAACCTGGACACTGCTTAGCCCAATTTGGGCCGAGGATATAACGCTTACCCTTAAGAGGTCAGTGGTCTTCGGGATACTTTGCATTGCTGTCATGGCCGTCGCACGCCGTCTTTCACTCCGCGAAATCATCTTGTGGACGGTCTTCAGTACAACTCTTTTTCTAGTTATTGGCATTTTTGCGGAGGTGCTCTTCGGGACTTTTCGGCCCTTCGCATCCGGCTATCGTTTCGCGGGGACTCTGCACCCAAACTTTCAGGGAATTGACTGCGGACTTCTTCTGCTTTCCGGAGTGGCAGCCGCGGATGTGGAAAAGCATAAACGAACAATCTTTCTCGCTTGCGCGATAGTCGGGCTTGTCTTCTTGATCCTTACTGAATCGAGGACAGTGATTGCCGCCGCGCTCCTCGCTCTTGCCGCGTACTTCGCTGCGGTATGTTCCAGGGCAACGAAGATTGCGATGGCGTACAGTCTCAGTATAGTTTTTTGTCTTCTTCTCTTGTTTTTTGAAGCCGGATTGATTCCAGACCTCAAGAGCGCGATTATGCTCGGAAGGGATGACTCTACCGTTGACTCATTCAATGGTCGCACCGGGATTTGGGAGGATGTCGGCTACTACATCCATCGACGTCCAATTCTTGGCTACGGCTACGGCGGCTTCTGGACTCCAACTCATATTCGCGTGATTTCGGGCGAGGAAAAATGGGCGATTTCGGACAGCCACTCAGCGTACCTCGAGTATCTTCTCACCTTAGGGGCAGTGGGACTGGTTGCGTATACGCTTTTGCTCTTTGCTGGGATCAGGCGTGCCTTTCGTTTTCAGAGACTCTCGCAGAACTCCGCCTTCGCTTTTTGTGGAGCGCTTTTGGTGTTTTGCTCCTCTGATGGATTTCTTGAGTCCGCCGTTGTCAATCCATCCCTCCTGATGTTCCTCAGCATGGCCGTACTAGCGCAGTTGGCTTTTGTATGTCGCCAAGAGACGATCGGAATCGTCAATCGATGAGGCAGGTCGATATAAACGTGGTGGCACTCCGGCGGATGACCCGATTTGATTTTGGAGGGCTTGGTCACTGTAGTAATGACCCGCGTAAGCGCAATTCCACTCGCATTTCCGCAACCTGTCCGGTGAGGGACGGACGCCATTGGGACTGGTCGCCCATAAACATGGGTCATTTGTTCAGACAGACGGATTGAAATTAAATGATTTGTCAATACAGGACCGCGCAACTTGTTGGGAAAGCCCCGTCGCTTCTTCATACGGAAACCGGAGAGAGGCACTATTCTTGATAACTGGCCATAATATACTCTGCCTGTCGCCTTGCGCTTGGGATGACCATTGGGGACCTCAGCAGCAGATCATATCCCGCCTCGCTGAAGCCAACAGGGTGCTCTTCATAGAATTGCCAGTTTCGCCGCTCTCACCGTTTACTGGGTGGCACAAGGGAACCTGGATGCGGCAGATCTGGCGATGGCATCACGGGTTCCGACGAGGTGACAAACCAAAACTGATGATTACGTCCCCTCCTCCGGTATTTCCTTTTCGGTATCACAAGCTGACAAATTATCTCAACCAGAAGATCTTGCTCCGCTATCTGGAATCAGCAATGGAAAGGCTGGGTTACAAGAATCCGCTTCTTATAACGTTTCAGGCCGACAGCGGCGCGCTCGTCCGGAGAATGAATGCGTGTGCCAAGGTCTATTACTGCACCGACGACTGGTCGGCGTCAGGGCGTTGGTGGCAACCTGCAGAGAAAGTCAGAGAAAGAGAGACCGAACTTGTCAAAGCGTGCGACCTGGTCTTCGCGACATCGCGGCGACTGGCCTCCAGGTTGGAAAGGTTGGGCACGCCCAGCTATTTCAATCCCAATGGCGCGGACTTCGAGCTGTTCAGCCAAGCGCAGGGCGTGGAGCCGCCGCCAGAGATCAGCACTCTGAAACGGCCTATAATCGGGTTCGTGGGAATGATTACGCCTCACAGTTTCGACACGGACCTCATGTTTTGGCTGGCTGAGCGACATCCCGAATGGACGTTTGTGATCGCCGGCAAGAAGTTGGCCAGAGATCCTGACCTGAGTCGGTTGGAGCAACTGCCTAATCTTAGGTTCGTCGGCTTCCAACCGCTGAATATGCTCCCACGATACCTGGCCGGAATGGACGTGTGCCTAATTCCACTAAGACAAACCGAGTGGATCAAGAGCGCCTTCTCGTTAAAGCTTTTTGAATATCTCGGGGCGGGAAAGCCGATTGTTACGACGTGGACTGAGGAATTCCTCCCCTACCAAGACCTCATTTACTTGACCCGCACATACACAGAATTTGAGCAATGCATAGTAAAAGCTCTCCGGGAGAACACTCCTGAACTTGTTGGTCGGAGAATGGGGTTGGCGCAAGAGAACACATGGGATGGACGCGTCGCGCAATTCTCAAAGATTGTCCAAGCGTTTCTTAACGGACCCGCTCTCGCCTCTGCCGAGCGCAAGCGACGCCACGAAGCGTCTCTTCGGAGCATCCACGCGGGTCCAGAATGAAAACGGCGCTTGATGACACCTGTGTTGCATCTCTGCGTCACGAGGCGGCGGTTGTTCCGCTTTCAGGGATCGTCGGCTTCATACCACCGGATCTCAATTACCGACAGCGATCACTGACCAGGCCGAGTTTTTGTGCACCGAACTCCCGACGCGCGATTTAGGAAACGTTTTCAGACGATTTATTTCGTTAGCTGATCGAATGGAAGGCAGAAAGCCCTACAACGCTTTCTAGCGCAACAAGTTCTGTTGATGTGACGAGTTGATTGGAGATGTGGCGCAATCAGGGCCAAGGAGGTACTATGCCAACGCATTTGATCACCGGGGGAGCTGGCTTTATCGGTTCACACCTTGCAGAATATCTGCTCGCGCAGGGCAACCACGTGTGGGTGATCGACAATCTCTCGACAGGGCGAATCTCGAATATCGCTCATCTGGAACAGAATCCCTTGTTTCGGTGTTTCATCGATGACATACGCAATGAGCATCTGATGGAAGGGCTTATTCGCGAAGCGGACTACATCTACCATCTCTCCGCATCCGTCGGGGTGCGAATGATCATTGAGCGTCCCACGGAAACGATCATCAACAACGTCATGGGAACGGAGATCGTGCTGCGAAACGCTTGCCGGTACCGGAAGCCGCTCATCATCACTTCTACATCGGAGGTTTACGGCAAGAGTCTACAACCGACGTTCCGAGAAGATGATGATCGCATCATGGGGCCAACCTCCAAGTCGCGCTGGGGCTATGCGGAATCAAAGGCTATCGACGAATTTCTGGCGCTCGCGTACTTTTCTGAAAAACGTCTTCCTGTGGCCATTGTCCGCCTCTTCAATACCGTTGGGCCGCGACAGACCGGCCGCTATGGCATGGTTGTTCCAACATTCGTACGCCAAGCATTGCTCGACGAGCCCGTTAGTGTCTTCGGGAATGGAACGCAGACGCGGTGTTTTGCTCACGTGCTGGATGTTGTTCCAAACCTGGCAACGTTAGTCAAACGGCCGGAGGCATATGGTTTGGTCTTCAATGTGGGATCAGAGGAAGAAATCTCGATGAAGTCCCTAGCAGAGCGTGTGATAGAAATGACCCATTCGAAATCTGTGGTTCGAATGGTGCCATACGCCCAGGCCTATCCTCCCGGCTTCGAGGACATGGAACGCAGAATGCCGGAGCTCTCCCGGCTCAAAAAGCTTACCGGATACGCTCCCAAGTACAGCCTGGACCAAATCCTGCGAGACGTCATCGCGGACATTCGTGAACAGCTTGTGTTGCAGGTTCCGCTCGACTGTGTGGCTGTTTAGGGGCGCTGGACCCGAACGGATGCTTGTGAATTGGCAGACGCCGGTTAGGTCTTCCAGGAGTGGTTATAGGTTCGAACAAACGCTTTGTGACGGCCTGTTTTAGGAAAGACAAGGCCTTTGCGCAGTTATGAGATGTTTTCGAAGAAGCGGCTGCCGGTAAAGGATGTAATAAATACTTTTAAGATTGTGGACTGACCATGAGGATTGCCATTTCCACTTCCGTCATCCAGCGCGGAAGGAGCGGAATAGCACAATACGTCTTTGCATTGGTGAAAGCATTATTGCCGCACGCAGGGCGACACCATATCCACTTGCTCGTCCTGGAAGAAGATCTCCGACTGTTTGATTTCGCTGCCGGTAAAGTGGAGATCATCTCAATAAAAGGTATCCGTCCGGTGAACCCAATAGAAGAGCAGTTTCGAGCGCCTGTTATTGACATAGCGTGGCACCAACTTGTACTGCCGGTTTGGCTTAGAAAGCACAAGATCGATGTCGTTCATGTCCCGAGTTATCGGCGTATGTTGTATTCCGCACCATGCGCCCTTGTCGCTACCATTCACGATCTCGCACAGTTTCATGTAGCGCATAAGTATGACTGGTCACGGCTGGTTTATGCGCGGGTGATCGCGCGGCGCTTGGCGGCCCGCCAGGACAACATTATTGCAATTAGTCAAAGCACCGCTCGTGACATAGAGCGCTTTTTTCATGTCAACCCAGACCGGATTCACGTCATTTATAATGGCCTTGATCAGGAGCGATTCGCTCCAGGTGATCAGGCGCAGGCAAAAACTGAGGTAGCGAAGCGCTGGAGCCTTGATCGCCCGTTCTTTCTTTACGTATCGCGAGTAGAGCATCCCGCCAAGAATCACGCGCGACTGATCGACGCATTCAACCAGTTTAGGGCGGCAACCTCGCTCGAATGGCAACTTGCGTTCGTGGGCAGTGACTGGCACGGGTCAGACGTCATTCACGCTATGGCGGAACAGTCGCCGTGTCGACATGACATCCGCTTCCTGGGCTTCGTGGAGGACGCGGCTCTGCCAGTATTGTACCGAGCCGCGGAGGCGATGGTTTACCCCTCGTTGTTCGAGGGCTTTGGTATACCGCCAGTCGAGGCGATGTCGTGTGGATGCCCTGTCCTGAGTTCTAGACGCGGATCTTTAGACGAAGTTCTCGACAACTCGGCTGGAACATTTGACCCAGAGCGCGTCGATGAAATTGTAGAGGCGTTGAAGCGGGTAGCAGGGGATTTCCAGTGGCGCGCGGCACTACGGGATGCAGGGCTTCGTAACGCTCGCCGATTCAGTTGGCGGGAAAGCGCAGAGCGGGTGTTGGACGTGTATGAGCAGGCCGTCGAACGCCGTCACCGGAGCGCTGTTCGAGCTGGGCAACCCGGGGACCTTGATGCATGAGGTGCGCAGTCTGTGGGACGACCCTCAACTCTGCAATCGGATGGGGAGAGCGGGCCGGCAAAAGGTCATGCGGGAATTCACCGAGGACACATATTTCCACAATCTGATGGCGGTCTACCAAACGGCAATCCAGCGTTCCCAGAACGGCGCTGCATTCACCTCCCTCGTGCACATAAGCAATGCCGTACTGCCTTCGAGCGAAACCGACGGACGGTGACGCTCTCCTTGAGGTATTGCCCTCGCGTGATTCACGCGGCAATTGCGCTTCTAAACACTAAATTTCGGCAAAGCTACAGCGCGAGCTGACACAATGAAAAACATTCGTCGCGTCGACATACTGGGTTGTCCGTTTGACTCAATTGGCTTTTCCGATACCGTCGAGCACATCCGCGAAGCAGTAAAAACCGGCTCACGTCTACGGATCGTAACCGGGAATATCGATTTTGTCGTGAAGGCGATACGGGACAGGTCGTTTGCTGAGCTCCTTTGGTCCGTGGATCTCATCGTCGCCGACGGCGTACCAATAGTCTGGTCCGCATCGTTGCTGGGAACGCCCGTCCGGGGACGTGTCAATGGTACGGACCTTGTTTGGAAGTGCGCCGAGGTTTCTGCGGACACAGGCTGCAAAGTGGCACTGATCGGTGCGAAACCCGGTGTTGCTGCGCGTGCAGCTCTGAACATGATGCAGCGCAACCCGGGTGCTGTTGTTGAGGCGGTTCTCACGCCCTCCCCATTAGGACGATCTGAGAGTCTGGAGGTGGCAGCGCGCGTCCGAACGCTCGGCGCCGCGATCGTTCTCGTGGCGCTCGGTGCCCCAAAACAGGAGCGCTGGGTTGGCGAGTATCTGGATGCATGTGGATCGAGAGTGGGCATCGGAGTCGGTTCCGCACTCGATATCATCTCTGGTGACAAACCGCGGGCCCCCGGATGGATGCAGACTGCCGGCATGGAGTGGTTTTACCGAATGCTGCTGGAACCCGGCAGACTTGGGCGAAGATACCTTATCGAAGACACTCCGTTTTTGTTTCATCTGGCACGAGCCGTTATGAGGCAAAAACTGGGAATTAGATGGGGCCGGGCATGTGCAAGCCCACGACACTTGTTACCTGCGGCTTTGGCACCGTTACTCCCTTCTCAACCCAACGTATATGCTCTTGGTGATGCTCAAGGGACCCGGACTTTTGCCGACTCTGGGTCAGATACCTCGTCTACAATTGATCTTCGTCGCAATGTTTGCTCTGGAAATGATCTGCGCGGACTTCCTGGCGGGAGCAAATCTGGATAACGGGAACCCGGAAACGTTGCTGCATTCCATCACACGGTGTTTCAGCCCTCAGCGATCACCCAAAACCGGCCAATGAGTATCACCTGAAAACCGGCCAACGAGAGTAGCGTCCGGGACATTGATTCCCGCGGAGGCTTGTAGGCTCCGGGGCCATGGCCAATGTCTTG